>Ga0209208_10009610_pt1 | contig 12684 bp, 6 predicted proteins | sample S1TSphfallax_3_FD_187694 | JGI IMG/M metagenome (GOLD analysis project Ga0209208, IMG submission 187694) | Host-associated microbial communities from peat moss isolated from Minnesota, USA - S1T2_Fd - Sphagnum fallax MG (SPAdes) (version 2) | ecosystem: Host-associated > Plants > Peat moss >...
TTTTCATTTTTCTTTGGTTCCCAATGTGTTCCCCAATATAATATTACAATGTGTTCTTTCTCACTTCCACCTATTAAGACCCCTAGAACCCCACCCCCACCCCTTCCCCCCTCCACGAAAAAAATAAAAATCATGGCCAGATGCTCCACAGGGAATGGGCAATGACTGGAAGAATCTTCCAGGCACTGCCCAATTTTTGTCCACACAAACAGACAGACACGTCCAAGAAGGCACGTTGAACACGAAAACCACACCCTGTTCACATGGATTCAAAATATACCGTCCCGAACAGACTGACAGACTTATTGAATTAATATATAAGATTGCCCACATAGCCTTTAAGTATCCAATAAGCTACTTAAAGCCTTAGGTGGCTCCCTAGGTAGCCATCTATATAAACCTTATATTACTTCCTTATGTAAGGTTTTGATACCCTTGTAACCCCTTAAATAAGCTGAATGGAATGTTTCAAGTGATTTTTGGCTATCATATAACCTTTAGGTGTCCCTTTTAATTTTCAAGGTTGGTCTCACATAATTTAAAAAATAATCTTTAGGTTTCCCATTTAACCTAGATAAGTTCTTAGGGTTTGTTAAAGGTGTAAACATTTAAAAAATATATATATCAATTTTGGCTATTGGAAACAACTATTAGAAACCACTATTGAAAATTGTTATCGAAAACCATTATTGGAAATCTATTGCCGGAAACCACTACCAAAAATCTACTATCAAAAATTAATACCAGAATTCATTACTAAAAACTTTTATTGAAACTTTGTTATAAAAAATTTTAAGTTGTTTTTAAAATTGAAAAATTAACTAGTTAGGTTGATTTCAGTTTAGACTTATAAATAAAGCTTATTTGTTAATTTAAGAACTTTTTTGGGGATTCTTCTAACTTTCAAGATTTCCATTATTTTTACCACTTAAATTTTTTTTTATAGAAAACTTGGGTAGGGTAGACGAACCGATGACCGAACACTTAAGTGCTTAAGGTAGGTCAGATCCAAGGGGAAGGTTTCATTGTTTTCAATATCCAATCGAAATTGAACTTCTGTTCTTGACACGTTAATAATTGTCAAAAACGAATTAGAAATGATAAAATTATGGCCCCCAAAAGTAAAAGGGGTCAATAACTCAAAAAGAAAACCACCAAACATTACAAAGCCGATTTTTGAACACCCAAATAATTCCTCGTGTGATGCTCTATTGCTATTAGAGTTGCAAAATAATTTGTAAAACTTTAAATGGCGCTCCTATAACACTTTAAATCATTTTAAACAAATAAGAAATAAAAAAGTTATGAGGTTTGAAAGTAGGAGGGGTACAAAAAAAAAGAGAAAGGAAGAAAACGTGTTTTGGAAAATTTATTTTTCTTGTTATTTTTTCATTATTCCTTTTCCTTTGCATTTCAAATATGATTTTTAGAAATTGAGGTAGTGTTTTCATAACATTGTAAATCATTTGAAATGAAGCGCATATAATGAAAATATAAATAAATGTTCAATAATAGTTAGGTGATCGATGATGGGCTCGATTGAACTATCCTAGTCGAGATGTATCATTAAATGTTATAATTTATGATTTTAATGTTGGAGATTTGAAAGAATATTTTTGAAATCATCTTTTCCACTTGTCTGTGCATTGTGGATTATTTTAAAATAGTATGTTTTGTTTTGCAAGTTTGAAATTTTTGCAAGATTAAAACTTGTGATGTATTTGTATTAATGGTCTATTTGTATTATTGGTTTCATAAACTTTTTGTGACTATTTGTCACTTAATATTGGAGTTGGGAAATGTTCATTTTTTTCTCCTATTTATTTTAAATTCAATAACCTAGGATTTCATCAAGTGCCCTTAATAGGTCTCTTGTTAAGTAGGCCCAAATAGTCCCTTAGTTAAATCATCCTTAGGTATCCCCCAACTTTTAAAAAATGATTTATTAATTCCTTGAATCCCTTTTGGTGTATCCCTTTGCATAATTCCATGAATCTTGCTCAAATATATCATCACATAAGTAGGAATTTCACAAACATTGATTTCAAGTCCAAATGTTTGTTGTTTCGGTAGAGCCTATTTTCCTTTTTTCTTTTTTTTTGGTATTTTAGGTAGATATTAAGCCATAAAAGCAAGTAGATGCTTAGAAACCCAAAGGAAGCAAATTTGTTGAATTCCTCTAGCTTTTTATATGTGTGTGTACACAAATTCTAAGAGCCAAAGATTCTAAAATTTTTAAAATCTTTTCAATCTACCCCAAGTTACTAATAAATGCTAACATTATGGCCTAATATTGGCCCCAAGGTTGAAAAAACGATACCATCAAATTTGGGAAGCCAATTTGCAACCTTTAAGGCCAATATTCGTGCATTTATTAATATCTTGACAACATTTATTAATAACTTTAGACCAAATAATAAGCAAAAAATTCTCAAAATTGGCCCCTAGTTTTTTAAACCATGATTCCTAGTGTAAAGGGGGCCTTAGATGTCAGATTCATAACTATTTCAAAAAAATTTCCATTAGTCTCACAACATGTGAGCCATACCAACATAGCCATGTTTAGTAGTTTCAATTTTTAAGAGTTGCATTAGGGATATTTGAGTGTGATAAGGTTATTAGGGTTTTTAATAACTTCATGTTAGAATAGGGGGTGATGAATGTGAATGGTTGTGTAGGGGAGTTATTTTATTTTTTGAAGTACGATATTGGTGAATAAGGTGTTGGGTTAGTTCTTTTTTTCAACAAAAGCTGATAAACCATATTTTTAGAACCTCAGTGGTCTAATTAGGGGTGAAAAACCTTTAGATGGTTGGGGGTAGAAGCAGACACCAAAATTCATGGTGTGCAACAAAACATTAGTCTTGTTCTAAAATTTAGTGAATAGCAAGGATGTTTGAGATTCATGAAGCAGGCGAGGGGGTGTCAATGAAACGTCCAATAGAGATAGAATAATCTTCAAGCCTTGTAAACATAAAATTAATTTGAAACAATTTAACAATTAAATAAACAAGGGGATAGGGTGGCAATGGCAACATGAATTTCATAATGAATGAAACACTTATTTAGATTATGGATAAGTTCAACGAAGAGCTGCAATTACATGTGGAATCCTGGGCTATGCCACAATGATAGTTCATAATTATAAGAAATCTAGGATGCGTCAAATGGTGTAAACTAGGTAGTCTGCCTTGCTATTAGGAGGCAATTGCCGAATTAGACCGCGCAACCAACAATAGTGTCCAACACTGGGAATTGAAGACCATGCAAAGATGGAGGTGTCTTGAATCTCGTAACAATTTTCATAAATGGTTTCAGGTTCATCACTAGAAGCGAGTTCGATTTACAACAAAATCATTAAGGTGCGAGAGTTCGGAGAAATGCGATAGTACCAAGCTCGAAGGGGTATTGACTTCAAAACGGGCACGCACCTCTCATGGTTCGAAGTCTTCGTCATGAGGATGTTGCGTCAGCGTAAAATTTAAAGATGATTCTGGAGCAAGTTTTCATTCACTTGTGCAGCTTGAGGCCCTTAAGACGTGGCCATACGTGACACCATAATTTTAAAGAAAAGAGAAAAGATCTTCAATCAAAATCAAATCAGCAATGAATGTGTGGAAGACTTGTGAAATTGAAATGCACAGTTGTAATTTATAGGTCAAGGAAAAGGGAGGAAATGCATAAGTAACCATGGTAAAGTAAAAGCTTAAAATCAAAGAAAAAAATGAAGGTTAAATAATATTTATTGGGGGAAAAATGAGAAGAGGTGAAAAGGAGCTTTTCGTATTCCTTCCCTTGGCCACCAAGCATTGGAACCTTCTTCTACTCCTCCTTTTGGCCACAAAACATTGGAACCTTTTCATTCTCCTTCCATTAGCCACTAAGCATTGGAATCTTCTCCTTCTCCTTCCATTGGCCACTGAATTGGGATCTTCTCTCACCTTTTCCTTTTTCTTTAAAAGGGTGAATTCAAATCATTTGGAGCTCTATTTCTAAACATAATTTTCAACTCGAATCTTGACAAGACTTGTTCCCACAACCTTCTTTAGTAGGAGAAGAATGTTTAATTTTGGTAGATGGTAGAAAGAAGGAAAGTAGATTGAATGTTTGTAGTAGTTTTGAAAGAAAGGAAGTGAGTAGGGATAGGGTTGGGAGCTTAAAATCTTAAAGAAATTTTACAAACCCTCTTGGGTTTAGTAACACAACTTTTTACTGATTTGGGTGTAAAACTTAGGATTTGGTAGCAAGGTGCGCCTTGTAGTCAACTTTCTAATGAACTAAGGAAAACTAGATATGAATAACATATGTGTTAGGAATAATATTTCAAGTGACTAAAAGTTTACAGCTAAGTTGAACTTCCCACTTTTGTAAAACCCTCTCGGGTTTGGTAACATTACTTATTACTGGTTTAGCTATAGAGCATAGGATTTGGTAGGAAGGTGCGCGTTGTAGTTAGTTTTTTATGAGCTAAAGCAAGCTAGATTTGAATAACATATGTGTTAGGAATAATATTTCAAGTGACTGGTGGTTTATAGCTAAGTTGAACATGGTGTTGAACCTTTAAAAATTGGTTCAAATGAATGCCAATATAACATAAAATTCTAAGGTTTGGAGTATTGTAGCTTGGAAAATATATCTATCAATTCTAAATCATAAATGATGCATAGGAGGCAAGTTACTTGGTTTCAATTACAAACGCAATTTAACATCTAGAAATACATTTGCATGTTTCTTTCATCGGTAACATATGTATTTTCAAGTATAGTCACCCCATAGAACTGGGAGTAGAGGACATAAAGTCGTGTCACACAACATTATGCACAAGAGTTGTAATTGAAAAGATAATTTGCTTCACACCGGATGTAAGTATTTTGTTTTTACCCCCCAATAATTTGTTTTTTCTATATAGGAGAAGGTCTTGTTATGGGGGCTTTCCAAGTTTGAGATCCCTAGTAGGTTAAAAGAGGTTGAAAATCTAAAAGGCCCCCCATAGCAAGACCTTCCCTTGTGTTTTTTTTTTTTTTCTTGTTTTTCAAAGTGATCATTAATCATAAAATTGGATCTTCCAAAATTCGAAAGGTCTACTACAAACTATATTAGGCCTTTCCAATTTTGGAAGATATAGTGAAACAAAGGTAAGTCTTAAGTCAGTTAGAGAAAGTCAAACATGATAGATTCAGGTTAGGGAACAACTTGAAAATAAAAAGGAAAAAAAATGTTAGTGCTTTAAGTGGTTGTAAATATTTAATTTTATTATTTTTCTTGGGCATTGGCCCACTTGGGCATCTATTGCATAGGGGCCCACTTAAAGGACAATGGTTTAAGGTTTTCATGTGGAAAATTGCACCCCTTGTGGTAAGAGTGCAAAAGGTATAAAAAAACACACATAGGAACTCTTGTTATGTTCACCATACAAATAAACTACAAGTTGTATGTATCTTTTGTGTCTTTTGATGTTTTGGCTCTATGTTGAGAATTTCATCAACATGGAGCCGTAGCATGAAGTCACACACCAAATCAACAACCTTCAAGTGTTTTTTGGAAGATGAAGGTCCATCTTCAATTAATGAAAGATAAATTCAATTGCTACAATAGCGAATTAACACAAGCTTATTACACGCTTTGGATGGCACTCCACTTTTTACAAGATTTACAAATAATGTTGGCACAAGTGTGTGGGTTTAGTAAAACTTTATCTTCATCTAAAATGGTTTATAAATAATTTTAGAATTGAAACTAGTCATTGTACCTTTCATAGAATTCAAAGTATGGAATAAAATGTAAATGATGTAAAATGTAAACAAACTTGTAATTGATTAAATTTACTATTTATCTATCTACCTAGCTATTTACTAATTACCTCCATACATGTATGGGTAAAAGAATGGTAAAGTATATAGGAAAAAATATGTGTCTCCATTTTTATCTTGTGTTATGCATATAAATGCAATAAGTAACATCAAAATGGATAAAAATATGATAGAATACCCTTGGTGCCCTCTATTACATTTGTAAGAATCTACTTCCAAAAGATTAAAAACAAATCAATTCTAAAAGTAGGCAAAAAATATCCCCATTTAATACATGGTAAATTTGTGATTTGGGAATCCTTGACACATCTAATTCATTGAAACATATTGATACTAGGTAAGGATATAAAGATAATTATATTCTTACGGTCCCCATAAAAAAATTATTCTATTTTTTATTTGTTAGAACCTACTTACCACCTATTTTATAAAAGTCCACAATGCAAAAACTAGATGAAAAAATAGATTGTAAAATCTATTTGTATTTTTAAAAATCTACTTTTGAACTATTTTTACAACATGGAGTTTGAAAGTTAATGCACAATAGGGAAGAACTATATTGTCTTGATCATTCAAGTAAAAATATTCCACATATAAATGGTTTATGATAAATTTTGTTGTTATTTTTTTTTCTACTTATCAAATAGATTACCAAGGAGATATAGTTGTATATTTTACCATGTTTATGCCATATACCTACATACCCACTAGCTACCTAATAGATTATTTAATTATAAATAATTATTTAAAGGCTATTTAGATAGGCATTTAAAATATATAATTATCTAAAGGCTATTTAAATATGTATTTAAAATTAATACTATCTAAACATGTACCTAGTAAGAACTTATGCTATTTAGTAGGTAGATTATGTAATAGTTTGTGTTAGGGAATAGTTGCAACTAAGCTATAATTATATGACTAGGTTGCAACTAAAATTTTATCCCATATTGTTTGTTTTTCTTTTCAAGCTTACAAACTATATAAGTAGGTTGGTTTAGTGTTATAAACATATTCAATTTTTTCAATTGCCATATGGGAGGAACTAATCACATAAGTTCCACCCAAAAGGATAAATTAAAAATAAAATTGAATTTTGTTCTAAAAGTTTAGATCTAGATTTAAGTACCTACCTACCTACCTACCTAGGCTAGACCTATGGCTAAGTGGCCTAGGCTTAGCCTAGGTGCCACATGACCTAGCCTAAAACTAAGCTAGGTACCTTAAATCATGAGTGTACCATTTTAAGTAAATTTTAGCTTCCTTCAACACCATCCAAGTGTGAAAAACCTAATGTAGATGTTATAATCAAGGCCCTTCATCATTACAAATTTTAAAATAAAAAAATTTATGGAACCTAAAGACAAAATATTAGACAATAATCAATAAAAAGTAAAGGAATGAACACTTTCACATTGGACACCCTCACAAATCAAATGGTCAAGAAATTGTGAAACTTGTATAAAACATTTACGTGTTTAGCCTATAAAAACATGGTCACAACCTCATGTATCATTTTTCTTTTTAGTCTTGTCTTTCTTTATGTGCATACGAAGGTTCTAGATAAACCTTTTATAATGTATGTTGTCCTCATTTATCTCTTGGAAATAGGTCTTGGTTACTGTTACCAAATCTTGGGCTTCATCCAACTCTTGGACTACTACTTGCACATTTTGGAAGTAGACTTTTGACGAACTCCTTGGCATTTTTGTGTCCCTATCCTTAATGCACTTTGCAAGCATTTCCAAACCCTATTTCTTGGACTGTTGATTGATGCATATTTTGGAAGTGGACTTTTGGTCAATTCTTCTCCCTCCCCGTGTCCTTATCTTTAGTCCACTTTGCCATCTTTTTAAACTTGTTTTGTCCAAATAATTATCTAGCAAAATATCAACATAATTGGTTGAATATACGAGGAGCCACCATTTTTGGTTAATGAGTCACTTCAAGCGCTCAAAAGTGGAGGAACATTTTTGACCACTATTGTTTCAATGTCAAATTTTAATGCACAATGACACATTGAATGATATTTGAAAACATCAAATGTGTCATGTTTATGTTGATTGCGAGTGTTAATTGATGTTGTCAAACTAAAAGCACTAATTATGTTAATATATACTAAAGCTATTATAATCATTACTTTTTTGAAAAAGATGGTAACTTAAATTTGTGTTGATTTGTTTTTATTTACTTATATACAACATTCATAATATATTATGGGAATGGGTGATAAGTTTGAAATCATAATGAATAAAAAATTCCCAAAACATTTTAAACACAATCTAATCAACATTTTTGTTGTATAATGGACTCCTACGATAACTTGAAACAATTTGAGAATGACATAGTTTTAATAAAATTTTCCTACACACATTAATAAAATGGTATAATGAAACTATTTTTTTGCTTATAAATTTGTTTGGAAAATTATTTCAACTTATGAATCATGGAATCAAAAATATTTTCCTTGAATGGCCGATTCTATTCTATCACATCAACATGGTTGGTTTACCCATTGTTTTCTAAAGATTCAATTAAAAAGGCATCATTGGCACCTTATATTGTGATTGCATCCAAAAATATTTTAAATTATTTTATTATACAATGCTGATAATAATATGTATTAGTTATACTCTTGATGTGTGATTGCAATTTGTTCGATGTGGTTGGACCCACAACTTGGACTTAATTTGAAAAATCAATTAAGTAATCAATATGCTTGATATAATTTTTATTGGACTATGGATGAATCAAGCCTATTCATAACTCATTGCCTAACCTTATGTGTGTGTGTGTGTGTATATATATATATAATCTTTTATTACCATTATCATTAGTTTTGTGCCATGTTAACATTACTAACTTTAATCATGTAAGTCACAATTATAAAAATATCATAAGTGAAAAATATGAAACCTTCACATTCATGACCATAAGCCAAATCCTTAACCATGTAACCAACATTCCATGTTGTGAATCATGATTTATAATGTAGGTGCATATAAACACATGTGTATATCAAAATTTTATTTTTAAAATTTTATTATTTAATTATTTAATTTCACAATGCAGTTGATCTCAAATAAATTTAGTTTCATTATCTAATTTTCCATTTCCATTTTCATAATTATATCATTTTTTAATTTTTTTCAATTACACATTGTAAACTATTAAATGAATAAAATATGATTTTTAAAATTTAGATGTGGGGTTAAATGAAAGTATATATTTTTAATTTTTAATTTTTAATTTTTAATTTTTAATTTTTAAATTCCTTTTAGTTTATTAAATATTTAATTTTCAAATGTCGAGATTTTACATTAATAATTTTATTTTATTTTAGGCTATAAATCCTAAAATAACATATTAGATTAAAATAAATTATTTTAATTAAATGCATTTCATGTGTAAGATTATTTGAATAATTCAAATGTCTTTAATTTCACAATTACATTTGATTTTTTACTAGTTTTATTTCACATGTCAAGACATTGAATAACTTTAAATATTTATTTCAAAAATATTAATGTAAAATATTCAATTTAATAGTGTAATTATGTAATTTTTCAATAAATATTAATTTCACATTTAAAACACACACACACACACACACACACACACACATTGTAAGTTTAAATTTTTTTAATTCACACATACATACATTGCTTTAAATATTTTTAATTTCATAATTACATGTAATTTTGATCATTGATCAATAGAAATCAAATATTTATGTTCTACATGTTGGCATGTTGACACCTATTTCACCTTTAGTAATTAGATTTTAGTAATGCTAATATAATTATAATCTACATACATGTGTCATGTATTTTCTATTGTGCATTGTGAAACAATGCTTCCATGTCATTGTTTGAATGACAAAATTCAGTCACAATATTATAACTTCAATCTCCATGTAGGTGTTGCATAGTCCATGTATAATTAAATTACAATATGATTATAATTTTTTTTGATTTAATGATATTTGACATGCTTATATTTTAATTAGTCAAAAAATATGGAACTAATCATTTCTTATTCAAAACATATGTAGTTAGTTATTTGAATCAAGTAACATTGTAATCACAAATAAAAAGGTGGAAATGGCATGTTTTTATTCTAGTGTTAGATGCTTAAAATAAACTCATATGCAAAGATGAAAAGAAATATTAACACACATCTCAACTCTAATTTTTATTTTTTGCTTTCAATTGTGAACTAATTTGTGTGAACAACACATGCAAGATAAAGATGAAAAAAAAATGCAAGTTGAAAGTTCTAGCTTTGCTTACACCCTACTATAAGCAAGATAGGTGTGAAAAATCATGCTCAAACATGAAGAAGATATGTTTGAATGGATGTGAAGATTTTTTTCATACTTGTGGACCTATAATATGCTAAAACTAATGGCAACTATCATAAAATGTAGATCAAGACCCATGCATGATAGAAAAAATCTTAAAATTTCACCCAAAGTTGTCAAGTAAGGACATGAAACAATGATCATTGCCCCTTATTTGATTCTCCAAAAAATGAGAGGTTTTGGTGTCTCCCATAGAAACATGATTGCCTTGGTTAACAATCAAGTAATGCCATGGGAACTTGGCATTACTAGGTGTACACCAAATGAAGCTTCAAAAGTTTCTATGGAAAACACCAAATCTTAAACCCTTTTGAACTAATCTAGTAAAAAAAATGGGCACAATCTCCTTTCAATTCAAATCAATTACTTCCTGGACAGCCACTTCGTCACACAAAACATTAAGTCTACCTCTATTACTCATACCTATCGTAATACATTTTGTTAACTACCACTAGTCCTAGTATATTGTAAATCCATTCTCACACATCTTCTTCATCTTTGTGCATGATTATTTTCATGTTTGTAGATTCTTGCCATACTAGTAGGAAGCCCTATCACACTGGTTTGGACTATGCGAGGGCATTTTGCAAAATGGAATGTTGACTCATGAGGTTAATACATGAATTTAAGACTAGCTCCACCCATATTCCACATTTGACCCAACAATATTTCTTTCAAGATTTCTTATTTATTGTTTCTTAAGCCCCACCCATAAACATGAAATTGGGGTTGCAAAAGGTTAGAATATATTGATAGCAAACCACTTGGATTAATATCTTGATGAATCAAAGATTATATGTTAGATTGTATAATGGATTTTGCTAGCTTCATCATATTTAGCCTAATACTAGGTAATTTCTATGCAATTTTGAATAAATATGCAGTTTTTGCATAATATTTGCCAATTTTTTGACTTGAAATTTTTTGACAAAAAATTCCATATACATGAATATTATAAAAATTATCTTTATTTATTTTTTTGTATGTCCAGATAAATAAATAAATAGAAGGTTATTAGACTCTAAGACTCCATGTGAATGTTTTTTGGTCTAGCAAAACCTTTTCAAAATTACTATCAAATTAGGGTATTGTATAATTTTAGTACATCAAGGACCACAATAAAATTAATTACTTTCATCAAAGTGAAAAAATACATTTCACTTTATGTTACTGAGTCAAGTATGCTTGAAACATGAGATTTTGTAGCTACATGAAAAGGTTACCAAATTTGGTTAATTTATTAATTAAAAATAAAAATAAAAAAAAGAAATTTAAAGCAAGCTGGATTCCCTTCATTGCTTACAACCCTATATTTTCAAATGAATTAACATCATTACTCCCTTGTCATTTCTACTATTTACTTTCAAATCCCATTGGGAGTGTCCACCATAATTAACATGCATGATATTGTTAGTGATATAATTTGCAGGTGTTAAATATGATATTGCATAAATGAATTGATTATAAATATATCACTATTGGATCCTTGTCCTATTCCATGAGAATGAGTTGCATGTAAATAAACAAACTAGGACAATATTCAATTCATTCTAACTTTGGAAAGCAATTCAATTATATCCACATACAATGTAAAACACAACAAAATTGAAGAAAGAAAATCTTTCCATTTCCTAAAACCACGAAGTTTTACAATGTTTTCCCCCTTTCCTTCCTCTCATAACTCCTATGCTTAGTATATTTCCCTAATAGACCAATAGAAGCATATAGATAATCACCATTAGAACCCCCTTCAAGTTAGTCAAATTATATTTTATATTCCCTACAAAACAGTTATAACTACATGATTGTCTAGCAAATTGACTTGCCACAAATTGACTACACTATGTTGTCATAACTATATGCTACGATATTGATTTACCTATATATTGTCAGATTGAGTTGCCTACACTATCATACTATTTTGCCTATTCTATCATCTCGACTTTACACATGTTTTTTATTCATGTCATCTTGCCTATATGTCTATTACTTTATATCCTTTTGCTAACTAATATGGGATACAACATGGTATCGTAATGATGAATGGAACAAAATGCACATGGAAAAAGATAAATCATAAATCCATAGGGTTTGAACCATGGAACTAATTGATGGTTAGATGAGATGGTGTATGTAGGATAACCAATTAATTTGTGATGATTACACAATATTTAAATAGTCAGAATCAACATTTTTTTTGTGGTGAAAATTTTCCCAATTTCCTAATTTATTTTTTTTAATTTGTAAAAATGCCAAATTTTGAAAAAGAATCCTAGAAAAGTTCCATGTTTGTACACATTGTTCAAGCAAGTAGCTAGGATATAAAAGGATTTTTGTAAATTTCTACTTCATATGATGCGCTCCCAAGTCACGGGGTGAAACCCACTTGAGGGTTTCACAAAGTCAAGTTGCGGAAAGTTGAGACTTGGAGGCACGCTCCCGGCTTCCAACTCTAGAAAGGGGTAGAGGGTCGAGTTGGGAGCCCAGGGATTAGACTAGGAAGAAGATTTA
>Ga0209208_10009612_pt1 | contig 12680 bp, 14 predicted proteins | sample S1TSphfallax_3_FD_187694 | JGI IMG/M metagenome (GOLD analysis project Ga0209208, IMG submission 187694) | Host-associated microbial communities from peat moss isolated from Minnesota, USA - S1T2_Fd - Sphagnum fallax MG (SPAdes) (version 2) | ecosystem: Host-associated > Plants > Peat moss >...
TTACATCTCATAACCTACAAAACTCGTGTTATTATTCACACATTGGACAATTACCCAATACCCAAAACCAACAAAAGAACAACAATTAGAAACCAATCAAAGATGATAATATAATAATAATAATAATTATAATAATAATATGATTCAATCTTTAAGGAGAAAGTGAGTGTCCTTTGGAATTTTGATGCAATCTTTGAACTTTTTTTTCCCAGATTTGGTTAATGTGTTTTTTTCCTCTATTCTCAACTCTTTGAAATTTAGCAGAGAATAGAATGATGTTCACACTTTAAAAGGAAAGAAAGTGAGTGTTCTTTTGGTATTTTGCAACTATTTCCTGAATTGGGTATCATGGTTTTTTTTTTCCCCTTGACTTCTCCAGTCTTTGAAGTTCAGCAGAGAAAATAGTTTATCAGTTTGGTCACAAGAAATCATGCAGGCTTACTTTACTTGAAAGATCTAGATGAAGTTTAGATTCTCATGCTTGTAACTTCATGATCAGGTAGCCTTGGACGCTACTTAAACCTGGAGTCCAAATCCTTCTAAATGCTAAGCAACAAATACTCAAAACAAAATGGGATATTGGGTCTTTACCTGATGATGGATTTTGTATACAAAAGAAGACAACATTGTCAAGACTTGTTGGTGAAGAAAATTTTCTTGTACTCTGCATATTTCCCAGAGAAATAATCATCCGGAGCCATATCAGCAGTCAATGTGATTTCATCCACATCTCGTTCCTCACGCTGCTCGTTGGGAGCAATAGAGACTCTGTTGTTGGCCACTACTGTCGCCACCCACCACTCTTGGAATTTCTTGGACTTGACAAGCTCATCAACACATGTCTCGGTGATGTCCAGTGCCTTATACTCCCCTCTGCTCAATGGCTTTGTATGTGGAGACTTGTGAAATGTGGAGTATAACTCATGGTGTAACAAGTGTTGTACCACTGCCTCTTGTCTTTTCCCTGGCACCATACAATACATCAGTATCACAAGATCAGGCAATATTGACTTACGTTTTTTCCCAAATGATGTAGGGGTAAATACTAGGGACTTCATCCCACATAACATGGGTTTATTGAAGACACTCAGACGCCTTCACACGTTACACTCAGTGTGTAACAAATGGGCTCAGATGATGCAACAGGAGAAACTGAGACCTAATGATGCTTTTGGATGATTGTTGCCGGCACAACTCCTCATTGACAGAGCTTGTTCTCGCAACGCCAGTCCCTTCTTCCCAGGCATGTTTTTCAGATTATCTGAATCACTCCGATTCATGATGATGATGGGTTTCTTCCCCTGCTGCTTCCTCACTGGGGAATGATGACGTGCAGCAGCTGGGGGGGATCTCTGCACATCTGATCTGTTCAGACAACACATCTCAATCTGGAATTCCAACTGGTAATCAATCTTTTGAAAAAGATTTGAAATTATGCATGAAGTTTTGTGTAACATGATGCAGTGGTTTTGTGTAAAAAACATAATTCAAAGCATAATATTCAAGGTTGCTTCTGATGATGAAAAACATAGCTACACCCAGAATCCAGAATGCAGCAAACAGAAGTACTTACGCTGACCAGATGCTATGGAAGAACTCCACAAATTCAGTGTCTTGAGAGTGCCCAACCACCCATGCAGCTGCTGAGCCCAGTATCAGAGCCATAAGTGCAAACAATACATCACGTGAAGTCTGCACATAAGCACATGCAAAGAACATAAAAGACGACAGAGTTAACACACAGTTCTTACGCTAAGAAAACATCCACAGAACTAGACATGGAAAGTAAACAAAAGAATGTTTTGAATGCACATGTTGACAAGTCTTGTGAGTGCATTTCTAGCAGTGCTCAGTATGTGACTGCAAAAAATATTTCTCACATCCAAGTTTAGTTATTTAACTTTTTTTCCAACCCCACCCATCAAACTAAAACTGGGACTGCAAATAGGTGGGAGACTATTAATAGCAACCCACCTGGACCAATCAATCTATCTAGCCAATCAACTGCAGGTGTTAGTCCTTGCTGTGCCTTTTATCAGCCTCAGCAAACTGTGCAAAAATGCTGGGCCAAAATTGTTTTGCAGAGCCAAACCAACATGTTTTGACTTTTGTTCATCCAATTTTAATTTGCAGGGTCACAGACTGAGCACCGGCAGAGTTGCTTATACCAACTGGAGTTCTCACACTATATTATACACTTGGTTGTCAGGATGGTGACGTCAATAAACCTGTAAGACACATGAAAGTGTCATGGTTGAGCAATAACAACAAATGTAAAAGCAAGAGAGAGAGACAGAAAGAACCACCTGTAATAGCATCACAGCACCCACCACACGTATTGTGAAATTCACAAAACTTGCAGTTCCAGCATCTATGCTGCCTCCTTCATCTTCTGACATGACTAAATTCCGAACTTTCCAGAAGGCCAGCCCAACTCCGACAAGCCCAGCTCCAAGTGAAATAAATACCACAACCTGATGATGATTGCAACAACCAACCCAGTAACAACAAAGAATCAGGTGCAATGTTGACACAATTGTTGAAAACTTTTTTTCATCCTAAGAAAAAGAAGAAGACGAAGAAGAAGTCAGGCATGTGTTGTAAGACAATCCAATTTCACACAAGCTGTCAAAAGAGAACAATAAATCCAACAAAAAGTAGTGAAAAAAGATTGAGAGTGTACAGGGCTGAACATGTCTTCACCAAACCCAAGTCCCACTAGAGTGGCAGAGAGAACACCACTGAAATAGTGCAGCGCTTCTGTGCCCAGCCATACCTGCGCAGCTTCCACACATTTTGCCCTTCAAATTCAGCTCCATTGCAACAATTTTTTTCACTCTCCATTCCACAAGACCAGAAAAAAAAAGGGGGGAGCCTTTTCTGTGTGTTTAGGGTTCTGCTGAGTCAGCACTCTACTACAGATGAGATTGTATTTTGGGGATATCAGATCTCTCACCACAGGGCTTAGAAGGGCAATATAGATTGTGCTCTTGTGTCCAGTTGGAAGCAGCTTCAAACACTGGAATACCCAGAGATCAAATAGTATGTCTTTGTTAGGATTTGTCCATATCCCAGACCCTGTCTCTAAAGCAATCTCACAAACAGAAAGAACAATGTCCTGATACAATTCTGAAATCAGCAAAATCCAGTTATAGTGAAAACTTGGTATGAGAACTTGGGATGATGACAACACCTGATCAAGCAGGATCAGAACAACAAAGATCAGACTGAGAGTCATGGCACTGCCGAAGTAAGAAGGTAACCAAGCACCAACTTTTGGTGCTATTATAAAAAGTATCATTCCTAATACTAGAAACATGGGTCGGTAGAGCCACAGCTCTGCACCCCAAGAAAAAAAAACGAACATGATCCATCATGCAATGAGAATTACTGCTCCATGCATCTCTCCACATTTTTACATTTCTTTGCAAAACAAAAGAGCACACAGAGAGAAGAAAAAAGAAGGGGGCTATAGTAGTGAAAGACATGGTACTCCTGGAGAGAGCAATGAAACAAAAGACAAGAGTATGTGGGAAACGAATAATTTCAGCAGTACCTTCCTGGACAGAAATCGCCAGTGATACATCCAATTGATGGGGCCTCAACATTCGAATGTCAAGGTACTGTGTTTTGAAAGTTGGCAAAACTTCTGTCCAGGAACCCTTTTCTAATGCATGCCAGCTCTCAATGGGACACTGAGCAAGACCCATCGATGAATTCCTGAAAGATTTCCACAGCAATGTGCTCAGAAAAAATCTTTTTTGTCAGGACAGAAAAAAATCATGTTGTCAGCACTGGAAAATGGATGAGAGAGGAATGAGAATGTTGCTGCAAGTTTCTTGCTTGACCACAAGCAAAAATGAGCATACAAGATCATAGCTCTGTGCACTACCACCAAGGTAGTGAGGCGAGATACTATCCTAGAATAGTAGAAAATGGACAAACAACTGTTACATGTTATGAGATGGGAAAGCAACTCACCCATGGAAACAAACTTCCACTCTTGCTAAAGAGGGTCTTAAAGCACTGACAGTCGCCCATGTAGTGTGTGCAAATTTATCCATGTTGTCAATTCGAGACTGGCCTGGAATGCGCAGGCGGGTGCATGCACCAATATCGCCTGGTTTTAGCCCTGGTGAACTTTGCACATGTCCATCAACATCTTGCATTCGCAACTCAATGGGAGCACCAAGCAACACATCTGGGCAAAAACCCACCACCACCACCACAACAGAGACAACCCCATCAATTTTTGTCATCTCTCAATGAACTGCAAAGCCTTCTGGAAGACTATGTACTTAAGGACACAATACATCACAAACTTCCAATACATTCATCATACATATTACAGACTTGTTTAGTAATATTAAAAAACAGATTTCACATGATAACTATTACCAAATTGTGAAGTTTATGATGTGTATTACAAAAGAAACTTTAAACATATGGCATATAACTCAAAAATAGCACAAAAATGGAGATTGCAAGGATACTGAAGAGACAAGAAGGGCTGGGACTCATCATCACAGGCACTCACTCCTGGTTACAATCAAAGTGCATCTTGTTGTCGAACTCAGGTTTTTGGCATGATTCTTTGGAGCTCTCCATGAGCACATGACTAAAAACCAAAGAAATCTATCTCTAAGGGTACGTTGAAACATTCAGTGTCATCCTTCTTCAAAGTAGAAGCAATAAACTTGAGACCCAATTCACAACCACCACAAAAAATTACTAGGTTCCAAACCTACAAGACTAGGAAGATGACAAAGGAAGCAAGAATTTGGAGTTCAATCCTGCAAACAACAAGCAAGAAAGCTTAGATCAGAGCAAGAGTTCAATGCCCCAGGAAAAAAATCTGAAGAATCTGTCTTTCTTTCTTTTCAGATTGTGAAATGTCTGAAAAGAAAAAAAGACAGATTCTTCAGATTTTTTCACCACAAACCACATGACAAAATGTTTATCTTCAATCCTGTCCAAGGAGAAAGAAGATCAAGGCAAAAGAAGAAGTGGGGGGAGAAGAAAAACCACAGCTTGAACAGCAATAGCAATAGCCAAGAGAGAGATTAGGGTTTTGTTTTCTTGATGACAATCTTCTTCTTGCAGTCTTGAAGCAAGCCTGATTCATTTGCTGGTTATGATTGTTGGTTTTGGGATTGCAAAAGCTCAAATGGGCTTTTGGATTTGTTTCAGTTTTGATACCATATTTGGATTCTGTCTGGATTCTCTAAAAGCTCAAGTGGGTTTTCGTAGAATCAAGATCCTGATGATGATGATGATGATGATGATGATGATCTAGATTCTTTCAGATTTTGATACCATCTATGGATTCTCTCTTTCTGGTGGACAAAAACACATCTCTGTAACTTTGGTGGTTTGAAAATGAAGCACCCATTGCTAAGAAAGTGCAATACCATTGAATGTGCTACCCACATTGCTCCTTTGACATCTGGAATCAAGAAAATGACAACAAGAAATGGGTTATCTAGAAGATGGAAGTGCAAAAGGAAAGGGAGACAGGAGGGAGAGGAAAAACCTTGAAGAAATGGATGATTTGGGTCTTCATCTCCTCCTCCTTTGTATTGGTTGCTGTCAAAAGGATGGTATGCACACATCACCAATGATGCGTAGACAGGAATCATCAGAAGCAGCAGCAGCAACAGCCTACTGTGCCAAGGATTGAGCTTCACCCTCATCATACCACCACTCACCAATTCCACCTTTCTCTCTCTCTCTCTCCCCTTCTTGCAGAACTTGACAGACTAACAGCACCTGCAGAGAAAAACTGTAAGGATGGATGCACATGAATTCTTCCAGCACCTTGCAGACTGAGAATTGGAGACGATCAAGATTGAGAGACAGAGAGAGATGGCAACCAAGATCCTTCTTGGTCTTGTTGCATCATCATCCTGCAGAAATATTGTATCACCCAAAACTGTGCTGCTGCATAGCATTGACAGAAGAGACTTGGAGGATCCAAAAGTATCATGTCATGCGTTGTGGATCAATCTGGAAATCATGGATACCATTGTGGATCCAGTTGTGGATTCAATCTCCAAAACATGGATATAACTGTGGATCCATCTGCAAATTATCAACAACAACAGCAACAAAATGTTTCAAGCAAAAGGGTAGTCAGATTTCAAGCCCTAGGATACAATTGTGGATTCAATCTGCAAAACGTGGATACAATTCTGGATCCATCTGCAAAGTATCAACAACAACAACAACAACAGCACAATGTTTCAAGAAAATGGTAGTCAGATTTCTAAATCCATCTGGGAAGTATGAGCAAGAACAACAACACCACGATTTTTCAAACAAATGGGTAGTCAGATTTCAGAAACATGAATACAATTGTGGATCCATCTGCAAAGTATGAGCAACAACAACACAATGTTTCAAGCAAATGGGTCATGGGATTTCAAGCCCCAAGGATATTGAGCCAGCACCACTTGGCAAGGGTTAGAATCCAGCCTGCCCTTTGACCCTTGTTCTTCACAGATCCTGATTTTTCTGGGAGCATGTCTTGAAGGAAAGAGAACTGAACACAGTCCTTTTTCTCCACACCACCACAAAACACCCACCACCATCATTCACATCAAAATTGAAGGCTTGTTTTGCACCATGAATCACAAACTCAACATCAAAATTGAAATCTTTTCTTGTTGCAGGAAGAAACCCAATGCAATTCAACATCAAACCAAAATTGCTTTTTTTCAATGGGAAATGTACTCCACTACAATCAAATTTAAGGGCATTTTTGTACCAGAAAACAAACACAATTTACAATCTAATTTGAGAGCTTTTTAGCACCAGAAAACCAACACATGGACAAATTCAAATTCAAGAGCGTCTTTTTGCACCACAAAACCAACACAACTAGAATCAAAATTCAGAGCTTTATTGTGCCACAAAACCAACACAACTGATCTCAAACTTGAGGGCTTTTTTCTTGTACCAGAAAACCAACACAACTACAATCAAATTTGAGGGCTTCTCTTTTGCACCAGGGAATCAACACAATTACAATCCAATTTGAGGGTTTTTGGGAGGAGAAACCCCAACACAACTAGAATCAAAATTCAGGGCTTTTTTGCACCAGAAAACCAATACAACCAGAATCAAAATCCAGGACTTTTTTGCACTAGAAAATCAATATTGACTGAACTCAAATTTGAGGTATGGAAGTAGCTTAACCCATCAGTGGACAGACACAAAGCACTTCAGCAGCACATTTTCCCCCTCATCAGCAAGCTATGATGGGGCTCTCTCATCTGCCAAAGAAATTCATTCAGCAGCAAAATCCAAATTGGTGTTGAGAAATTTCTGGCAAGGAAATTGGGCACCAAAACCAAATTGATGTTCAGAGATTTCTTGCAAATAAACTGGGCGCCAAAACCAAATTGGAGTTCAGAAATTTCTGGTGAAGAATTTTGGCACCAAAACCAAATTGGTGTTCAGAAATTTCTGGCAAAGAAATGGGTATCATGGAAGAGAGTCAAAGTAGCTCTTGCTCATTAACTTGCTGAATTTGATGGAAACCAAAAACACATCAATTTACAGACCCCAAAATTTATTGCAAATTACACAAGCTTTGACCTGTATTATGAAGCAATAAAGTGGCAGTCGTCAGAGAGAGTGCCAAGGTTTTGCAGTAGCAAACCAATGACCGTCTGGTTGTCCAGCATTCAATTTGCAATCCTTCAACCCAACTTTTGTGACAAAAAATAATTCCAGGGGAAATGATGAACAGCCTATTTTAAGCTATCGCAATTTTTGTCTTTGGACTTTTGAATAATTAGGTTTGGTTTTTTACTTGTGAGAATGTGCATTATTACTCTTACTTGCACCACATATGACACAAGTATGTGTGCATGTGCACAATAAATTAGTGTGTTTTTTTTGTCTGTTGATGTTTACCTTCAACTCTTGGCGCTTCTAGAAGCAACCCATGTATAAAATCAACAAAGCCAAAGCCATGCCAATAGTGAAAACTCTGGCTGAAAGGATATTGAGAGTCTTGGCTTGAGATTGGGCTTGGTTGGCCCTTTGTTTTCTAATGTGCCTGAAGTAGTCGTTAGGCAAAAAATGCTGATCATCCCCCCAAGTTTACACATCACAGCTCATCATCATATTTAGCATCTGGCTTCATTTCTGCACCAATCTCCCATAGCAGCCAACCAACCAACCAACCCATCATCAACCAGTGAATGATCTGACAAGTACTAAAACTAAAACCAAAAGAAGTGCACAATGGCAAGGAATGCAGGCCACATCGTAAAGCCTAACTCTTTAAACATAAAGCATACACACAAAGCACAGCAGAACACCTTGCATCATAATTCAAACAGTGAGTTTAGAGTATAAAAACAAAAAGTGTCATCAGATCCAGAAATTCATGAGCAAGACCCAATTACAATGAAATACTAACAGCAAAGGTAATTTTTGTGGCCATGTAAGAGCAATGAACAACATGCAACAACAACAGCCTCAGCTATACATTTCCAACCAAGATGAGCAAACTCAAGAAGATCCAACCTGATTGATGATATTCATCAAAGAAAAATGATATCTCTCGAGCTGCCGCTTCCCGTGAATCGGAACCGTGCACACAGTTGTTTTGCTTGTCTCTCCCATATCTTGCCCTTATGCTGTTTCCTCACCCATTTGAACATACCACATTCACAGATGAACTTGGAGATTTGCATGTACAGCAGCAGCAGAAGACCCACATGATTTGAAACTGCCATCTGTCACTTACAGATACAACATTCAACTTGCTAAAAAATTAAAAAATTAGAAAGAAGGAACACAACACCTGTCTGGAGCATCAAGCCTGGCTTGTTGTGAATCTGTGGGTCCGATCAAACTCCGCCACTCTGCAACTGCATTTGGTTTCTCCAGCACCATAGCCAACACAGGGCCACTACTCCCACAAACACTGTCAGAATCCTTTCTTTGTCTCTTTCTGTCTTTCTGTTTTCCTAGTCACACCTGAATTCACTGAAGGAAAACATGCTGAAAGTAAAGTACCTTGTCATGAAGTCAATGAGACTTGGGAAGAAAGCTCTATTGGAATGCTCGGCATAAAAAGTGATTGCAGCTGATTCATTCAGATGCACCCATTTCTGGGAGATGATTGTAAAGCTAGCAGCTTGAATCTGCTCTTTGATTGCATCACTGTGGTTGGCTCGAACTCCATCAGGTTTCACCATTGCAAATGTCCTCTCAACCCATTTTGCCTCTGCACATCCATCCAGGGGGTTGACAGATTTCTGAATCTCAATTATCTTGCCCTCATTTTCATCCTTTGCACCACCTTGCTACTACCATTTTCCCACAACTTCACCAAAAATGTAAAAACCAACCAAAACCCCAGTAAAATCTGAGATAAGAAAGAAGATGCAACAAGTGATCCACAAGTAGGAAAGATTAAGCAAGCTCAATCCCATTCTTCCAGTTTAACATGGATGGGGCTTCGGGTTTAGGGGTTCAAGGTTCCCACGGTGAATTTCAGATACAGGGAGGGGGGAGGTTAAGCTAAGCTTCATGCAAAAATAAGATGCAATTTGCATGAAAGCAACACACAAGGATTTGGAGATCAGGATCAGTAGACAAGAAAGCAACACTAAATCTGTCAGCACATTCTGCAATTTTGCTAGAGCCTAAACCCATCTCATGAAATGTCGCAAGGGAGAAGGAAAGGAAACAAACCTCCAAGGATGATGAGACTGGCGATGATGAGAAGGGGAAGTAAATATTGCCATAGCCACGGGAATCGAAGCAAGAGCTGAATTCGTTTTGGAAAACCACCACCACCAACACAATGCAACACCATGGCTGAAATAAAAATCTTCACAGACACAAGAACGAAAATTCCCTACGTACCCAGCAACTCCAATGAATCAAAAGCACACAAAACTGAAGAAATTCTGCAGCAAGAAAGAAATCCTCCAGACTCTTTCTCTCTCTCTCTCTCCATCTCAATATCATCACACCCGGGCCCATCCCACACCAAACCCTAATTTCCAAGATCTGCCCAAAAGTGCCCAAAAAACAAAAACAAAAAACTGTTGCCCAAGTGTCTTCATGAGATTTTAGGGCTTTGTAGGAACAAGCTGACAGCTGTTACTATTTGATAGGTTCAAGAGTCCGGGCACCTACACAACAAAACCCTAAATTCCAAAGAACTGCCCCAAAAAACTGCTTGCCCCAAAATTTAGCAAAAAGTGTTGCCTAAGTGTGTCCATGAAATTTAGGACGTTGTAGGAGCAAGCTGCCAGCTGTTACGATTTGATAGGTTCAAAAGTCCGGGCACCACCCCATACTAAGCCCTAATTTCCAAGAACTGCCCAAAAGTGTTACCCTAAAAGCAAAAAGTGTTGCTGAAGTGTCATTAGGGCTTTGTAGGAACAAGCTGCCAGCTGTAACCATTTGAAGCTTAAACCCCTTCTTAGTTGTTCCTACCAAAAAACTTTTAATTTAATTCTTTGTCACAACTCAATACTTCACAACCCAATTATATATTTGAATGGTTTGCTGCAATTATATCTGAATGGTTTGTTGCAATCCAATGCTTCACAATTATATTTGAATGATTTAGTGAATTCTTTCACAATTTTTGAATTATCAACACAGTTCAACCGTCCCACTTCAATCTATGGAAACCATTCTTCAAGCATTGCATATTACAAAATTTGATATATATTGAAGCACACAGAACAATACTTTTTTCCATTTCCTTTCAAGTCTTCACATGGGAAAACTCTGACTTGGAAATTTGAACTTGGAACCTATGGAACAAATTAGCTGGATAAATCCTATGTACTACTTACTCTCTATACTCCAAACTGGAGTCCTTTTTTCTATTAGTGTCTTGCACTCAAAACTACTTATTTACCAAATAAGTAAAAGAGTGATCAACAAATTTCTATATATTATATTTCTGTAGGTAGCCAAAATGTATATATAAGGATGGTTTTTAACATTTACTTTCACATCTCATCAAGAGCCAAATTCAACTAAATACGAATTTATGTGGCAATCATCCCTTCATCTAGGTATATCTCAAAATCTTGGGAAAAAAAGAAGATTCCTTTTTAGGTTTTCATCATGTGTAATTCCGGTCAAAATCTATCTCATCTCCCTGCCTGATCTAATTTTGCAACAACAAGAGAGATCCTTCAACCAAGAATGCAGAATCAATCTCCCAAGAAAGAAAAACCACAGAATAAAAATGTGACTCTGGTCAGATTTTGCCACAATGCAAAATACATCCTTATGCAAATCACAAAATGCTGCCCAATACTCAAACATGGATCTATTGCCAGGACCTTCCTAACCTCTACATCTGGCAGGTGACGACAATCAAGCAATAGACCCTGCACAAATGGCCCACCGTCTTGCAGAAATACCTAATTCCCAATCAGCTGCCATTCCATTCACTCCTAGAGATCCTGCAATAACACTAAAGAGGATATAGAATAATCAGAGCCCACCCCCCTTTCCCCCACCACTCATCCCTCTAGACCAAACAGCATTTTTTTCAACTCACAAGAGATCTGCAACATTAGATGGCAGTTCCTCAATAACAGTGTTATAGAACCTCTGAATATCTTGAAGCATGCGCTCATCCTCCCTGGTTACAAAATTGATGGCCACCCCTTTACGCCCAAACCGCCCACTGCGTCCAATACGATGCAGATAGTTCTCTGGCTGGGTTGGCAGGTCATAGTTGATGACCAAAGACACCTGCTGGACATCAATGCCACGAGCCAGCAGATCGGTTGTGATCAGCACGCGCGATGATCCAGAGCGGAACTCCCTCATGATGATGTCACGTGTGTTCTGATCCATGTCTCCATGTGTTGCAGACACTGTGTGGTCTCGAGCTGTCCAACACAAGAATGAATTTAGGATTGAAATACAGCAACTTTCAATCCATACACAATCTTCAGACAACATCATAGTTAAACAAAATCTCCAATTGTACTTTGAGCCACTGGTGAAACTACTTTCTGCACAGGCCACAACGGTGAAAAATAGCATTTGGAGCAATGGTGACTCAGTGGGTCAATAGGACTCATACCCCGCATCTTATCTGTCAGCCAGTCCACTTTGCGCCGGGTATTGATAAAGATCACACTTTGGGTGATAGCCAATGTCTCATACAGATCACACAAGGTGTCCAACTTCCACTCTTCCCGATCAACATTCACATAGAATTGCTTGATACCCTCCAGGGTCAGCTCGTCTCTCTTCACCAGAATCTTGACTGGCTTGTTCATGAACTTCCTTGTGATCTCAAGTGCTTCGGGTGGCATTGTTGCAGAGAACACACCCACTTGCAGCTTTGGTGGAAGAAGCTGAAAAATGTCATAAATCTGTACTCATTGCGCAACATTTTCAGATCAATAAAACTGCAAGTTCACCTTCTGAAATTTCACAGTTCCCTGGCAGAACTCAGTGCAGCAAGCTATCTCAAAAAAAGATATCACGGTAGTGTCCACTGCAATGTGCACTTCAGAGATCGTATGATCCAGTAAAAACATAAAGCAGAATAAACTTCAATCTCTTGATGCCACAAAAAAAACGGATCTCAAAAAATGAGGGGAAAGAACCAGTCAGAGACTGGGAAAAAGGGATACAAACCTGGTCCTTGAAGCCACGGGACAGCATCT
>Ga0209208_10009613_pt1 | contig 12680 bp, 13 predicted proteins | sample S1TSphfallax_3_FD_187694 | JGI IMG/M metagenome (GOLD analysis project Ga0209208, IMG submission 187694) | Host-associated microbial communities from peat moss isolated from Minnesota, USA - S1T2_Fd - Sphagnum fallax MG (SPAdes) (version 2) | ecosystem: Host-associated > Plants > Peat moss >...
TTCTGAAGGAGGGAAAATTCGCAAAGATATGGCATTGAAGGGAGATCTAAGGGGATTGGCAACTGCACAAAAAGGCAATGGAAGGGCATCACTAGGGGAAAAGGAGTTTTTAGGAGGATCTAAAAAACCAGGCAAAGAGAGTGTGATTTCCACTGCTTAGATACAGAACCTAGGTATTTTTGTGCATGGGAAGTAGTCATTTTGTGAAGTGCTTTCAGTAAGAACTTGATGAGAAAAGATCTTAGGTATCTTGATCAAGTTTATGTTCTATTAACTGAGTTTGGAAGTCAAAACTTGCTGATCTTTTGAATCTAGTGGAGTGAAAGGTCTGCATGGGACATGTTTGGCTTGTGTACATGAGAGCCTCTGAATGCTTGGTTGTTTTTTAAATGATTTAGACCTCCTATCTGTTTAGTGGCACTCCACCGCGAGATATTGTATGGCACACATTTCAGTTGAATACAAAAGTGAAGCATCTCTTAGATCCCGGGAGTGACTTGTGAATTGATGCATTTAAATCAGGTCTGGAAACTCAGTTCAAAAAAGGGCATTGCATTTCAAAATTGTACACAAACTATGTCGAATGATTCATTTAAAAAATAACATCACAGTGTAAAACAAAAAAATACTTACTGATTCCAAATAAAATGAAATGATGAAACCAAGTGGCCATGTCATATAGGAGCATGAAAATATACACTAGACTTTCCTGCAGATTGAAGCAAGCTTCCTGAACTTGGAGTGCCAATTTTCATAAATACTTTACCAAATATAACTTGCAAGCACACTAGGATAAAAATGCAACAATGTTGACACCATTGTTATGATATCACGAGTTTGAAAACCACAATTAAAAGAACCCATAATCACCAAATCAAGCATGTCAGTACATTATCTTGTATCACTCGGTTAAGAGCAATTCATCACTTATTTGCATAGGACTATTGTTACAGAAAACAAAAAAATCAGTGCCTCAAGAACCTGTTATCAAACATCATCATCACAAATGGATTTTCAGTCTCTATCAAAATTTTGGAAAACAAAAACCAATGCCTCAAAACCCTCTTATCACACCAAGCATCATCACACATAAATTTCAAGTAACCTAATCAATTGCAAGGGAGGAGTGTGAAGTAAACAACAGCGACCACAACCAAGCATTCCATATCCACTATGTCTGAATATCAGAAGTGAAATGGAAAAGCAACAGAGACCATATACAAGCATTGCACACCTACTATGACTGCAAAGCAGAAGTGAAATGAGAAAGGACATGCAGAGTGATGGCAAGTGCCAAAAGTGACGATGGAATGTGCTTTAACTCTTTACGGCAAATTTTGCAGCATATGCAACAGACGGGAGGTCAAAGACCAGGAGGCCAAGAATATTGATACAAGAGGGCATGTGCCCAAAAGTCCTGTCAAGGGGAGAGAGAGAGAGACACAGGTGGGAGGAGAAACTGTCTAAATTCCTGCTCTATCATTCATTGCTCACAAATGACTGACTGCCTAGCTAACGCCACCAGTGGTACTATCAGGACCTCTGGAATCAACAGGTCTTAAATGCTCATCGGTTGCAGTAGTACCTCTAGACAATGGGCAGGAGTGGAAGGGAGTAATTGTAGGCAGCATGGGCATCTGCAGCTGTGATTCAGTTGTGTGCATTAGCCTGTTACCATTGTTCCATGCACCAGCATTGTTGACTCTTTGACCTGCAAGGCTTAACATATGCTGAGGAGTAAAATACATACTACTGTCTCGGACACACTGCTGCAACACCTCTGGCCCACTCAAGTGTGCTGTTGTGGCCAAGGAAGCAGGAAGCCCAAAGACTGGATTCGTCTTCACAGACTCAGAGCCTCCATTGTTGTTGCTCTCCCTTCGAAAGAAGTTCTCCCACACCTGCTGCTCAAGTGATTGCTGTGGCACTGAACCACTCGGTGCATGTCCAGGCAGACTCCTGCTATTATGCCAATCATTAATCGCAATAAGTGCATCCATAACTGTGCGTGGCATTTGCTGGTTGCTAGTAGCGGATGGAACTCCCTGCATACCTGTGCTCTCAGATGTAGCCCTATTACTACTACCCATCAAAGGGTCACTCAACCCCCCCTGTGAAAGCTCGTTTCTCCTCTCATCATCAATTTGGTTAGCTCCATTCAGCCCCTGTGAAAGCTCCTTTCTCCCCTCACCATCAATTTGGTTAGCTCCACTCAGGCCCTGTGAAAGATCACCTCTCCTATAGCAGTCAATTTGACCAGTGCTGCTGCTAAGGCCTTGTGAATGATCACATCTTTTGTCAGTATCTATTCTGGAGTCTTGGTTTGCATCACTAACACCTATTACTACTGAGGGACCAGCTCCACCACCACCACGCTGATCAGAAACTGGGACCATCTTAGCAAGTCCCTCATTTCTTCTAAGTTCCTGGATACTGCACAGCTGTTCTAAGTGCTTCAAATGAAGAGGAAGTGCTCCCATTGCTTGCTCCCCTTCTAATTCCCGGGAATCTTGAGCAAAACAATCATTTTTATGAGGCATAGTTTCCTGCATGGCATGTTGTGACCTTGCCTCCCTTTCGCTAGATTTTGTAAGGCTGGTGGCTGCTCCCTGCAGGCCATTCATCATACTCCATAATCCCATATTGCCTGAGTGTGACCCAAGAGTTGGCCAAGATGCCTGCCGGCCTTCAGGCAACATGAAAGGAGCCTGTACTCTTCCAAAAGCAGAAGGAGCTCCAGAGGGTTTGGTTACTGTTGAAGAGGGTGCTGACAAGGTTGGATAGAAAGGTTGATGCAAGGCACCTCGTTCATTAGCACTGCTTGCTGCTTGGTGCAATGCACTTTGTGGGCCAACATTTAGTGACGGCTGAGAAAGGAGAGACTGACCAAACAGCTTTATATCACCAGGTCGTATCTGCTGCGGGGCATCTACAGTTGAGGATGGTGATGGTCTAGCTGGTTGCACTGCCTGCTGTTGCTGTGCCGATGAAGCCTGCTGCACAACTGCACTCAGCTGGTTTTGTAGCTCCTCCGGACAAAGGTGTCGGAGCTTGGCCTCCCTCAGCTCCACCATGTCTACCTGCTGGTTTGAAAGCTCTGTCACACTGCTGGGAGTCAAAGCCTGAATAGATCCTCTCAGCAAACCCAGAGATTGCCCATGCTGCTGTTGGTCATGATGGTGATGTAAACCTGCTCCCTGTTGCTGCTGCTGCAACACAGTTTTTGTAAGTGGTTTTTGTTGCTGCTGCTGCTGCTGCTGTAAAGCAATTTTTGTCAGGGGTTTTCTCGGTGGCTGTGTGAGAGGTGGGTGTTGAGAAGCTTGTTCATGTTCCTGCACATGAGCATGCACCTGCGCAGCTGCAGCCTGGGCCTGGGCTTGAACATGAGCCTGTGCCTGTGCCTGTGCCTGAGCTTGAGCAATGGCTAGGACTTGAGCTTGCATGTGAGCTTGAACCTGGGCCAGGGCTTGATCCTGCTGTTGCTGCTGTTGCTGTTGTTGCTGCAGCTGTTGATGCTGATGATACTGTTGCACAGCTTGCTGCATCTGTAGAAAGGCCTTATGAATCAGTACAGGCAGGGTGCAGATGTTAGATTCCAGCAGCATGAATTTCTAACAAGTTTTCTACACCACAAAGAGACCTCTCCAAGAGATGAAGAACAAGATCACACAAATCTCACCTAGGAGAACTTAGAAATATCTACAGCATTGGACATGCAAGATAAGTAGGATTTCCCTTCTGCGATATGATCCTCTCTACAAGAGTTCACAAAATCACTTATATGCTAAGAGATAATTAAGTGTTTTTCCTTACTTGTTGCTGCTGTAGTAAAGCTTTCTGCTGTTGATGATGAAGATGCTGTTGTTGCTGACCAACAACCTGCTGTGGAGGATTGTTCTCTTGCTGGCCCTGAGTACTAACCTGCTGTGCCAGGTTCACCCCTACTTGCTGCTGTTGTTGAGAAGTAGCTTGTGGCTGCTGATGGTGAACAACATGCTGATTCACCAGAAGCTGCTGTTGCTGTTGCTGTTGAAGACCCACCACCTGCCACCCACAAATTGCAGTCTCCTCAGTACACCTCTTATTCAGACATGGGTGAAAGTGAGTAGGATTCTTGCAGGGATGCTCCAAACCACAGTAAGAGAAGCAGTGTAATCACTGACAAAGACCAGGAGAACCCTATTCATTAGCACAGGAAGTCCTACCTGTTGCTGGAGAGGATGGACCGCCACTTGGGATGATTTCTGTTGTTGCTGCTGCTGCTGGCGAAGTGCTGCTTGTTGCATCATACTTACCACTTGATTTTGCAAGAGCTGCTGCTGATTCCGAGCTACCACCTGAAAACAATGTAGACAATTAAAAAAATTTACTAGTTTCACAAAAGTTTTTCACAATCTGTCAGTGCATATGCTGCATTTTGGCAAGCTTGCATGCGTAACACAACCTATAATAGCCAAACCCAGCTAGTAATACTAAGACAGGACCATGATGCATAACCCATCTTTGAAACTGTTTCTGCCTGTTTTTACCCAAGGAAACAGCAAGGAGGCCAAACACTATATGCCTTAAATTCCAGTAATATACCAAATCAAGACTGCTATATGGGATGGAAACTGCACACATGGTTCAACATTGAAGTTTTCCAAACCTGTGCTGTTTGTTGCATCTGTTGGTGCACAGCTTGTTGATGAAGTACTGGAGGGTTGGTCTGCTGGACAAGTCCTGTGGACTGTGATGGGAGTTTCTGGTGAATCATTGATTGCAATGGCTGTTTCTGAGATGCAGATGTTGCAAGGTGTTGCAAGTTTTGAGCCCGTTGCAGACCAGAAGCTGGAAAGATAGGCAATCCACTGTGGTGAAGGAAGGGGAAGATGCTGGAAGGGGTGTTTGGAGGGAACCCATTTGCTGAACACATCTGCTGGATGAGCTTCTGTATGCTCATTGAGTCTTGATCAATTGCCTGTCCCATTTGTTGACCACCCAACCGAGGATATGTAAGATGGTCAGCACTGGCAGCATTGGTTCCCATGCTCGGCAGAGGCACCATGACAGGGTTCATCTTCTGAGATGCAATCTCTACATCTGGTGGCAGCAATGACCCAGCCTTGTGTTGGTTTATGGGAGCCACGACAGAGCCAACATTGTTGCTACTAGTATCAGAATCATCAGCCTTTCGCTTCCGACTTCCTATCCCCCTTCCTGCAGAGTTCACTGCCCCATCTGAGGGCACCAACCCTAATTTGGCCTTGGAGTTCTGGAAATAGGTTTTAATCTGTGTCAATGACTTTGCCGGTAAACATTCATGCAGACGTGTCCAGTCCTTGCCATGTTTCCTGATAATCTCCGCAAATTTATCTTTTTCATCTTGTGTCCATGATGTTGGTTCTCTCCTAGGCTTTGCATCTCCTGCTGCTCCAGCCCTCACCAACTTTTCTTTGAACTGCTGTGCAGAATGGATTGGCACAGTTGTTGAAAGAACAACTGAAGTGGACTGCGCTGCTGATAGAGCCAAAGGAGGCAAGCAAGATGAATCGGTGTTTGCCGATGTGGCCACTTGAGGTGACCCAGGCTCGGGTTTCACATCAATATTCTGATTACCCTTGGGTTCCTGACACTCTGCAAGCATCTCAGTGCATTTTTCTAAAGTAGCTGCAGCCTGCTCCATCATAGTTTCTCCATCCATCATAGAGAGTGGTTGCAGAACATCAATTTTGGTGGATTCACTGTCTCTTTCTTCATTGGGTATACCAGAAGTGGCAAAACCTGGAACCCTTGCAATACTTTGTGTAGCATAAACTTCCTCACACTGCTCAACCTTCACAGCTTGATCAGTGGGCTCAAGAAGAGTACACCCTGTGATGATGCTTGTACTGGTTGAGGCCTCTGGTTTGGTTGTTGAACTCTCTTCCAACACCACTGCCTCACCAATTACAATCGCCTGAGCTGCCACTTTGCTAGCGTCTTCAACCATGACAGTCAATAAAGCCATATCTTCCATACTCTCATGCACACTATGTTCTCCAACTGTCTCAGCTAAGCCCTCATCTGTCTTAGACACTGGCTTGTCAGCAGTGCCAGCACTCTCTTCATCAACTGACTCAGGTTTGGGTGTTTTCACTTCAACCGTCAACCCTTCAGTTGTCTCCCCTTTGATGGACGACGCAGCACTTTTACTGTTGCTAAGACATGCCTTCGCATCCTCCTCAGTCACCACAACTTTGGTGCCCTCACTATGAGCTTGAGTCAGATCCAACCCTTGCAGCAGCATGGCAGTTTCTGCAGTGCCATCCAAACCTGCTTGATACTGCTCCACAAGATGGTCAAGTCCCAAACGCTTGCGAGTTTTGCTGAAGAATGCTTTGCACTGTGATTCACTTTTAGACCCCACATGTAGAGCAATGTTCTCAAAATCTTTGCCGTACAAAACAACTGCATCTGTGAAGAGGTGCCTCTCGCTATCAGTCCACTGCGCATCCATCTGTACAAGGTGAAAAGCACTCTGATTTAGAACTACAAGTTGGGTCCCCAAATTCTAACTGGCATGCATTGTTGATGGGCACTTGTTCTAGAAAACGCCGGAACACACCCATCAAACATCAGGAATCAAGCTTGAAAGTCTCACCTCATCAACAGCTGACTTTGAAGATTCTTGTCGCAAGTGTATGCTTCGGGCACCCTTTGGGCCGATAGTCTGCTGCTCCAGCTGGAAGCTTCGAATCATTGACGGTCCAGCAACTGACAAATTCTTCAAAGGGTTCCTTTCCCGAAAGTTTTTAGCTACAGGAGGTGTAGCAGAGCTCAAACCACATGGAGTGGTAAAAGTTGCAGATGGAGCTGGTACAGCAGGTACTGCAGCTGTAACACTTGAGACATTGCTAGTAGCAGCCTTGTTATCCTTCATGCTGGTAGTCTTGTTGATATTGTCAAGAACAGATAGAAGGCTTGCAGGGTGAACTGCAGGCATACTCACTCGAGTGCGGTCTACAACCCTATTGTGAATGCTGCTTCGCACAGCCTTTGTACCTGTGGTTATTCCAGAAACTGCTGCTACTGCTGCTGCTGCTGCTGCTTTATTGAGAGCTTCAACACGTGCAACATTAGAGTCCCGATGGCGACTGCTTCCAGGTGCTGTTGTTGCAAGGTATGAGGCACTTGCTTGTGTGTAATCCCGTCGCTTCTTCAGCTGATGCCGACGACGGATCTTTTCAAAATCCTCAGACTTGTGATTTCGATAGTAAAATTCCACACAGTCAGCTGTTGTCTTGTGCTCCAAGTGCACAGCAATCTTACTGAAATTTTTGTTATAGATTGCAAACTTGTCAATAAATATTTTCTTCTCCTCAGGTAGCCAAGGGTTGGCATTTTTGCGCTCCAGCTCCAGTAAAACAGGGTCTTCAACAAGTGCATTTGTATTAATGAATCTCCGAAACATGCGTTCCTTATCATCCAAAATCATGGCTGGCATTTTCTGAACAGATCTCAACTGCTCCACAGATGGCTCACACATCAACTTCTTCATTGCATGTAACTCTTCATCTGCTCTTCCCAAGCCTGCAGATGACGAAAAAAAAGTTCATCCACAAAGATCTTGGGGAAGATGCAGGAGATTGGTGTCAAGATTCATAACACAAATAAAATAGTTGCTTAAGTCCTGATACAAGACATAGGAGGAAAAGAGGGTTTGTATACCATAGAGCTTGAATGAACTATACCTGACTGGATGGAGCGTAGGCGCAAAGAGGATCGCTGGCTAGGTGGTGCTGTACCATTGCGGCGCTCAATCTCCCACCTCCGAATTGGCTTAGCCCGATATCTCCGCTGCACAAGCCGAAGTTGCTCCTGCCTCCAAGCATCTTTCAGAGTGCGGAACCTCATGGTCAAAACCCGCTCCTTGAACTTGAGACAGTTTTGCTGCTCAGTGAGCTTCTCCACTATCCTATCAAGGTTCATGCGATGACTCTCCACATTTTTGTGCCACATGGGTGATTCAGCAGGGGTACTATACAGCTGTCCCTTGCCCTCTTGCACAAGCTCTTTTGTAAGAAGGTGCACAAGTGAATCTGAGGCACATCGAGACTGTTTCTTATTCTCCATTATGAGAGAGTGGGTGAAGTTCTGAAGATCTTCCACTAACACCATTGTGCTCAGCTCCTGCTTGTTGTCCACCTCCAACTGGGTCATGTTGACAACCTCTTCCATGCTCACCTGCAATGGACCATCTTGCATTTCTGTTCCAGAAGCTGGGCTGAGAGGTGACTGAACACATAGTCCCTCCCCTTGCTGGTCCTCACCAACGTCCTTTTTCTCTACCCTTTCCTCTAGAGGAGCTGCAACATCACCTGTTTCATGTTCAAGTCCAACTGCTTTCTCTTCAACTTCCATATCAAGCACATCAGGCATCATTTCTACAAAAGCAACTTCTCTATCATTGACTGAGTTTTGGCAGACATCCTCTGCAGCTGGAGAGCAAGGTGATGCTGGAGAAGGATGAAGAGGCAAAGTGGGTGATGTTTCCATGATGTCCACAGTGGAGTTCACATCCTCTGGGGCCATAAGCTGGTTCTCTTTCCCCCCTGCTTCAACAGGCAAAACATTACCAGGAAGATCCTGTAGTATTTCAACATTGCTCTCTGCCTCCAACCTGGCAATCTCTTTCTCAATCTGGTCAATCTCAAATTCCACCTTCTCAACTCTCTGAATGATACTGTCTTTCGTCCATCCAGCCACCTCCCCTTCATCTGGCAATGTCTCTGTCGCTATCAAAACAGGACCTTCTGTAACTGGCTGTTCACAAGTAGTAGATACGTCCACAGGTGACGAGTCTTTTGACTCTGCATTTATCGTTGAAACTAATATGCCAGCAGCTTTGGATAGATCTGCTTGGTCAGGAGGAGGTACCTCCAACAGACCACAACTGTTGTCAGCTTGCACTAAGACTTCCTCAGTTCCCTTCTCAGTCTCAGTGCCACAAATGGGGGCTGCACCCTCAGCTTCAGCAACACCAAAATCATGTTTCTGCTTCCTGATAACATCCTGCTCCACAAATACTTCTGGTGTACCTACAGCCACTGAAAGCCTTCATTAATATGGCAAGTAGCAGAATCTCCTAGAACCTACTTTCAGGAGGCAAATAACCTAGTGAAGAACATAGAGGGAATCTTTCAGAGCAGGTAGGTATACCACAAAAAAAATTCCTGCATTCTAAAAAGCTGAGACTGCTTTTCTCATCAGCAGACAAACTAAGATTACCATTTGAGGTACTGAAACACATGTCCAAACTGAATGATTCAATGAGTATGCCAACATACATTTGCCATACAAGAACCAGTGCAAACCAAAAATGTCACTCACAATTGCAAAGAGGATAAATATATGAAAATTCCACCCTCCACAACAAGGAATGTAGCACCACTGCCCAGTAGTCAACAATGGAAACACATGGAGTGTGCAAGGGCAAACTGGTCAGAAAGCAACTTTGACAGCCTGTACCAAGCAATGACTCTCCAGTTGGTGGTTCAGATTAGCCACTTACTGTCAACAGGCTGGATTGGAGGAGGTGGTGATGGCTCGTGTGTTGTCTGAGGTGGTGACTTTGCAACTGCAGACAAGGCTGTCTCCTTGACAACAGTCTGCTCAGAAGATGGTGGTGGTGGATTGTCAGTCCCAGATGCGGCCACAGGAAGAGCCACAGAGGCTGTTGTTGTTCCCACACCACTCGAGATAAGGGAGCTTTCATCCACATCCCCAACCTTCTTCTTCTCATATTTTGCCAGGCCTTGGCCCCAGCCAAGTCGTAGGCGCTTAGGGGGCGAGTGGTGACTCCTGCCATGGCCATGGTCATGGCAGCCTGAAGGAATTGCAGAATGAGGCGAAGGCTGTGGAGAAGATAATCCCCCACCAGCAACTTCAAGCCCATGACCTCTCACCACAGAATCCTTCAAGCTCCCATTTGATGAAATGAATGGAGAACCTCGAGGTACAATTCCAGATGCGGACCTCTCTCCTCGAGACCGCCAGTCATGAGATCCATGAGAAGAAGACTCTCTACTCCCACTTACAACATCCAAAGAAAAACTCTCGCGATTGCCACTGCCATATCTATCAAGCCTACTTCCTTCTAATTCTGTGTCCCCTGCAGACCATGCTCCTCTCCCAGAATCAAACTGAGATGGCGGTGGCACTTCAAACCTCCTGCTGTACAAGTCAGGTTTGCTGTGTAGCCTCTCTCGGTGCTGCTGCTGCTCCCTTTCCGATTTCAAGGACCAGTCCCAGCCACTTACTGCTCCTGCTGATCTCTCTCGATCCCAAGACAAATTCTCTGCATCTGCAAGAGCTTGTGATTGATAAGGCCGCCCATTCTGCCCTGTAGTAGTAGTACCCGAGCTTCCTGTGTCCCTACCATCAGTTGTGGAAAGTTCTGATTCCCTGCTGCTGCTGCTGTGCCATTGACCCACCACCCCAAGAGCTCCATTTACACTTGGACTCAAGGGAGGAGGAGCTCCTGTTCCAAGATAAAAAGAATCTCTATCATACTTTCGTCCTAGACCATTCTCCAAGGGCTGGATAGCAGCACCACCAAATACAGGTGCAGTGTCACCTTCCCGGCTTGCTGCAGCACTGTAGCGCCCAATCTCAGTATAAAAGCTGTTATGCCGACCTACAGTTACAATGGCATCTTAGATGTATAAACAGTAGATCCAAGCTCTCAGGCGTGTCCGTGGGAAACAGAGATCTGTGCACAAAAATCTATGCATCAGCAGCTCTGGTACTCAGCCAGTGGAAGAGAAGAAAAGAGCAAAAGGAATGTGGGTTTGCTTGGTCATCACAAAATATGGGTCGGCCAGTTTGCAAAACTTACCTTGAGTTCGTCTCTTATTTGGAGGGCCAAGAGAGATTCCATTATTTGCAGGGTGGTGCAATCCAAGAGATCTTTGGAATGGAACATTAGCAGCAGCAGATGAAGAAGAAGTTGTTCGGTCAGAAGAATTATTCCAGTCCCTCTTCCCAGCAATACCTCTGTCAGACCTGTCTCCTCTGTCTAACCTCACATCTCTGCTGCTGCTGCTGCTGTAAGGCTCCCTCTGCCAGGTTGGGACATGGTCAATAGGCATGGACGATGACAAATCCCGGGCATTTGGAGCTGCTGTTGCACGGGCATCACCCCTGCTAGGACTATACATCTGCACCTCTTCTTCCTCCCGACATTCAGAACTACCAAGAAAAGAGAAACTTCCACAATCAAAGCTCGACCTCTGGGGGAAAAAAAACAAAGGGAAAGCTCTATCTCCAACTACACTGTCCTCTACTCGTTTGCTGCTGAAGAAAAAGAGAATGCTACCACATGCTACCACATCTTGCTCCCAAATGTGGATGAAGTGGGTCTGACTGAGACCTCCTTCCCTCCTTTCTTTCCTCCTGTTTCTTCCCTGCGTGGAAACATCCGAGAAAAGGTTTATTGATCTCTACTCCCCAAGAGACTTCCCTACCCACAACAACGAAAAAGCTTTCTACCCACAAGCCCACGACACAACAAGTATCATCCTCGTCTCCTGTTGCACCCACAGAGCCGCTGATGGGTTGTTGGGTTCTCTCTTTCGCCCTAAAGCTCCTCGCCAAAATTACACTCGACCCATTTTGACCCATTCATTCTCTTTTGAGTACGATCTCGCAACTCTGCACAAACAAGCGTGCTCATGAACTGCAGCAACCTGCAGCCTTACAGTGAGAATGGCAGTCGGAAAACAGACTGCAACAACGACCGGACGTAGTCCAGATCCACAAGAGACACGTCAGACGGGACATCTGCCTACGAAACACTAACTCTGAGAGGGCTTACCAAAACAAAACGACAAATCCGCCTTCTCCTTCCTTCTCCTCCCTATACTTGTTGTTGCATCATGAACCATCAAACTGCAAAATCCATAAACACCGTAAAATCCTCTTGTCCTCGGACCGCATCTGTCTAGAACAACTACTAATCTTCTCTGGGGTCTCTGTCTTCTGTCTCTGTTTATCTCCACATAATAACATCAGTTGCCTCCTCCTCCTGAGTCCTTCCCCAATCCTCTCACAAACCACTTGGTGTCGAAGACGAACGAATAGCCCCGAACAAAAAGCTTCGGAACCATTAGAAGAAGAAGCATCATCAGCCACACACAAAAAAAACACTGGACGAACCCCAAAAAAACACAACACACACACACACACACTCTCTCTCTCTAAAATCCTCTCCCAACACGTCTCCTCCTCATCAGTGCCGAACTCGGCCCCCGCCGTTGTTGGCCTTCAAGCACCTTTCAAAATCTGGTTCAAAAACACAAAAACGAAAAAGCACGAATCATACGCATACCAGTCTCCATCTTCTTCTAGTACTATTTCCTTCTTCGGCAACCCATCTTCTCCACGACCCGTACAAAGAAAGCCATGCGAAAGGGAAGAAGGGAGGCACAGCCAAACCCTTGTTTGCAGCGACGAAACTAGTAAGCCATGGCTGTGATGCAACAGACAATCTTCTCCAGGAAGCGGGTGAGAGGGTGGGTGGGGTGGGGTGGGGTCAGGTCAGGGGGGTGTCAAAAAAAAAACCCTACTACTGAGAACACGAGAAGGGGAGCAATTGGGTTACGAGAAACGCAGCTGCCAGACACGACAAGGGAGTGAGACAGACGAAGAAGACACAGGAC
>Ga0209208_10009614_pt1 | contig 12678 bp, 9 predicted proteins | sample S1TSphfallax_3_FD_187694 | JGI IMG/M metagenome (GOLD analysis project Ga0209208, IMG submission 187694) | Host-associated microbial communities from peat moss isolated from Minnesota, USA - S1T2_Fd - Sphagnum fallax MG (SPAdes) (version 2) | ecosystem: Host-associated > Plants > Peat moss >...
AATACACATGCTACTAACTAAGGAGCTCAAACTTAATATGAATTATCACATTAAAACAAGCCAAAATCACAACCTTTCTTCAAGTCTAATAATGCATAATAGAGCTTAGAATAACCCATGTAAAAAGTTTAGACAATTGACACCTTTATTCTAACAAAAAAAAGGGCTATTTCGTATTTTTATTTTTTTGCCTATAGTCACAATTTTGTAAGGGTTTATATGAATGTGACTATACACATTTAAATCACAATTCGCTAGTCACCACCCAAAAAAAAAAAAAGTGGTCACCAAGGGTGTGATTATAAACAAGGTTTATTGTAATATGTATCTGGTACTAAGGTGCTCAAACCCCTTTTTTTTCTTTTCTTTTTTCTTTTCGGGTGAGCGTCTACGACACACCATATCATTCTCATTGAAGTGAATGTGTACATTGCACACTTTGTTGCTCTTTTAGGCCGACAAAATCTATTGTGAAAGGGTCTTTGACAATCCGAATATAAAATCACCAAAAAAGTATGTGATGATTTTATATTTGGATGGTCAAAGACCCCAAAACCACGAGTGTAAACAGACGGTGAGCTCAAAAAAAAATAGCCTTTGGACCTTTGTTGTCGGAAAACAATAGAACCGGGCCACACAAATTGACCCCACAACCGAAAGGACATAGAACTCTTTTGTTTTGGGGGGGCGGGGGGCACCATAGAATCTATGCTTTCAACCAACTTTGGGAACTAGTATATTGATTGAAAATAAAAAATTATTTGTAGCTGAATGAAACCCATGTGTTAGGAGTCTAGGAATTCTTTTGTGAAAAATAATTAATTTAAAAAATTACCGATTAGGCCTTTATAGATAAGCACTCACCTCCAATTCTAACCAATTATATTCTCACGTTTCATTTACAAAATCACATGTTTCATTTTGATGCACGAGGAGTTCACAACTTCACTAACTTGCGGGTGTTTTGGTCAAAGATGAAGGCTGTAAAAAATCATTTGTTTTTCACAAAGAGAGACATTTTCTTCACACAAAAATAGGGACCCGATAAAATAAATAAATAAATAAATAAAATTACTTTTCATAAAGAGAGACATTTTCTTCACATAAAAATAGGGAGCTGATAAAAAATATATATCTACTTTTCACAAAGAGAGAGAGACATTGTCATCACACACAAATAGGGAGCCGATCACTTCCCTTCAAGAGAGTATGTGAAAGAAACTTGGTGTGGGTGCAATGCCCACCATAAAAGACACTACCTATCTATGGGCCCTCTAACACACCCATAGAGCTACCCATTATATATGCCGTGTGCAATGCAAGCCTTGCCCTACCGGCACAAGCAAGAGCTCCTTACCCATCATAATATTGGGCGGCCACTTTCCCATTCCATAGTCTTTGATTGTTTGAGAACCATGATTACAAATTTTAAGGACTGCCCTGATAACCATGGCACCTTTGTTCGTGTTTCTAATAACCGCCCCCTTTTTTTAGGGTAGAGAGGCTGGTCATAGTACACTTAAGGTAGGGTTTCTTGCCATTTTTGCAAGAGGGCCCCATCCTTTATGGTGTCCAAAGAGTAGATGGAACCCTCCTCTTTGCGCATCTATTGCACTAAAATTTGACCAAAGTGGACTAAAGGTGAGAAAGTTATGGCCCCTCAAAGTAGGGGGAGTCATTTAACCAAAAAATTCTCAATTGAACAAGTCATAACTTATTTTTAAACCCCTCAATAAATCCTTAAATATTACTTTTTTTCCTTTAGAGTTGCATGATAATATGTAGAGCTTAAGATGGTGTTTTCAGCAGTTTAAATCAACCAATTTGAACAAAAAATGGGAAAGTTATGCACTAATGAAGTAGGAGGCATGGAAATGAAGGAAAATGATTTAAAAAATGCATTGTGCAATTCGAAAAAAACATATTTTCTTTAGTGCTCTTTCTTTGGCTGCTTCTTTGGCTTTGCATTTCAAAGATGATTTGTAAAGCTTGGGAAGGTGCTCCTATAATATTTTAAGTCACTCAAAATGGAGAAGAATTGAGAAAGATTTGCCTATGTGTGTGTTCAGTGATAGGCTAGTGTTCAATGAGGGGTCAATTTATCATAGTACAAAGGGAAAAAACAAGAATTTCTTCTTTTTTTTTTACTAGAAAACATTCAAAAGTGACTACAATCAACTAAAATGCTTGGGGATCACACCATGGAATTGTTAATCAAAACCCTAAACCCTATATGAACATCACCAAATTGTGTGTATGAAAGTTGTTGGTGTCACCAACTTACCATATTTGGGCCATCCAAATGGCCTATTTGCAAGAAACTTTAAACCTTTGACATTGCAAGTTTCACTTTAGTGTGCATAGGATGTCAACATTGCAAATCTCTTTTTTGTTTGCACTCCTTAATAATCAACCTCCTTTTGCAACGTAATGTCACCACATAGCTATAGAGATTTGTTTGTAATTGCCAAACTTGGTCTTCAATGTAGCTTGTAGGTTATGCACTTGATGTTTTCCAATGCAAGCCTTGAGGTGACAATTGATCAAGATTCAAGGGGCTTCACAATGAGATCTTTCTTGTTCGAGAATCAAAAATCAACATTCAAATTCAAACGAATATCTCTCACCAATGAAGGGAAATACTTATTTGTGTTATGTTCATTGTTTTTGTTGTGTGTATTGAAGCTTCAAGGCTTTCTTCCAATTCATTGCAATGTGTGAAGTTTGTATAAATCATTGTGTGCAAAGGTTTCGTTCATCATTAATAATCTTCCATTGTAAGCTTTGAATATGTGATTGTTTCACTAGTCATTAATTGACAATGTATTGAAATAGTTATCTCATAGAATCTAGTAAGCATCCACACCATTATGTTGGAATTTACATAAGTTCCCCATGAATGTTAGGTGATTGATACATCTTGTAAAATTTTGTTGTTTTTTTATTGTTTTCAATTGATCCTATCAATCACAAGTTAGTGGATGTAAGGGAAGGAAGTATCTATGAATTGTAACCTTAACAAGTCAGCATTCTACAACTCTCCACAATTTTATTTTATTTTGTTTTCTTAGTTGTATTTTATAAATGAATTTGCTCATGACTCTTCATATTATGTCTTTGTGCATCATCTCTTTGTGTGCAAGTGAATGTGTGAATATATTTTTGCATCGAATCTAAATGTGTTGATAGGTTTGAACATCTACATTATCAGTTGTTGAATCATAGAATCTATGTCAAGTCTAAGCATTTGCCAAGAGTTGGTATGCATCAACTTTGCCCTATGACTTTGTGTCATTAATGTGCATAAAATCTAAGCATCTACATTGAGTTTAAACATCTATGTTGAATCTAAACATTTATGTTCGTTCAACCAATGTGCATCAAGTTTGTTTATAACTTTGCGTCAATTAATGTGTGTCAAGTTTGTGTGTGTTGAGTTTATTTGTATGGATTTGTTTGTGTCAAGTTTTTATAGGTCAATTTGTTTGGGTCAATCAATTAAGGTCAATCTATGTGGGTCTATTATTAGTCCATTTTATGAATTAAATCTATGTGCATTTTGAACCAAGTTGATTTGTTGTGAATCAAATTTGTTTATATGTCTACATTATGAATTGTTTGTTTGTTGTTGTGAATATATCTATGTCTAAAATTAGGATTGCCTCACACTTTATTTTTGAATCAAGTCTTTCACAATGCCACTAGAACTCACACAAAGTTACAAGGTCAAATATTTCTTTTCAAATAGGAACCTTGTTATGGGTGGTCCTCTTATCATATTGGATCCTAATGTAGTTTCTTCATTTTGAATTCTCTTCCATTTTCCACTCCCTTTTTTTCTCCCTCCAATTTGGATGGTTGAAATTTAAATCTAGAGCATGATGAATATATAATGTCCTTGAATGGACCTTCTCCCACCTTTAAAGCAAATTTGCATGTTATCCCATCCAAGCCAAGAATCAAGAAGCATAATTATGGTGTCACTAAAAAACTTCAAAACTTTTTAACTACAAAACTACAATGGGCTAAATTGTGTTTAAGGTCAAATGGTAACTTGCATACTATCAAGTGCAGGATTTATACTGAGGTGGAAGGGAAATTAAATTGTTTACCCCTAAATGGGATTCTATTTGAAAGTATGCATGTTACAAAAATTTACTAAGAATGTTGGAATTGATGTGAGGAAAAGGGATTGGTATTACTTCAAAGTTTGTAGGTCTGCTAAGAACTAAAAATTGTATTCTACGCACAATTGTGAAAGTGTTGTTGCCCAAGTTGCAATTAAGATTATAGGAAAAAAAAACAAAAAAGGTCATGCAATTTGCCACGGTCTTGCATTTGTTACAATAAACATGTTGCATGCTAGAATATGAAGGAATGAGGCCTTTTGTTTGAGCTCTTGGTAGTCCCAAAAAACTATCAACAAACATTAAATTGATAACTTTAGTTGAACAATGGTAAAATTCATGCATCAAGAGGTTATGATGGCAACCATGGGAACAATGGGGGCTACTTGTTATGTTATTTTCAATTGTGATGAAATTTGTATAGTGGATAACTAATTTTGGTTGTTTATCCATTGTTATGTAATGCAAAATTTGGTAACAATTTCAATTTTCATTTCTTCAAACTAAGTGGTTGAGGGATCAAAGGGTGATAATTTGACCAAGGCAATTATGAAGGTTTTAATGATAGATGGTGATTTGTGAAAAAACCAAATTGCCCATAAGTTCACATGTTTTGGGGTAGATGGTGTTAATGTGTTTCAAGGTAGCAAGAATGGTGTATAAATACAAATATGTGACAACTTTGTTCTTCATTTTATAAAGGTCCATTGTACAACCCATCACACTAATTTGGCAATGCAAACCTTATTGAAATTGCCTATAATCAATCACCTTTGAAAATCTACTACAAAAATTACATTCTTTTTTGCCCATTCACTTAAGAGGCATTTGGAGTTCACAAGACTTGCAAAGCTCATGTGCACAAAGGGAAAAAAAATTCTTTGGAATGTGTAAACAATATGAATATCAATGTTGAATTCTACCCAAAAAAAAAAGTGATGGTAGAATATATAACTTTGTTTGTGAAAATGGCTTCAAATAACCGTACAAACTAGCAAGCACATTGAATTATGAAAAATTATGTGACCTATAAATTTTGATTCAACTAGCTTGCATCTTGGCACTCCAAGAATCTATTCATATTTTCATTAAATTTGCACAAATGAAATATTTTTTATATGTGACCTAGTCTATTTTTAAAGTATGTCAAAATGACATTGATAGGATGTATTGTGATCATGCTTTCAACTTCATAGCAAACAACTTCCAAGCTTTCAAATCATTGATAAAGTTAAACATGAAAACATCTAAATGTAGTGGGTACTTGACTTGAATTTTAAAGTTCAACATTTCTTTTGGGGTAAATGATCAACCTATTTAGGTAATGCACCAAAATTTGGAGACTAGCTTTTGTTACATGTGACATAAGTTGTTTTTGTTGTTGGTGAATCATTTGTGAAAAACCAATGCAATATTAATACCCTAAAAATTTTCCATTTTATCCTTCATTTTCACTTTTTAAAAATATTTTATTATTAATTTCTCATGTTCATACAAGAGCATGATATGCATGTGGTTTTGCAATGGCTAGAAAAAAATTGATTCAAAAATTAAAACCCATGGTGTCATGGATGATTTTGGGATTGTGTATCCCTAGTGCTAATTGTAGCCAAACGTTGATGGGTATTTTGCCAAACAACTTGAGGTTCTTTAAGTAGTATTTTTGTTATAGCAAAGCCCGCAAGGTGGATGCAAAAAATGTCATGGTACAAGACCTCTTGAATGCTTGTGATTTTCACTACTAACAAGGAATGTTCAAACTCACAATGAAATTGAATGTAGTAATATGCATGGCACTCCCATTTGACGTTAATCCTTTAACCATAATGTGGTGCCTTGTGATAACATCTCAAATATTGTTTTCCAACTTCTTTGAGTATGTGAAACTAGTTGAATTGGCCATGGTGTAGATAATAGACAATGTGAAAGATGAGAAATGTTTCTCAACTTTCATTTTTATGAAGTCAAAGATATGTAATAATCTCACTACCCACCTACCAATTGTTGTGCATATGTTTGCACAACATTTCTATATTTTCATGTATGTGCAATGCATTGAGCAATGGAGAGTAGCACATCATCAATATTGTTATGATGGTTAGGCTTTAGTGTGCTTGGTGGAGTTGTTGGCCATGTTTATCTAAAGGCAAGATTTTTCCAACTTGTGTTTTTTTGTGTATAGAATTCAATGGTTGTTTTCCAAGCCAAAATTTTTTATCTCCATGATATTTGCATGTTATTCCCATTCCACATAGCCCATTTGCAATGGTTTTTCTTTGCATAATTTTTTTAAATTATAATTGTATGCTAACTTGGTTGATTTTGTAAATCACTTGCATTGAAACGGTTAGTTTTAGAGGTTCAATTCCCCCATAAGTCCTTGTGTTTGCTAGTGTTGTTGCAAACTTAATATGTAATTTGTGGTTTTTGTTGAGATAGTTTGCACTTTCTAATAATATGAACTTCATAGTGATTAATCTTCTAGGTCACTTTTGTTTATGTAGCTTCTTGTGATAATATGAACTTCATAATCATTGATCTTCTAGGTCACTTTTGTTTATGTAACTTCTTTTTAATGCATTCGAATGATTATTCATTGCTTGAACATTTTACAATTTATCTCAAGTAGTTACTCGATTCTAATAAGAGTATTTCACACATTGCCATAAAAACAAAACTCCAAATGCTATTTAAGAATAGCCCAAAAAATTCTAAAGTTCATTTCAATGATCACCACCTGTTTTGATCTTGAAATTTTGAGGAGCCAGAAAATTCACCTTAAGAATTTAAGTGACAACCAGATTGAAATAAAGGCTGTGCTACTGGGGCCAGATAGAACTCTTACATCAGCTTGCTTTTAGCCAGACCAGCACCACATGCACTTCAGAAATGGCCCCCCTTACTCCATAGCAAAAATGGAAAAAAAAAAATTAAATTAAAAAATCCACCAATGGGTACTGAAAATATCCTAGGTATGGGAGTGCCAAGGCTATTTCCAGTAATAACGAGTGACCTCAAGCCAATTACTGAATATATTCAGTGTCCTTTGCATCCAAAACCTGGTCAGCTTGTGGATGTGGTTCACTTCTCATCCATTTTTAGAATGGATATGGATCAGTTTCCATCCTCACATAGCATGAGATATCCGATTAGGATCGAAGAGCCATGTCAACGAGTCAGCCCTTAAAAGCTGGTTATGATAACCACAACCTTTGGTTGCATGTTCTGGGTTTGGTACACAGAATGTCGCCAACTGGCATGACTCAATTGTCAATGAACCCCAACTGAGTTGAGATCAGGTTTCAGTTAGGTAACTCGAGAATAGGCCTTACAGATAGGCAGTGTTGCTTGGATAAGAGCATCTCCACCGGTGCTCAGTATGTGATTCCAGACAGTAAAATTTATTGCGAAAATGTCAAAATGTGCCGTTTTAGCTCAGGAAATTGGTTTTGCTGCACCAAATCCGTGGAGCTTGCCGTGGCTGGTGAAAGGCTCAACACAATTGTGCACCTCCAAAAAAGAATGTAATAAATTGGACCTGACTGCGGCTCAGTATTTCTGATTGGTCGATCATAATGATTGGTCCCGGTGGTTTCCTGTTAGTAGTTCCTCCGTAAATGCAGTTCAAGTTACAGTTTTATTAGTGGGGTTGCCAAAAAAAAACCAGCTAAACTTATCCATTTAATTTTATTATCCAAAGTGACATACTGAGCACCGGTGGAGATGCTCTAATAGGTCGTTATAAGAGGCCACTGTAAACCAGCACCCACCAGCACATCATGAAGGATGCATGGTAAGTAAGTGGTCACAAAACAGTTTTGTGTTGGGTTCCAGTTCCCAAGCTATTCAGAGTGGTTAGCTGAGTCGCTTTTTTCCTCTCTACCTATTTACTAACAACCTGCTTATGGGTTGTTAGTAGGAAGGTAGTAAAAACAGCCCCTACCTATGTATAAACCATCTAATTACCTGGTAGTTACCTAATTTCCTACCTATCTACCTATATATGAGACCTACTTCCTACAAAAATGGTTACCAAGGTGAAACCAAATATTAACTCATTTGAATGAGGTTCATCCACAACTGAGTACTTAATATTAAGTGGCGTCCAGAGGATGGTGTGATGGTGGGTGCTGGTTCACTGTGTTCATTATTAAGTAACTAGATTCATGCAGGTAGTTAGTTAGTACAGAGGTGAGGGCTACTGGATTGTTAGTAGGTAGGTTACCAATGACAGAAAACTGACCTAACCAAACTGACCTAACCAGCAGTTAGCTGGGGAACTGGTAAGAAGTGCTTCCTGTCCACCCTCCATCCATCCTTTACAGCACACTTGTGTCTGTTGGTTAGCTTTGGTCCCTATTTAACAAATGTGAAGTGTAAGGTAATGCCCTAGGGCTAGGGCATTCATGAAATCCCCGAGGCCGGAGCTGAGGGCCAATTTGCCTGCATAAAACTCAAATTACTTTTTTCAATTTAATTTTTTAACCTTGATACCCGGCAGGTACCCTCCAGGTAAAGTAATGCAAGCATTTCAAAAAGCGAAACGCTTGATAATTTGTTGACACCCAATTTCAGCGTATAGGGCACCCTCCATTTCCAGTGTTGCAAAGTAGTGCAGAGGGTTTTATGCACTGGCATGAATTTTTTCAGTGTATTTGGAGGGCACATTATACGTGGAAACCTGTCCTCTGCAAATGGTGGGGTATTTCAAAAGGTTCTCACTTCTCACCTCTATTGTCTTGGCCTCTGCCCTCCTTTGTAGGGGCTCAAACTTATCAAGTCCCTTATGGTGATGCCTTACCTTATACATAAGGTCCCTCTCACTCCTAAGGGCTTAAACTTATTAAGCCTCTTAGGGCGATGCCTTACCTTACACATAAGGTCCCTCTCGCTCCTAAGGGCTTATACTTATGAAGCCTCTTAGGGCGATGCCTTACCTTACACATAAGGTCCCTCTCACTCCTAAGGGCCTAAATTTATTAAGCCTCTTAGGGCCATGCCTTACCTTACACATAATGTCCCTCTTGCTCCTAAGGGCTTAAACTTATTAAGCGTCTTAGGGCAATGCCTTACCTTACACATAAGGTCCCTCTCACTCCTACATAGTGTGTGAAAGATCCATCTGACTCCTCCTGCCTCCTCATGTTCTAGTTGTGTTTAGGCTTATGATAAGGTTCTGCTCCTGCTTTATAGTGGGTTAAGGCACATGAGTGGGGGACATTCCCAAAATGTGGAGCCAGAATTGGTTACCCAGTTGCCACCTTTATCAATTTCATTGTAAAAGCAATATTCTCCAATTATCAATTTTCTTATTATTATTATTTTTGGAAAATACCCAACCACTTGTTATATATGCATGAGGGTCAATTCCCAAATACCCACCTTGAGAACCACCTGATATATTGCCCAGGTAGATTTTAGGGTTTGGGGAACATTGAAACAGAAAGTGTCAGATAAGCAATAAGCAATCATCTGTGGGTTCTGATTTTGGTTACACTGACTACTTGTAATGTGAATCAACAGTAGGGAACATCTTGTGATGTGAAATCAATAGTTAGGAACCCTGGTTATGCCCTGGAATAGGCATAATAGAATCCACTACCACCTAACAGGTCATTACCACCTGTTAGAAGGTAACTTCCCATATACAAGTCTTGCCCACATTCCTAAGCCCTACCCAGCCCATTACAAAGCACATGTTTTTGGAACTAAACCAACCACCTCAAAAGCTCTCCAGCTCATGCAACTCATGCATTGCCTTTGACCCATATATACAAGGCTTACAGTTAAATACATGAAGTCAACGAAAGATGGCACCTATCATGAGGAAAAACCATGTATATCAAAATGGCAGGGATGAAAACCCATCCACAAGAAGTATAAGGCAAATAAAAGTCCCAAAACACATGTCATGAAAGCACATAATAATCACTACTAACATACTAATAAAATAGAACATCATAAACTAAAAAGGCGTCGTATGCCACAAATCAGCTAGCAACAAAGGTATGTTAATTGTGATGTGTGGATGAGATGAAGAATGCTTCCCAAGTGCCTCAATATGTTGAAAAATTGCTATGGCCTACACACATTGGAGGGCTATGGAAACACATTGCCAATGATGAACTGTAGGAACTAAAGAGGACCGCTAATGGCAGGCTATAATGGCTTAAACACAATAAGTTAAAAAAGAGTCAAAACAAGAATGGAAACAACCATAAGTCTCTATGGCATGGGGAATGAAGTCGTCTCTTGATGTGCACTTTGCATATGATCATGTTTTCTCCCAAATGGCAATTGTCATTACATGTGTTATTGTGGACAATGTGCATTGTACCATATTTGGGCGAGTTGAATCAAGTATGACAACATTCACTAAGGTCCAAAAGTCATCCCTAGTCATTGAGTATGGCGAAGCAAAAGGTGGGAAACTTCTCTTTGTATGTGTGTTCCATTCTCCAAATCAATAGTTGTGACAATATCTTAAGAATATCGTGGGTTGTAATGTGTTCATTCCCACATGGGCACCAAAGTAAATAGATACTTAAGTCATCATTGGTAAGTTCACATTGACAACATGAAAAATGTGCAATTGTAGGATGTGGCAAATCAAGGTGAATACATAACATTGTAAGGAAGTGAACCAAAAACAAACTAAATGCAAGTGTGGTAGGATGGACTAATAACCAAACACATGTAATTAGACCTACACAAGATCAAAAACATGCTCGTGTGGTGTCGGAAGGATCATCTATTAAAAATGTGATAAATTTTAGCTTATGCAAGTGGTCCATCAAAGAATCTTATAAATCAAGATACGACTATACCACAAGGTTTTCAAAAGGGGGGACATGAGAACATACAACTTGGGGTAGTAAAGTTTGGGTATCCTGCAATGCCAATTGGAAAGAAAAAATGTCGATTTCAACATGTGCCACCGCATCAAAAAAAAATGATCATTCTATTGGAAATGAATGAAAAATGCAAAAACAATCGAAGTTCAACATACTAAAAAGTAGGAACAAAAAGTCGAACCACTAAGGGAAGGCCACTTGCTCCCTTGAAGAAGCATGTAAAATGACCTAACAATGAGCCAAATGAACCATTATAGTACTGAAAGATCTCGCACCCAATAATTTTTCCAATGTAACTATGGTACATGAATCATATTCAACATAATGTTGTAATATACCTGAAGATAAAAATATGATATGTAGTAAATAACTTGGGCATTGGGCATAACAAAATAAGAGAATTAAAAAGACTACATGTGGATTTACAAGCATAAAGAGGCTAGTTACAATGTTAAAATTTTCTCAAATCACCTCTACAACAAAGGATTCCAAAAATGACACAAAACCCATTACTGCACTTAAAATATGAAACATGTGTTAAGTGTAAGAAAGTTTGGTGAAAGTGATAGTGACAAGTTTAATCCTTATGGAAACCAAATTACACATTTTGTCAACTAAATGGAAAATCTTAATGTTACAAACTCCACCTATAAATGAAAAAAAAACATGTACCACATTTTAAACATGACTAATGATCTGCGTATCATTGGCGAATGAAAGAAAAACACAAATAAGGTGGGTTGTTGCAATAGGGTGAACAAGGTTCCACCCAAAGGATCGTGTTGTCATGTGCCAAATTCAGATGAAATGATTATGAGATCCTCATGTTGAAAAGCTTACAAGAAATATAGTGGTGATGGGCACACCTAAAATCATCAAACAAATGGGAAATACTTATCCAAAGTATTGGTAAAAAATTGTAATTCCTAGAAATTGGTTGTCCATGATACAAAATTGAAGGCATTATGGATGTTCATTTGTAATGCCACCCAATTTGGATGCAAATCCAAAATAGCACGAACCCCATGGACCACCATTTCATACCTGCCTTATGTCACCACACAAAACTAGTGAGGATTAAAATGATTCATAGATGTATCCCTAAACTAAATGGTGTATGTATGGGTGACAAACTGATAGATGATCGGCTTTTCAATCATGATGGGTTAGATGCCGCTAATTTGTTTTTCCAAAACTAGTAACTATAAGGTCAAAAGTAAACATAATACATATGGGGAAACATGAACATAAGCAATGTGCCCACATAGTTTTAAAAAGATATCAAACCACTTACAAAATCATCTAGGACAAAACAATTTCATAAAAGTTCATACACCATACCTAAAGGACTGCCAAATGAAAGGTGTGGTGAATGTGCTAAAGTGGAAATAAATGCCTTCCAATCTAAATAACCTTTATCAAGCTGGATCAACAAAAGGGGGATGTTGACCTTTGTTGATGGGTGAAAAAGGTAAAGGGCTATTTTAGTTTCATCCGATGGGACCATCGAAGTGTTTAAAACCAATGTGTGCATTGTTCCGATGTATTCCCCTACATGTGCAAGTGCCCATGTGTGACATAGATGAGCCAATGGAGGTGGAAAATGATCAAAACCATTTCCAAAGATTTTCGAGAAATTAAAACCTAGTCTTTAATTGTGTGTTCCTTTTCAAAGTCTCCCAATCACATGTTATGTA
>Ga0209208_10009615_pt1 | contig 12676 bp, 6 predicted proteins | sample S1TSphfallax_3_FD_187694 | JGI IMG/M metagenome (GOLD analysis project Ga0209208, IMG submission 187694) | Host-associated microbial communities from peat moss isolated from Minnesota, USA - S1T2_Fd - Sphagnum fallax MG (SPAdes) (version 2) | ecosystem: Host-associated > Plants > Peat moss >...
CAGCCTTTTGGATTGATTCTATTGAGGAATGAGTTTCAGCTTTCCACACAAATAACTTAAGAGGATAGTTGAAGAATGCATGTACACAAAAAAAAACCCCAGTTGCATCCCTGACTATCAGACCTGAATTTTTCTGGCACACAGCCATGATAGGTATGACTGTGTGCACCTTCAACTCTGAACATTTGGGTTCACTCCCCTCCCACCAAAACCCTACCACCATCATTTTGCAGCCATCTCTCTCTCCTGAATCATATAACTATATATTCTATTACATACCAGCATTCCCACAGGTGCTCAGTATTTGACCGTGCAAAAATATTTCTCACATCCTAGTTTAATTCATTTACTTTTTTGCAACCCCACCCATAAAAGTGAAACAAGGACTGCAAATAGGTGGGAACTACTAATAGCAAACCACCTGGACGAATCATTATGATTGGCCAATCAAAAACAAGGATCAACAGTCAGATCATATTTATTACACTCTTCTCTAGCGGGTGCACAGCTTTGCTGCGCTTTTTACTAGCCTCAGCAAACTGAGCAAATATGCAGGAGAAAAAAACCAATTTCCTGAGCCAAACCGGCATATTCTAGATTTTCTTCTAGATTCTGATTTTAATATGCAGGGTCACATACTGAGCACGGGTGGGGATGATCTAAGGGGAAAGAGGTAGGTAAGAGATAGGTAGATAAGGCTAATAAGGCTACTAAGTAGGTATGTAGGTAGGTTCAAAGTTTGAATGATTCAGACAGACATCATTCATTTCTATTGTATATATATACATTGGTTTTGCACACTCCAACAGTATTGGGCCTCAAGGTATTTTTGTACAAGTAAAAATATGTGTCAAAATATAGTAGGGTAGGGTTAAGTTCAGCATATTAAAATATTTATTTATTTATTTTAAATATATTTAAAATTTAATTATTCAAATTTTCATTTTTGGAATTAAATTTTTTTATTGACCTTCATGTAAGGTATAAACGCAATTATTTATTTCAATCATATGGATGTACCTATACACAATTGAGCGACATACAATCTCTTAACATCTAGATAAGAAGATAGTCAAGTACTTGGATACATCATAACCATTAATGGGGGGAACTACAAATAGTGGACCAAGTACAAGTTAGCCATAAGAAGTGGGCTAGTGACCTTGGTTGCACACTCCCTTATTATAACAAGGGGTGTGTCACACTGTGGCCTTGCCCATTTGCATTAAAAAGTATCTTATTGCAAAAGAAGAATTATGGAAACTCAAATATTTGACCATGCAAAAATATAATCTTCAAAAAATCCTCTAAAAGAAACCAAAATCCTTCAAGACATTATAACTAATATCCATTACAAAAGTTAAAACTAATAGAGTTGCATTGCATTTTGTTTTGCAAACATTCAACTTTATTCGTATATTTATATTTTTTATTTTAAATACATTGTAAACACCACATATGGAGGTTAAAGAAAATATCCTCCCGCACCCAATATGTGAATGGACATCAATGTCTAGCACATCCAAAATAGTGCCTGTGAGTTATTTCCCTATCCTCGCCAATGAAGATGAAATCCAAGGTAGTGCAAATTGAGAATTAGTTAAATACCACCACGTGGGCCAATCATTGTGATTGGTTAATCTAAACCAATCACATTCAGAACTTAATTGGCCCTTTTGGAAAGCATTGTGTCATGTGCATTTTTAAAAATTCAAACTCAATTTCACACTACTAGAAGTATGAATTTCATCCAAGTTATTGTTTGTGGCCTTTAAACTATTGTTGGTGGATATATTTTTAATGAACAAACATTTCCTACAAACAATTCCAATGGTAAGGATGGGTTTATGAGGAGTTTGAATATCTAGGGTAGATGGATATGCTATGATGGAACTTGTCAAACTTCTTCAACAATTGTACCTAGTTTCAAAATAATAATAATTATAAATGCATAATTTGAAACATCTTTTAGGTTTATCAAATGGTATCATGATAAGTTATCTTATTGATTTTTTATTTAATAATGAAATACAAACCCAAAGTGTGTTCCTTAATTCTCACAAATAAAAAAAGACATGGAATTTATGGGATAGAACTTGGACAACCAATTTGATTCTCAACCATTCAATTGATCATAATTGTTATGACCCAAACAATTGCAATCACACTAATAAGAACCAAAATAGTTATAACCAAAACTTTTTATTTCATTTTGGAGTGTCAAAATTTATACTAATTTTGCAAGTTATTCAAAAACATTCATGATGAGTTTTGAACATGGTTATTTACAAATCATTTTCTTAGTATCTAAGAACACATGGTCATATTATAAAACAATTATTTAAGAAGTGACTCACAACATGATGATTATTTTTTAAATATGTATTCATTTAGATATCCACCCAAGAATGTAACCATGCACAACACCATGCTTTTTACTTTTGGTCTTGTAATTAAAGGGCACACATAAAAAGGTAAATGATTACTACGTACAATGGTTTCACATGATAAGCAAGAAATGACTCATATAACATGGGTGATTATGTAAGAAACATATCAACTAGTTTTAAATCCAACCCTTTGCCTCGAAGTCAACCATGCAAAACACCATGCTTTTATTTTTTGGTCTTGTATTTAAAGGGCACACATAGAAAAAAAAAAATGATTCTTGAGTACAATGGTTTTAAATTATAAGTTATTCACCACTTAAACATGGTAGGTACTAATGTTTCTTTTGTTGGAAAAGATTTTGCCAAAAATGTTTTTACTGGATCTAGAACATCTCATCTAAAAATGGATGCACTTCTTTGTAGAACATGTGGATCCATCATATTATTATGTACACATAGTTTCCTGATGTCACTCTCGCACGTTGTGCATTAAATGCTTGGATTCAGCATTTCGTACTGAGTTTCAGCATTTCATACTGAGATTTAATAAAATTTCCTTCCTTTGCGGATACCACTAAAAGAGGGGATAGGGGGTGAAAGGAGGCCCAAAGACGGGTGACTTCATGGATAACTCTATTGGGTGAAGGTTGAGCCAAAATCTGATGCCCAATGTCTTTCTTCCTTAAGAGCAGAGCCAGCCAGCCAGCCAGCCAGCCAACAAGTGAGACAGCAGTTTTGGCTTCTTGCTTGACTCTCTCCCTTTCTATTCAGAAGAAAGAAAGCAGGTTACTGGTCTTTTGGAACTTTTTACTCTGCCAAAATAGTCAGAGACACAATTTTGTTCTTGAGAAGCTCAGGTGCCTTCAGTCTCTCTGTAACTTATCATAGCCCAATCCTGACAAGATCTTGGAAAGAGCAAAGAGATCATGGGTTACTTTATGGGTTTCTAAAACTTCTAATGCTGGTCCTTCCTTCCCCAAGCCCCTCAGCCTCTCTCTCTCTCTCTCTCTCTCTTTCTCTCTGTCTGCAGTCTGCACTTATTGCCTACATTGCCATGCTACCCACTTAACTTCTTCATTTCCAAAAGAAAAAGAAAGGGTTAGTACAAGAAAACCAAGCCCAAAACAGACTACCCATTTACTTCTTTTTTCTTTTTGTTTTTGTGTTCAGAAGAAAGAAACTTCCATAGATAATAAAGAGAACCACATAGAGCCCTACTAAAGAGACTACTAGGCACTTACTTATATATAAATATGCCTAGTACTACATGTATCTTTGAGCATGTCTGATTCAAGAAGTCTAATACCTCCCCCTCTCTATTACCTAAACATGTAAGCAAAATGGATTAGTATTATTATTATTGCAAATATGAAGCTGAATTTTAGAAAATTGGGACTTTCCGAGCACATATAAATCAGCCACCATATCAGACTTAGGAATCATCTATTTTCATACCTCCCTACCTATACATAGGACCTACTTATATCACAGAATGGGTGAGCAAGGTGAAACCAGATTACCACTCGGTTGAGGTTCCAATGTGGCTTTTTCTTTCCCTGGGAAGACTTGATGAAAGAATCCATCTGGTCAATCACAACTGGTGACTTCACGACTTTCTGTCACTAGGAAGTTTGGCTCTTGCTGGATGTGGTGGGTGACATCATGTAAAATGTGTAAGAGACACAGAGAGAGAGAGAGAGAGAGAGAGAGTTACAGAGTGTCTCGAACAGACTGACATTAGTAAAGCCCAAAAAGCCGAATTATCTTACAACAAGACTTCTCTTACATATATGGAATGGAAAGCTGTAACTCCCACTTTCTTTTGGCAGATTGAATGGCAAAGAGCTACAAAAGAGCTTATCAATCTTTCATCTCTAAAATCTCCATTCTCCAGCCACAACCTCCTATTTGGGCCTCTATGAGTGTTTACCACATCCAACATATAATGTTAATTATTTCCTTAATCTCTCCCACTCCACCCCGCCCAAACCCATCTATCTATGAAGGAAGGTAGTTTGTTTTGTTTTGTTTTGTAACCATGAGATTCATCAAACCGGGGGTGTTTCAGATCATTTTCTTGGTATCTTTGGAAAAATCTCTGACAAGGAGGGGTGCATCGGCTTGGTTTCATCGTGTTTGGACTTGTGGTGTAAAAGTTCTTGAATTATTGAACGATTTTTTGACTGAATATTACAATAAATCATAATTTGAAAATTTCAGAGGAATTGGGATGTGCCTTTGGTATTGTTGGAAAGATCTTGAGGAGCAAGATTTGATGGAATATGTTTCATAAGATTTGGACTTAGGATGGGGGCGAATATTGATTTTAAGGTTATTTTTGTCATTGAAAATCCAAATTAATGACAAAAGACCAGGTTTTGGAAGGAGAAATTAGTTGAGAACGTCGTCACATTTTATGGTCCACCATTCAATTAAAGTATGAGGAATTAGGATGTGTCATTGGTATATTTTTGGAGAGATCTCCATAGCAGGATTTAATGAAATTTTATTCATAAGTTTTGGACTTAGGATGTGGGAGATACCAAATTTGAAGTGATTTTTGTCATTGTGAATTCATTTAAATTACAAAAAATGAGGTTTTGAAAGGAAAAATCGGTTGAGAATGTAGTCACACTTGTAATCATATTTAACTCTTCGAAAATCGGATATATGGTTTGAGGTTTAATTTAACTCTAAATACTAAACCTTACAAAACAATTTTCATATGTTGAATTTCCCCTACTTTGAAACAGCTTCACACTTGGGGCAATGGCATAGGCCATCTGTTTATGAAGCAACATAGTTTGTTTTGTTTTGTCAAGCTAAAATCTCCCAAACCATGATGTTTCATGCCACGCTTGTGATATTTGTAGAAAGCTCTTGAATTAGTGTGCAATGCTTGGTTTGAAACTATTTGGATTTACAACGTAGAAGCTATTGATTATTGAATCATTTTTTCAATGAAAATTAAATAAAATCGAAACTAAAAATTACATTGAAATTTGGGGGCATTCATGGTGCTCTTGGAAAGCCCTTCGTGAGTCAAATTTAATAGGATTTATTTCACAATTTTAAAAGCTAAGATGTGGAAGATATTGAATTTTGATTGGATTTTGTTGTTGGAAATTCAAACAAATTGCAAAAATTGGGTTTGGAAGGAAAAATCAATTGAGCCCTTAGTGTGTTCAAATTGCCAAATTAGAAAATTTCAATGTTGAAGATGTGAAAAATAAATGATGTGTTCACACTTGGGCCAATAACACAAACTACATTAATATAAATAAAAATATAGGTTAAAAAAAAAGCACAACTTTGGGCAAAGTATATGAAAAAATGGTGTGTTGTTAAGGGGAACATCTTGGAGAACACATTGAGAACTTGATAATAACACATTGAGAACAAAAAAATAATTTAAACAAAAAAATTCAATCCCCTTCCCCAATAGAACAAACCCCAACATGAACATGTCTTAGGTGGATGTTGCATGCCCTCATTGTGTGAGCATAATTTCCATTCCAACATTTGTTTGTCACCATTTTTGACCTAGGTTAATGGCAAGGACATACAATTGGGAGGATTAGTAATTGGCCCAAGTGATGATATTTACATAGTCTCGCATTTGTATTGTCTTCAATTTCATGTTCACTAGTGTGGCCTGTGCCTTTGGCCCAAGTGTTACTACGTCCTCAACTCATTTTTCCTTTCCAAAACCTGGGTTTTTGGAATTTATTTGAATTTTAGCAACAGAAATCACCTAAAAAATCAATATCTCCCACATTCTGAACCCAAATCTTACCAAATAAATTCCATTAAATCCCGCTCATCAAGATCTTTCCAAGAACATCAAAGGCACAATCCAATTCCTTTGAAATTTTCAGCTACGATTTAATTTCATTTTCAGTGAAAAAATTATTCAATATTCAAGAACTTTTGCACTGCAAGTCCAAACACCATGAAATCCTGATCTTCAAGAGCTTTCCAGAGATATTAAGAACATGATCTGAAGCATCCTGGTTCTGTGGATCTCGTTGAGACACACAAAACAAAACAAACAAACTACCTTCCTTTGTAGATAGATGGGTGAGTACGGGGAATAGTTCACACTTCACTTTAGCTCTAGTAAACAATGATAAATAGTGGGTGTAAGTGGAGACGTACTTTCCTAAGTATTTTGATTTCAAAATTTTGGCAAATTTTAACAAAAACTTTGCAAAATTAGTCAAATTTTCAGTAGGAAAAATTTCCAAAATTTTCCCAATTTCTTTGTCAGAAAATGGTGAAAAAAAAACATTCACTATTCAAGTGTGTACTTTACCAACTCTGTAGTTTTCTCTTCCTACCTTCTCACAATAAACTAATGTCTTGTGGTGGAGAGGTGGAAAATTTTGAGAACTTTGTGAACCTTGGTATTCAAGTTTACCACCACACTTTGTTCCATATCCTTTACCCAAATTTTTACACTTGTAATCCAAAAGGGCAAAGACACCAATATATTTGGATAGTCAAATTTTTTGTCCAAAGAGGTCTATAAAAACCCAAGAAAAAAAGAGCTTTGGATACATTTGTGTGTCTTTGGTGAGTGGCCCCCATAAGGTGAGGTTTTTACGTGTGTGTGATGGATTCTCTACCTCAAAAACATGTAAATTTCATCTTTTGTATTGTGAGTGTTTTGTATGGTGTATCTATGTTAAAATTTAACAAAAATTTAATTTGTGTTATTTACCTATGTATTAGTAGCAATTTAATTGAAAATTAATCCTTGATGGCTCATACCCTTTTAGGCTAGATTTTTGTTTTCATTGCCAAATTTTTATATTCCACAAAGATAGATGTTTTGAGATGTAAAAAGTGGGTATGTCTCATTAGATTTTGCAAAAAATCACCATATGTTACAAACCCAACAAAGGTAAGGAAATTGAAAGTCAATAAAGGGTAAAAACATGGTTGGGTGGTTCATTTTTGACATTTTGAAAACTCCACATTTTACACTAGCCACAATTCTTGCAATTACAATTATTACCAAATAATAAAAATTATAATTATTTGTTATGTTTTTGGTCACGAATATTGATAAAAATACCCTATAAATATCCCTAAACATATTATTGGTCAAAAAATCCATGTGAAAGCTTGGATATTTCAATGTGAACTAGGAAATTTTGAAAAAAATGAAAAATGAATTTTAAATCAAAATGTATACAAATGGGGCTTAGGATGTTGGAGGTGGGATGGTTAAAGATATTTTCCTTCAAAATTTTAAGCACAAGGTGTTTGAACAACTAAAACAAAACCAACAAAACCTATAATAGAGGAGGAACTTCTTATAGTTGTGAATGTAATTGCCAAAGGAAAAATGCTTGGCCCAAACATGGTGTTAATGAAGTTTTTCCAAACCGTGTGGCATGTCATAAGGATTGAACGTGCAAGAATGGTATGAAAGTCCATTTGGAGAGGGTGATTTCTTCTAAGTGTCACAAATGGGCTCATCACACTATTGCACAAAGAAGGGAATGCACAATTAGAAATTGTGTCCATCAAAACCACATTACCTTGTAACTAAAGCTCAAAAAAAACTCATATACAACTATTATGCAACTATCTTTTTGGAAATATTGGGAATCAATAAATAAATTGTCATGTCAAAAAATTAGTTAGTTATATTATAGTTGTAAATGAATTGAAAATGAATCTTCTATACAATAATTTGTACATAACGTACATACATCCGTAATTAATCATGTTTAGCTTTTGAAAGAGTTGCATTATAGTTGCATGTGACAACTATTTTAAAATTATTGTAAGTGTGCCACTAACACAACAATTATGTTGCAACTAGTGTATGATGTACATACATGTGATCATGCCACATGTTTACATTTCCACCGTTCATTATGGGATACATTTGCAACTAATTTTCAACTATGATTTTCATTGATACAACTATTAAAGTTACTAGTGCGCCACTATTGAATTGTTAGTGTTCAATTATGTTGTGACTATTATGTAACAACCTATAACTTAATAAATATACAAATTCATATGTAATATTTTATAGAAATTTTATTTTTTCAATAATTTGACTATTAAATATTAATTGTATTTAATACATTTAATGATTATGAACTTATTAATTATACTAAATAATTGACTATTAATATGAATAGATAAATGTAATTCATATAATTAGTTTTAAATTAATTGACTAATTCATTATGCTAATTAAATTGAATAATATGGATGTATAAGGGAAATAATTATTCATTGAATAATAATCAAATAGATAAATGAGGTCCTAGGACCTACCTACCTATGGCTATGTATTGACCTACCTAATTATTATAATGGATTTTTTTTTTCAAATTTGAATTAATATGCCATGTGGAGGTTTTTTTAATTATGCCACGTGTCATAATTTTGGACCATCAACAATCATAATAAATGATGGAGATCAATTTATTTTTTAATCCAATTTTTTTCATAATGTCATGTGCCAAAGTTTAATGGATGGATGAAAATTACTAATGTTAGAATGACATTATGGTTATAATTGTAGTGGAGTTGCATAGTAGTTGAAAATGAGTGGTTTCGACATAATTACAATTGTGTTGCAATGAATTGCACCGTATATACAATGAGCTACAATTTTGCAAGTCATGCAATTTCTTAATAGCAATCACAATGTAAAATTACAATGAGTTGCAAGTGATCATTGCAACTCAAAAACTAAGTTGCAAGGTTACTTGCAGAACACCTTTTTTTCCTAGAGTGATGTAAACACCTCACAAACTAGTGATCCATCACACTTTTCAACATTTTGTATAAGTTTTTTGCGAGAACCCTCCAAATGCAATTGTAATTGCTAAAACTAATGGAAGCCATTACCCACAACCATTCAATTTTTTGGCTTTTAGGTATATTTTCAACATTTTACTATCTCATGAGACAATTTCATGGGCCAACAAATCCAAGTGGCCCAATTTTTTTCTCAAATTGAATTTTTTGAAACCATATGACAAAATGAATTGGGAATTTTTATTTGAGAGTATGCATTGCCTTGGGATACCAAGGGAGTTTAGCAACATGAAAAATATTTTGTTCCTAGATGTCAAGGTTAATATTGTGATCAATGGGAAATTATCCATGGGATTTGCATTTGACCAATGGGTGTGACATGGTTGCCCATTAACACCCCAGTTGTTTTTCATTGTTGGGGAAGGTTTTATTGTGGTGATCCATGAAGATTTCAAGACTAGCAAAATTCAAAGGTCCAATTTCCCATATCAATGAAACAAGAAATGATAACATGTTATGTTGATGATACCAACTTTATAATAAAAGCTTCCCAAGTGGGCATGGCTTGATTAGCATGGGTATTAAAATTTTAGTTTTGCTTCAAATATTAAAATGAATCAATCTAAATTAATTATTTGTTGGTTGGGGTGTAAGCGAAAAGATCAACTTGAATGAACTAAAACATTTGGTTGGACACCGGCCAACTAATTGAAGCCATTTTTAAGTTGCTTGGGATGCCTTTCATTTTTTCTTGGATTCGGTAGAGGTGGATAAGTTCTAATTGTTGGGAAAAGGTTGAACAAAAATAAACTTATTAGTTAGCAATAAAATTGTCACTTGCAAGAAGGTAGTGGTAAATAATATTCTCTTATTTATTCTATGGTATTTTATTAGTGTGTGGGGAAGGAACTAAGAAATAGATCTCAAGAATAACTTGCCTTCTAAAGAATTATTTCTAGGTTTGTTCAACACATAATTGTAAATGTTGGGTGTCATGGGACCAATGTTCTGAAAAAATGAATGATGGTGATTTAGGCCAAGTGGACCTAGTAAAGGCCACAAATGTTCTTCTTTCCAAGTGGGTTATAAATTCATTTGAGCTAGGAGATTCTAATTTGCAAGAGTTTATAAGGTTTTTAAGGGCAAGCTCTTTAGCCCTTAAAAACCTTATAAACTTCACAAAGGTGGAAAATGGGCCATTGACTTTCAATGATGTGTACAAGTAAATTATAAGAGAACCCTTCAATTAACTATATGGAACTGGGTAGGATGGGCATGGGATGGTAAATGAACTAAGGCACAACTGCCAAAGACAATAGAAAAAATAATTGTTGTCAACTTTTGGTGGAAGAAGGTGGTTCAACATGATTTTTCTATATGGGGAGTTGTCAAACTACATTCCTTGGGTTGGATTGCCATTGTAAACATTTGGGAGGTTGTCGAAGGTAGGTTTGTTACTATAGAAGAGATTCGAAGCAAGTTTGTGTTGTCCTTGGAATAAGAAATAGGGTATGAGAGGATTGTCTTTAAGATGCAATAAAGTTGGGGGAACCTATTAAGGGCATAGGATGGCCACTACGTGATAGGGGAATGGCTGGGGGTTTATAGGGAGGAAAATGAGATTATTTTTCCCTACCATTCCAAACTAGCCCCATTTTTAGTCCTAAGTGTACAATGGTTGCACCATGCTTGAACATCCCAATAGAGGTGAAATTGTATTTAGTTGGGTCATACTTTAAAATGCATACACTTCTTGGAAATGTAAAAGCAAGTAGTAGAGGGATTTTGCATTGTATTGAATGGGTAATGGCGCAAATTGAGGTGGTGGAAATCATCAATGGGCCCATAAAGGTGTGTTTTCTAGCATTTTGTGGCAAGGCATGGGCTTTGAAAAGCAACTCCAGTGCATACTCATGGAAAGGAAGGGAGCCCATTCTCTCTTTTAACACAACATTAAGAAAGAACATGCTAAGGAACTCCAAGCTTAAGATTATTATAATGGAAAAGACATGGAATGAAGTCTTACCACCTAATTGCAAGTTCAAGGATTAACATATGGAGTTAATAGCGGGGTAAGAAGGATGCAACTTTCATATATGGGTCATATGGAATAAGGTGGTTGTGGTGAATGTATGAAAAGCCATAGTAGATGGGTTGTTCAATTAAGCTTGCCCTCATTGTGGATTTGATTGTGAATCAATCTTGCATAGATTTTATGAATGTTGGCATGCCCAAAGTGCATGGAATTATGTTTTGAACTCATGGATTGATTAGTGGGTGGAACCAAATCCACCCAATAGGCCATGCCTATGAGATGGAAACATTGTGTTTTTGTTGCCATAATTCCAAAAAGATTTCACAAGATCATGGTTGTTGTTTAAGAGGATCACACTTTAAACCATATAGATTCAATGTAAGAACATTGTCTTTAACAATTAGAGGTCGTAATTAAATAAACCTTAGAAAAATATTTGGGATGCTTGATTGATTATTGTAAAACAACTTGGGATAGATGGTTGAGATCAATCAAACATTACCCTACCAAGGAAAAAAAAGGTTTTGAGAAGAGTCAAGGAGATAATTTGTGCTAGATTAGGTAGATATGTTTTTATGGTGTTACGATGGGCTTGCAAGAAGCTTTATTAGTTAGGTTGGTCACCTAAGAGTGTGGTGGTGCTCCCCCAACTAGGGTGGTTGTTTGTGTTTCTTCTTCACAATGGATTCTTTCATTTGTGTGAGAAACAACTTTTGATTTTCATATTTTAAAAAAAAAATTCTAGCTTGATTTGATTTAAGATTAGGTTTGGTTCTATCTCCATTACACATAACTAAACATGAATTCTTTTATGTAATATTAGTTTGTGCAACGAATTCACACAAACCACGAGAGAGACTATGTAATAGCAGTGATGTACAACCAATTAAAACAAATTCCTTGCATAAAAATTAAGGTCGAGATTGTTTTTCTTTTGAAAAGTTGTCTTTATTTACTTAGAGAATTTGAACTTGTTAGCCAAAGGGATAGCACCCTAGTTATTGAAAAGGCCAGTTGCCCAATTTGGTTCCAATGACAGTTCTAGCCAAAAGAAAAGAAAAAAACACTGAACCTTTTGGTTTAGATACCCTAAAACTTGACTTAAAAAACGAGAACATGGGTGAAACCAAAAGACTTGTTGACACTTGTTCATAACTTCAAATTAAATATTTCCCTTTACTTTATCTAAAATTTCTCATCTAGATGATTGAGTTTTTTTAATGGAACATGCCCATCCATCATATGCACACATAGTAAGTACACCAGATTATAAAGTTCAAGCCAAAAATTTTATGCCCAAATCCTGCATCAATGTGTAATCTCTTCCTTAGGGAGGGCAAAACCAAGAAAGAGAATGCGCATCACGATCGATGAAAGAGTATAAATTGTGTTCAGACAAGTGCTGTGCATCTTTCTTTCCTTGTTGACAAAATTGCAGCTCATGTCTGACAAGCAGAAG
>Ga0209208_10009616_pt1 | contig 12676 bp, 13 predicted proteins | sample S1TSphfallax_3_FD_187694 | JGI IMG/M metagenome (GOLD analysis project Ga0209208, IMG submission 187694) | Host-associated microbial communities from peat moss isolated from Minnesota, USA - S1T2_Fd - Sphagnum fallax MG (SPAdes) (version 2) | ecosystem: Host-associated > Plants > Peat moss >...
TTTCTTAGCACTTTAACAAAAAAAAAAAAAAAGTTTTTTGCCAAAAAAAAACAAAAGAAAGGAAAAACAAAAAGACAAGGTCTTTAGACCGGTTGCTTGTCAAAGGTGAAGGCTACATGCCTCACAAGGACACCACGACGAAGAAGAAGAAGAAGAAGGAGAAGAAGGAGAAGGCGCGAGGTGCTTTCAATGCAAAAGCAAGCTTTGTTGATGTTGCATGAAGAAGAACATGAACAACACATGAACAAGAAAACAAAACAAAACACTTGTGAGTTCACCCAACACGTCAACACCCAAAAAGTCTAGAGATCACCTAACAGAAGAAGAAGAAGAAGAAGCAGCAGCAGCAGCAGCAGCAGCCGAAGAAGAAGAAAAGAAAGAAAGAAAGAAGTAGAGAGGAATTTTAGTCAAGTGACAAGTAGTAACTAAGTAATTCAAGCAACAAAGCAAAGTGGGGAGAGGTCCTAGTTGCTTCTACTTGTGAGATCTCGAGCTTGAAGTGTTTTCAGTTCTGGGAATTGAGAATCTAAAGCTGGGAGGAGCTTCATAGTTTGTTATTATGTGAATTCTCCGAGACTAAGTGCAAGAGGAGCTTTGATGAGCTTGAGACTTGAGAGTTTATATAATTTCAGCTGAAAAATATATGTGATATCTCGATCTTCCAGATGATGGGTTTTTTTTGAGAGAAGCTCATGATGATCATGAGAGCTGGAGGAAGAGTTCCTGATTAGTTGATTCTTTTGTTAAATTTTGGGTATCAAAGGTTTGTAGGGATTTGTAGAGATCAGCGGAGCTTGAAAGATCATCAGACTAGCTCTAGCTAGATCATATATATATAGCTCATGTCTGCTTGAGCTGCGGCATCATGCAGCTTGATCTAGAGAATTAAGGTGGAATATTAGGTGATTGAACTGCTGCAGAAGTTCCGATCTTTGACTGCAAGTTACATGTAGTTTTTTAGCAGCAGCTGAGGATCAGCTGAAGATCAGGCTGCAGGAGTTTGAATCTTCATGCAGCTAGCTCAGATGGGTAATTCTCGAAGAGTATGATCTACAGGTTTGCAATAACTGAAAGAGACAAAGAATTAGAATTAGAAGAAGAAGAAGTGACGATCAAGATCATGATGGCTCCAAACGGATCAGTAGACCAGCAGCATGTACCAGCGGAGGAGGAGACACAGCATGACGACGTTGAGGCGGCGTCTGCTGACGTTGTTATACAGAAGGTGCAGCAATCGGTTGCAGTCAGCTTGAAAAGGTCCAGAAATCTGTTACCAACCCCCGCGGGGGCAGCAGCAGCTCCAGCTCCAGCGGCGGCGTATTTGCAGTCGATCAAGGTGGGATTCTTCAAGGATGGAGCTGCACGCGGGCCAGGCTTCATGAGCATCACAAGTCTGGTACTGGCAGCGTTCCTTTTGATAGGAAGCGGAGGTCTTGTGGAAGTTCTCACCGGTATTCAAAGCTTCACCTACTTCACAAACCCTGCAGGATTTCTCAAGACTTCCTTCTCGCCCCCTACTAATTCCAACTTCTCGCAGCTGCGGCAGTCCACGAATCTCCATGATCTGCAGCTGCTAGTTCCGCTTGAAACCACCTCTGCTGCAGCTGGTCCTCACCAACAGCACCCGACAGCCAGTATTCACAACACTGCCTCGACGACCTCGACTGATCCTGTTGAAGCTCATGATGATACGACTGATGAAGCTCATGATGCTACTGATGCTAATGATGATACGACTGATGAAGCTCGTGATGAAGCTTTGGTTTCTAGTAATTCTTCGCTGGCAGAAGATGGCAGGACCAAGAATATTAAGAAGAATGCTCAAGAACAACGTCAGAATCCTGATCATCAAGCAGAGCAAGCTGCAGCTGTGATCAATCACCGGCAGCTTGCAATAACAACTTCCGTCTTGTTCCATAACATGGAAGATGAAGAGCTTCTGTACAAAGCATCCATGATGAAGACGACGACGACGACGACGACGGCTGCTGCTACTGCTGCTGAGGCTGATACTGGGACCATGCTGCGGGAGGAAGCTAAGATTGCTTTCCTTTTCTTGACTCGTGGACCTTTGCCGCTGCGAGCTCTTTGGGATGCATACTTCGAAGGACACGAAGGAAGATACTCCATTTATGTTCATGCGCATCCCAATTTCTTGCAGGATCCCACAATCTCTTCCTCTTCTGTCTTCTTCCGCCGCTACATTCCCAGCAAGGTAAATGAGAGACACTGATCCGTCACAATATGCATGATGCTCCCCACACAAACCTCATGATCCTTTCCAAAATCTTATTCCATCTTCTCCTGAGAGCCGACTATTGATCTTCTCAACTTCCTTCAAACTCCCTGCAAGTCCCCTTGAGCTGAACAGGAAGATCATCCTTTCTTCAATGTCTTGCTACTCTTCTTCTTCTCAACTTCCTTCAAACTCCCCAGTGAGTCCCTGGAGGAAATCAGGCTTTGCAATTCTTCTTCTTCCAAACTCCCCAAACAGTCCTACCAGATCTGGACTTTGAAATCTTCTTCTTGAAGTTCTTGAATTTGGCGAAGTAACTCTCCTTCAAGGAAGGGTTGAAGTTCTTCACATTTTCTAGCTCCTTCAAGTTGTTCCTCTTCTCTTTTCATTTTTTTCAGCAAGCTTTCTGGTTTGACTAGAATTAGAAGTTTATTTGTTGATTTTGCGAAGTCAATTTCTTGTTTTTCATTGTTTCATGATCATCCAACCATCAACAATCAAAGTCTCAATAACCAATCAAAGTCCATGATCAATTGGGTCCATGCACAAATTATCCAACATCAACTTTGATTGTAAATGGATTGTAAATGAATTGATTGTTGCTTCATTTGTTCATGAATTCCATAATTAACAATCCATCATCAATCAATACCCGAAAACAAATTTGCAATTTCACTTTGGTGTATGTATGTATGTATGTTACTCCACTCTTCTTCGATACAAAATCAATCATTCACAAGCTTTTTATTTTTGCAACTTTGATTGAATCATCAAGTCGTTGGTCGGATTTGTTCTTGTTTGTGTAATGTATATACTTCATGGTTTTTTAACTGCCGAGGAACACAACCCATTTTGGGAAAATTCAGTGCTAATGGAGTTTTCTATGAAAACAGGTAGTGCGATGGGGTGAAATCAACGTGTTTGATGCAGAGAGGCGATTGTTGGCCAATGCTCTCCTTGATCCACAAAACGAGAGATTCGTACTCTTGTCCGAGTCTTGCATACCCATCACCAATTTCTCCTGGGCTTATGACTACATCATCAAATCACAACATAGCTTTGTAAATTGCTTTGATGATGCAGGGCGAGGTGGTCAAGGTCGATACCTCAGAATTAAACACCGACAAAAGCTCGAGCCTGAAGTAACCCTAAAGCAATGGAGGAAAGGAAGCCAATGGTTTGAAATGTCGCGTGAACTTGCACTTCTTGTTGTATCCGACACCAAGTACTATCCCAAGTTCAGGGATATCCTTTGTGGCAGTCGTGGACATTGTTACATAGATGAGCATTATCTTCCCACCGTGCTTAACATATTGGCACCTTCAAAGCTAGCAAATCGAACCTTGACATATTTGTTTTTTCCTCGGCATGGTACTGGAGCACATCCTTTTGAGTGGGAGCCTGAAATGATCACCCAAGAAAATATTAGAAGGTTGAAGGAAGGCCACAGTTGTACTTATAATGGAGAAAAACTCCACTCTAGTTGTCATTTATTTGCAAGGAAATTCAGTGCCACCACATTGGAGCCCCTTCTTACGCTTGCTCCTACTATCCTTTGGAAGGATCAATTAGACTAAAAAGGATGAAGAGGACAATTCCATAGGTAGTCCAATAGACTCCCCATTTGATGAGTCTTTTGTTTGTACATGTAGAAAATGCACAGGTACCTGTGTTCCATAGCCAGCCGAGCTCAAAAGAGTGTGAAAGTGACCACCAATATAAATTGTTTGTAAAACAACTTGAATGCGGATGGGACCCAAGTTGCCCATTATCAAAGGAGGCTCTTTTTTCACACAACAACCATATGGGTGGTTGTATATATTTTTCATTGTTTTCAAGAAGTTGCACAAATGCAAATGACCAAGGTTTTCATGTTTGGCCAGACCCTGGTAAGGTTATCAAATGACTCAGTTCTTGATGAGGATGAGATTTTCAGGTTCATCTCATTCTTATGGAGAGAGACACAGAGAGACACAGAGTGTGTGTGTAAGAGAAAGAGAGAGAGAGAGAGAGAGAGAGAGAGCAACAGTCGCTAAAGATGTGAGAAAACATACAATTTGAATTGGTCATAGTGATTGCTGCATTCGCAATTTTGATTTGACACAAGGGACCAGTCTCAAGAAAAATGACTTCCCTCGAGCTCTTTGACGTTGTGACTTCCCCTGCAAAAATTTATACAAAAAAAAAATCTCATTACGGTCAAGCTCTTGCTATTAGCTTTCATAGCAATTTCAAGACTGAAGTCTTCTCATGCACAACAAGGTTATGTAAGGTAGAAGAACAACCACAATTAACTCATTCATGATAATCACATGTCATTTGATGACTTATACTTCTAATTAAGCAGAGTAATCAAGGTAAACATATTTCACCTTACGCTTATTAGTTGGAGTGGTACTTTTCCAACAGAGGATTGATCGGTGACGACGGGGTTCTAACCTCCTCCTGATTATTTGTTTTCAAAGACACCAGCCCAATCAATCAGACAACAAAAATGATAATATTGACCAATGCATGCTAGTCTAGTTGCCGCATACGATTTAGGGTTTAGGGGTTTTGCAGGAATTATTGTCCAATTTGGAATTCCAACAATGAAATGAGGTTCAATACTTTGATCATAACAAACACTATTTGCAGTTTGGAAATTTGCAATACTTTGCTAAATGGGAATTTTTTGCAGCACTTACGAATTCCGTCTTTCAGCTCTTGATGATGTAAGGGCAGCAACAACCCCAGTTGTTGTTGTTGTTGTTGGCTTCATCCCATTTTGCGAGTTTGATCTCCTGCATAACTTTTGATTTGCATCCAACTTTTGCAACTGCCGCCTTCTATGCTGCTGCTTCATCAAATTTGAGACTCGACCATCATCCTTTGAAGCTTCTTCCTTTGAGGCTTGCCACTCAGTGGCATGCTCAATTCCAATGCCCCTCCTCCTGCTGCTGCTGCTGCTGGGACCTCTTTCCTTGGCTACCCCAGCTGTTGTTAAGTTCCCCTCTATGGCCATAGCCATGAGGAGCTTGTTGTCTTTTGAGTCTTTTGAAGAGGGGGGTAATTTTGAGTTGTTGAATTTTACTAGGTTGATTTGAAGCTCTACAGGACAATTGAGCACCATTTGGAAAGCATGGCAAATCCGACTCCTTAACCTCTCTGCCTTTGTTTTGTGCTCCAGCTGCTGAAACTCCAATTTGGCAATGGCATGAGTTTCATCTGGCCAAACCCACAAGTAACCTGTCAATCAAAAATGGGCATTTGAACAATGGCCTTTTCCTTTAAAATAAGAAAAGAACAGCATTTTCTGAAGACAACAAATCACTGGAAAAGAGCAAAAAACAAGTCTTCCCAAAAGGGTCGATTTGCAAAGAAGAATGCCTTACCATTGGCAATACTCAAAGCACGTAAGTTGGCATAAGAATGTAGGAACTTTCGCAGTGCATCAGAATAGATGAATTGAAGGACCCGATTCCAAACATTCTTCCGACCTTTATGGTTAAGCCTGTGAAACCCACTGGAGTACACATGCTTGGAAGGAAATTCAGAGACATTATTTGACACATCATCCACTCGTGCCCAATACTGCTGGTTTGATCTATGCTTGTTGCGCTGATGGACATTTTCCAATGACGCCTTAGCAGAATGCACCTTGTCTTCTTCTGCTTGAATTCTGTCCAATGGATGAACTCTGTCCAATGGAAGTGTTTGAATTTCCGTTGACTGCACCATCGATTTTCCAGCCAATTCTGTCTCTTTGGCAATAACAGCCTCAAATGAAACTGGGCTGTTGTGGGTGATACTCGAGTTAAAAGAAGAGGAGGGTAGAAAGGAGCGATCAGGTGCAAATTGCAGTAATGCAGCTATTAACCAAGTAGGTTGATCTCCTGCAACTCGTAACTGCTTCTCTACCTCTGATAAGACCTTCAATGCTTGACGAAGCCGTCGTAGTTCTTCCTTTCTTGCTGCAAAATTTTTAGGGTCATTTTACAGTCACTGCATTTTACCTCATTCACCTTCAGATTCACATGCAAAGGAAGTAGGTAACAGAACTTCAAATTGGGGTGGGTGGGTGCTTCAAATTTCATGGCCAGTTTTTGTGGATAAAATTCAGGTCTATTCATTCTATCTGCTCTTTTTTTTGTGTTTCCAAAGTGGCAGATAGAAAAACAACAACAACAACAACAACAATAATAGGAGTTGTTATTTATATAATATTCACTTACAAAAGTTCCTTTTGAAAAAGCTGTCTTCACGGATTTCAAGTCGTTGTTGCACATTGAATGTACTCCCTGCAAGAAGGTTGGTGATGAGAGTTGCCAACTGCGATGCCAATGACAATGCATCCACACCCAAATCCAATAGCTGCTGCATACCTCTCACCGTGTGCACTGTATTCGCAGATAGTGCAAAATCCAATAAATCTAACAGCTTGTTCTCTGGAACCAGCCCTGCCTGCAATGGTCTCCAAAAAAACAAACAAAAAAAAGTTCAGAAAAAGCTTTCATCACTTCTACCTTATTGCATGCTCTTACGAGAAAATCCCTTAAAAACCCATTTATCTCTTTTAGCTGGTTTAAAGAAGGCGCCATTTACAGGAACAATAATTTCCTACTAATCTAGCACAATTTGGAACAGGAGCTGGTACTACATGCCTGTTGGTATTCAAAATTATTATCAATCCAATTTATTTTATTTTAAGAATTAAATTATCAAGAACATTTGTTTTGCATTGCAGAATTGGAGGAGTAGAAAGCTTCTTGGCTTACAAGCTCTCGAACCATATCTGATGAGATGGTTGTATCCAAGAGGCTTAATTGATCCAACATCACTTCTGCATCCCGGAGAGACCCATCAGCTCTTGAAGCAATAATGGAGAACGCTTCCTCATCAACAGCCAAGCTTTCCTTCACCGCAAGCCATTGAAGACGTTTGATTATATCAGACTCCTTTATTTTGCAGAACGAGAACCTTTGACACCTGCCAGGCTGGTTTCCATTGTCATTCCACAAAGAAAAGCAAGAGGATTAGGGTTAACCCAGATTTTAATTCCTTTCTTTTTCTTTTTCTTTTTCTTTTCATTTCTTTTGGGGCAGAAGGGGAGGGGTGGGACAGGGGTGCTACTTCTCTCAAAGTCAAAACTTAATAAGAAAAAATATATTTTTTGAAAATCTATCATCCTTTCCCTGCTGCTCAAACCTCCAACAGTTCCAATTATTAATTCATGAACTCAATTAATTAACAATTGCTTTTGGAAAAGGTGACAATGGCACAAATCTTGATCTTAAATTTCAAGTGCGAAAGTAGTTCATCTGTTGTGGGTATTTGTCAGGGACACTTGCTGAATAAGTAGTCATAATACATCACAGAGGAAAACATAATTTGGGTAATTTAGGGTTTAAGGTACCCTAGAGATTGCTGGATAAGAATTCCTACATAAACAGAGGAAAAAACATAATGTGGGTAATGGGTTTAGGGTTTAAGGTACCCTAGAGGTTGCTGAATATGAAGTCATACATCACTGAGGAAAACAAGCAATGTGGGTAGTGGGTCTAGGGTTCAGGGTTTAAGGTACCCTAAAAGCTCAAAGAAACAGACTGACTGAATAGCCATTCAAGCAAACAAAATTGATCAAACAGATTACAGATTGCAGGAGTAGAACAACACAAAGGGTGTACCTGGAAATCACTGTCAAAGGGAGCTGCTCTGATTCAGTAGTAACAAAAATGAAGACCACATTATAATTCTCATTCACAGGTGCCACCATCGGTTCTTCTTCCAACGCTTTGAGAAACACATTCCAGACTTGGGTACTCAAAAGATTGCACCCTTCAACAATGAACACTTTGTAGTGGTGGTGGCGGCGGTGGCGGGCATATTGTGCAGGCAATGATGATGAGAAGTTCATGGATTTCTTCATGCTTTTGAGATCATCAAGCACCTTGAGGAAAAACTTGTCATTATTATCCACAGCATTGATTTCCTTCATGTCAGAGTCTTGCTCTAGAATTCCTCCACTGTTGCTGCTGCTGCTATTGGTGGTTGTTGTTGTTGCCCCACTGCATTTGTGGCAAATCCCACATGGTCGTGCTTCCAAGTCTGAGGCAAGGCAATTGAGAGCACGGGCAAAGATTCTTGCCACTGTCGTCTTTCCAGTTCCTCGAGGTCCTGTGAAAAGATAGACAGGTGCAATTCTGTCTTTTGCAATCGCCATTGTCAATGACTTCACCACCATGCTTTGACCCACAAGCTGACTGAAATGTTCTGGTCTGTATTTTTGGCTCAAAGTCCTGTGCACTTTGTCCTTCTCTTGTTCATATTCTTCTTCTTCTTCTTTTTCAGCTTGAGTGAGTTGGATGTTGATCTTTGAGTTTTGTTTTGGCAATAAAAGTCTGCTACCATATTCAGCATTCGTCCACCACTCCTTTTTTTTTCTTGCTCCATCTCTCATGTCTGCTTGTGAGCTATGTCTTGACCCAAGTTCATGGGGGCCAGTGGAGGCAGAGGTGGTGGCACCAGAAGATACAGTGCTTTCAGTTTTCAAAACAAAGTTGCGGCAGCCTTGGCCTACTGTGGAATCATTGATGCCATGGGAATTGATCATGTCTGCTGCCCTAGACTGCATTGCTTCTTCTTTTGGTAGTGTCCTCCTGACAGACTTACTGCTTTGAAGAGAAGTCTTGATGCTTCTTTTTCTACTTTGAGCTCTTAATGGATGTGTGCGGAGGAGGAAGAGAGATGGAGATGCTGATACAGAGTTTCTCTCTTGTAGGCGGTGGTGTGAAGATGATGAGACAATGTGAGCCATGACAGCAGACTTCAATGCAGTCTCTCTCACATCAGCAGCTACATGGCTAAGGCGCTCCTCATCTTCTTCAGCTTGAAATAAGCTCTCAAAAGCAGCAGGATCATCACTACTATTGTTCTGCAAACCACCTTCTTCAAGTGGTGTATAAGCAACATTGCTGATGAGCATCTCCTGGAGATGAGCATTGCTTGTATTCTCAGAAATCAGCTGCTTCATAAGCTCCTGTGTTGTTGTTGGTCTTCTTATTCTTCTTCTTCCTGCAGCTGCAGCATCTGTTGATGTTGTCTCCTTATCTTTCCTCCTCTTTCCAGCAGCTCCTCCTGCAAGAGGAGAATTGCCGGCATGCATTCTTGCTGCTGCTCCAATTTGTGCCTCAACCTCATCCCACTTTTCAGCTGCCAGAGGTTGCACCCATTTCCCATTTGCTTCAGCTTTGCTCCTGCTTCTGTTGTTATCTATATTCCTCTTGGCAGCTGGTTTTTCAAAGCTTGGAGCTAAATCACCGTCTCTTCTTTCAGGGTGTCTGAGACTACTCAGTCCCAGAGGAGCGGCAGCCCTAGAGAAGAAGACCTGCAAGCCGGGAGTGGTGACAGGGTCCTGTAGAGAACCTGCAGCTTTCTGTTGCAATGCTGTGAGCTGCTGTCTCATCAGCTGCAGATGTGTCGATGCAGGTCGCCGCTTACGATGCAAATAGTTGTGGATATGGATACAATTCGTCAAGTGCAAATGTGGAACGAAATGAGAGGACTTACTGCTGCTGGTATGATGCACCGCCCGGTCTACTACTACGAATGGATTCTTCGTAGTCTGAGCTCCAGACTTTCCCGATCTTCTGCTGCTCATAATAATTGCAACAAAGATGGACCACCCTGCAGGTTGCTTCGGAAACTAGACGACCACAGATTACTGCAACTTCTGCTGCTCCTGCTACTGCTTCTCAGATGGCAGATTAAGAGTTGTTGGGCTGAGTTATAGCTGGGCACCATTCTTTCTCAACAAGCAGTTTCGGGAATCAGCTACAGAAAGCCCTCTCTCTATCTCTCTCTCTCTCAAATCTGTCTCTATATTCTGCAAAAACACGCAAAATCTTCCTCCATATTCCCGATGGGTCAACCGACGACTAAATGCAACCTACCATCCGACCGACCTTCACAGCTGAGGAAACTAGCAACAATTCAGCTCAAAACTCCTCCACCCACAAACTGCAGCTACAGATCTCTCTCTCTCTCTCTCTCTCTCTCTCTCTCTCTGTGTCTGTCTCTCAGAGATCAGCTACAGAAATTTCTCACTCTGTCAGCAGCTACAGGAAGCTCTGTGTCTCTCTCTCACTCATATGTGTTTCTGTGTTGCTTGATTGGTTGGTGAGTGTGAAGGCAGGAGGCAAGAGAAGCAACAAGAGGTGGAATGCCAGAGCAAGGGCACTTGGCTACTCTACTGTGATACAAAAGCTTCCTTGTTCGTGTCCAGTTGATGCAAACAAAAGAAAGCTAGTGCAAAAGAAACAACAACAACAACAGCAGCAGCAGCAGCAGCAAAACAACAAAGTGCAAGCAGACAAGAAGCAGAAAAGAGCAAAAGAAGGTAAAACCTCAGTAGCAACCAACGAAGCTGCTTGCTACTTCATCAATGTGGTTGTCCTTTACAATAATAGGTAGGTAGGTACGTAAGTAGGTATGGAGATCTGCTACCTAGTCATAGCCCCTGCTAATGACGCCATTCCTGGAGCTAATCAAGTTACAGTAAGTACTAATGTACTACCCACATTATTGCTTCCTTTACTTATTACACACGCACAATCAACAACTTCTGTAAGAAGAGCAGCTCCAATGGTGCTTAGTATGTGACCCTGCCAAAATATTTCTCATATCCAAGTTTAGTTATTCCTTGTTTTTTTTTTCCCCAATCCCACCTAAAAAAAACTAAAATGGGATTGCAAAATAGGCATGTACTGAGTACCACCACCTCAGTTACCACCACATTATTGCTTGCTTGCTTGCTTACTTACTTATTACACACACACACACACACACACACACACAATCAACAACTAGAAGATCAGCTCCAGTGGTGCTTAGTATGTGACCCTGCCAAAAATCATTTCTCATATCCAAGTTTAGTTTTTTTTTCTTTTTTTTCTTTTTTCCAATGAAAAAATATTTCTCATATCCAAGTTTAGTTTTTTTTTCTTTTTTTCTTTTTTTTCCAATCCCACCCAAAAATACAACTAAAAAGCTATACTTTCATTTCGAGTCATTTTATAAGTAACTAAACTTGAATTTTATAAGTAACTAAACTTGATTTTGCTTACTTTCAGTATCCTCAAAGCTACTCGACGAAAATTTTTCACATAAGATTTATTCTGATAAAAATAGATAAAAAGAAGGGAAAATGCACATAGGTCTCATCAGGCTACTACTAATAGCAATCCCCACCTGGACCAACCATTCTGATTGGCGAATCAGAAAATAGGGAGCAGTAGTCAGATCCAATTTATTACAATCTTTTGTGGGAAAGTGTTGGGCTTTGTTGTGCCTTTAAACCAGCCTCAGTAGATAGACTGTGCAAAAACTGCTGCAGGGTGAAATCCATTCTGCTAAGCCAGCCAAACTGGCATGTTTTGACTTGATGAAGGGTTTAATTTTCCAGGGTCACACACACTGAGCACTGCTGGAGCTCTGTTCTGGTTTATTCATAGAAACCACCCATTTTCATTCTCCCTACATTGTGATTGAATGCTTCATTCCAAATAAAATTCCACAAAACCCCCCACCCACAAACAAACCCAAAACACAAAAGTCCACCAGATCATAATAACAATCATCTCTTGGGAATCATCTCTCTCTCTCTCTCTCTCTCTCTCTCACCCTTTAACTCTCTGTGTGTCTGTCTGTATGTGTACTCACTGAAGAGAAAGAGTAGAGTGCTTTTTGTGTTGTGTGAATTTTTATTTTGTTTTACATATGTTTTGCAAAAAGAGCATTATTTTATATTATTCTGCATGCTTTGATATTTCAAGTTGAGTTGGAACCCAACATGTTTTTCTTGAGAGCAAGAGCAAGAGAGAAAAAAATAAAATCAATCAAGAACATAGATTCTAATATTGAAAATGAACAATCACCTTTTTTTTTAAAATTTTGAAACCTTATTCAAAATCAAGTGATTATGTATAGGGACAAACATGACTAGCCACTTTTTTGGATTGAACAATGCTTGTTGAGAGTGTTTAATGTTTCACATTTTATTTTCTGACAATTTTTTTCTTTTTCCAACCAATAAGAATTGAGAGAATTTAAGATTTTTTTTTGCTTGCTCTAGTTGAATACTCTAATTTTTCCCTTAAAAAAATTCAACTAATTGAAAGAAATTTTCTACTTTGTTGGAAAAGTTCCACAAGTTTTTGATACCACAAAATTGACAAAATACTTATAACCATCACTATCTTCTTCTTCTTCTTCATATCATCATCATTATATTTTTCTTCTTTACTTCTTCATCATCAACATTGTCATCTTCTTCTTCACTTCTCGATCACCAACAACATCATCATTATCATCCTCCTCTTCTTCAATTCTTCATCATACTCATTTTCTTCTTCTTCTACTACTTAATGACATATTTCATTTAATGACACTCAAACTTCATAC
>Ga0209208_10009617_pt1 | contig 12675 bp, 14 predicted proteins | sample S1TSphfallax_3_FD_187694 | JGI IMG/M metagenome (GOLD analysis project Ga0209208, IMG submission 187694) | Host-associated microbial communities from peat moss isolated from Minnesota, USA - S1T2_Fd - Sphagnum fallax MG (SPAdes) (version 2) | ecosystem: Host-associated > Plants > Peat moss >...
TTTTCCCCCCCCCCCTTTTTTTTTTTCTTTTTTCCTTTTTTTTTTGTCCTCGCAATCTTTTCATGCAAACAATCTACATGGAAAAAATATTGGAAAGATGACATAAATGAAATCCAAGTAGAAATGGGTATGTTTGTGTTTTCATTCATTCATTCATTAAGCTTCAATCCATCTTTCTCTTAAAGCACCTCAAGTGTTTTCCTTCCACTTCTTTCTTCTTTCTTTTAGGAGAAAGAACAAATCTAGTAGGCTAGAGATTCCACCTTTCACCCAAAGCTTTTCAGGGTTAAAATTATACAATAATAATAATAATAATTATTATTATTATTATTATTATTATTATTTTATTTTTATTTTAAAAATTGCTCTTCCAAATCCATGCAACCATCAAGAGGTTTAGCAAATAATTCACAAAAGCTCTTCCCGATGCGACGGAATCTTCTCTTCAAGTGTGATTCCATCAGATAATGGCCATAGATCAGACCTAATGCATGACCACAAACTACTAATAAGACCCTTCATTGTAAAGGTTTAGGGTTTAGTTGATATTGTTGAAGGTTTCAATATTTAATTTCCCTAGAACTGTTTTTGTTAGTTGGAAAAATAAAGGGGCTTTTAAAATTTTCAAAATTTCTGAAAATAATATAATTAGAAGAAACTCTTTTTTTTCAGTTTAAAATTTAAATTTTTAAATTATTTAAAAAATTAATAAATAAATAGAACAGTTTAGACATATAAATGGAACCCAGTTTACAACCTAAAATTTTAGGCAAATTATTGCATTTTATTGGTTGTACATAATTAATATCACATAATCTCTATTTTGAATTTTGTGCCACTAATTGTTTTTTTAAAATGTTACACAAAGAAAAAAAAAGGTTTAAAATTTTAATTTTAGTTATATGTACTGGAGATGAAAAACAATTGGAAATTGAAGGTTTTAGAAATTGAAAGAATCGATCTCAAGACTGAATAATAAAATTTCATCCAATTTTTTTAAAAACTATTATTAAAATTTAAAAAAAACAAGGGACCTTGCCAAGGTTGCTTATAAAGATCTGGTCCAATTTCTCTGATTAGGGTTTCATGGATTAGGGTTTTTTCTTTTCTTGAACATGTGTTTTTTTGGAGAGTGGAATTTTCTTTTTTTTTAATTTCTTCTTTTTCTTTTCTTTTATTTATTTATTTATTTATTTATTTCTTCTTGAGTATTTGGAGTGAGAACCCATTTGGAGAAAATCCATACATCCATCCATCCATCCATCCATCCATCCAGGTGGGGACCCATTTGGAGAATTCATCCATCCATTCATCCATCCAGGTTGCTACAGTGAGCACAACAACCACCTGTTGGTGGCTTTTGCTGCTGCCCTTTCTCTCTCTCTCTCTCTCCCAGGCAGAAAGGAGGAGAGAATCAGCAACAGGAAAGGAAGGCAAGGGAAGGAAGGAAGGAAGGAAGGAAGGAGGAAGAAGAAGAGGAAGAAGAAGAAGAGGAGGAGGAAGAGTCCAGAGTTCATGGGGACCCAACTAACTTTCATCTCTAGCTGCTGCATGTGTCATTCTGTGCACAACAATAGCCACTTTTCCCTTTCAAAGTGATGCAGCAGCAGCATCATCATCATCATCAACAGCTTCCTGGAGTGACCCATGGGGGAAAGAAAATCTGCTGCAATTACATGTGCAAGATGGACACACAAAAACTTGTATCACACAACAACAGTTTGTGTGCAGCAAGAAGGGAGAAGTCCAACAAGAAGAAGAAGAAGAGGAGGAGGAGGACAAGGACAAGGACAAGGACCTTCTTCTTTGAACAGGATGAGAACGTTGTCTAGAATTCTAACAACAACTTGCTCTTGAATTACACAATCCAAGACTTGTTTTTTTTGTTGTTGTTGAATTGAATTTTACTGCAAGAAGCTTGGAGCCCGCCATAAACCTCTTTTTTTCTTTTTTTTTTTCTTATCTAGTTTGGGGTTTAGCTTTTGCGTGCCTCTCTCGCTTGAGAAGAAGAATTGCTTTTGCTTTTTTGCTTTTTTTTTGTTTTTGTCGTGTATTATCGATCGACATGGGTCAGTTTGTGGAGATCATGAAAAAAATTTAGCCATGATCTCAGGATTCAAGCAGGTTTTTGGGTTGCTGTAAATGAATCTCTAGTGGGCAGGAGCTGCTAGCTAGAGAGAGAAAGAGAGAGAACCATTGAAGTTCATGTATTCAAGCTTTCCGAATAAAGGAATTCTGATCTTTGCTTGCATGATCTCCCGGGAAGATTTGTCAAGTATAAAATTCAGTGTTGGGTGGGTGATTGATTCATCCAGGAACAGCCAGAGACTTACTTGGGTACGTAGCATTTGCATCTTACAGTGCAGAGCTTCCCCTTCTCCATCGTCTTCAAAATTGCAGCTTGCAGAGAGACACAGAGAGACACACACACAGAGAGGGAGAGAGAGAGAGCATTGAACCAGCTGTGTCTACAACAAGCTCTGATCTTGGGCTGTACTAGAGCTTCTGCATCATCCATCTATCGATCTTGCAAGCTGCTGCAGCTTATTTATAAGCTTGTAGCTAATTGCCGACTTCATGATGAATTAGACATGGCAGCAATCTTAGATCCCCTCCCACCACATGCTTGAAAGCTGCTGCTGAGGTTCAAGAGATTTTATCACAAGTTCTGTTTGACCTTAATTCAATGGGTGATCTTCTTCTTCTTCATTCAAGAAGATCCGGATCGAAGAATGAGCAAGCAGAATTTGGACATGATCAGAAACATAGCCGGGGATCTGCATGCAAAATATTATTCCTCCATCATGACATTTGTGCAACAGAACTTAATGCCGGCAGGAATCATCGTGGAAGCTCGCGGAATCCCAGTAGAAGCAGCAGCTTGATCAAGTCTCAATTGCCGATACTAGTCTTGGTTCTAGTAGTACAAGTTCTTCTAGCATCTCATTTTCCATCTCCAGTTCAAGCTCAAGGAGCAGTAGCTGCACCAGAGCTGCTGCAGTCGAGGGTGCTACTGCAACAAAGAAGCAGCAACAAAATCGACAGCAACAGCAACGGCTTCAGAGCTTTGGATGCCAAGAGCGACCGCATTGACCCTCTGGACCACTTCCGGAAGTACGAAGCTGGCTATGATCTCAAAAGCAAACACTACTGGGCGGTACGTGAACAAGACCCAACCTGCTTGCTGCAAGTCCCTAGAAACTGGTCCGGGAAAGTTTGTGCAACTGTTGGGAATTGCAAGTGCAAGTGCAATTGCAATTGTAGGATCTGATTTTTTTTTTTGCTTCCTGGCGTTTCAGAGTCTGTTTTAGTTGCTAAGAGATTGGGTGCATGGATGGTGCTGCAGTCCGTGATCTTCACAGGAATCTATGGATATGCAATTGCAGCAGCATGGGTACTCTTGGGTCTGCTCTTGTCGCTCCTAGTTTGCTTCAAATCTCTTCTTCGATGGAGGCGTCGTCGCGCACGCCGCTCCTCCTCCTCTCGCTCCAAGACTCTGCCTCGTGCACCTGCTTCATACTCTATTTCTCGCCTCGTTGTCGTCCTCCTCTCTACTGCCGCCATGTATGCCTCTCTCTCTCTTTTCCATTTCTCGGTGTTGCTTGCGGGGCTTGTCTTCTTCTTCTTCATCTTCTTCTTTGCAGCTGCTCATACTTGCAGCAGCAAACACAACAAACCCACAACTGCTTTGCTTGCTTGCTTGCTAGCTGAGAGACAAAGCATTGGGTGGTTGTTTTTGTTGTTGCATGAGGATCGATTGTTTTGTGTTGTTGTTTTTTGTGTTGCAGAGGATGCATTGTGGCTCTGTATGTAAGCATCCAGGAGTTCAAGAGCCAAACCACAGATGTGAAAGATGTAGTTCTGGAAGCTGCACAAAATGCAACGAACTCAATCCACACAGTATCAGCACAGATTGCAAGTGTGGAGACCATCTTGCAACCTTACAGCTCTCCAAGCTTTCTTGCATCTCTCAATTCCATTGAAAACACACTCTCTGAACAAGCCAATGATGTGACATCCAAGGTCCTTGTCAACAAGAAGACATACAAACATGTGGTTGACATCATGTAAGTCCCTCTCCTATCCATTCTTCCACCATCGCCCCTCTGCCTGCAGCAGCAACAACAGCTGCACAAACAGCTCGAGGTTTGGTTTCCCCATTGTTCTTAATTGGGTTTTCTTGTTCTTGTTCTTCATATTGTGCCATGGCTTTTGCAATTTGCTCAAGCTTTTCACTCACTCACAGCTTGCAAAATCTGTGGGATATGGCAGTGAGATTGTGTTGATCCTGATGACAACAGTAACTTTCCTTCTGATTATTGGTGGACTTGGTATGGGCCCAGTTTCTTCTTCTTCCCCAGTCCCAACTCTCTTTCCTCCTTTTTCTTGCATAGCTTCCCTTTTTTTTTGCCTTCTTGAAACAGTTTTGCTTGAGTCTGGTTGGTGGTGATGTTGCAGGCAGGCAGGCACACAGCACTTTGTGAATCCTTCCTTTGATTTTCTACTACTGTCATATGATCTGCATGTGGCATTGGGAGGGAGGGATTACATACATAGTGTTGTTGTATAGTCCATGGAACTTTTCTTGTGTGGGTTTTTGTTTTTAACCTTTGTTTTGGTAGTGAGATATAGATTGCTCAGGTCGGGTTTTCAAGGCCTGTTCTGTTGTTCTGATGATTTTGTTTTGGGTGATTTTGGATGGCAGCATCAACGTTTCTGATGTGGATCCAATTCTTGTACTTGTAAGTCTCTCATGTTTGTGCAGAAGCATCTGAGCCATTGTTTCTGATGTGGATACAGTTCTTGTAGAACCTGTAAGTCTCATGTTTTGTGCAGCATCTGAGCATTTTAGTGCTTGTTCAGATTTTGCAGTTGCTGCCACCATCACTGGTTCTTGCTAACAGGATTTTGTTTGATTAGTGGCTGCTGATGATTTTACGGTCTTTTATATGCAATTTTGTATCTCACCACAACTCAATTCCCCTGATGATCACCACCACCACCACCAACCAATAGCAGCCTTTTTGCTAAGCACTTCTGCTAGCTAGATAGATTTCGGATTCAGAAATTAGGTTTGGATTCAGGATTCAGAAAATTAGGGGTTTGAGCTTCGCAATTTTTGTTTCAAAGAAAGTAGAGAGATTGTGTGAAATTATTTCATGTGTGTTTTTCTGTTGACGGACAGTATCATTGTGATGGCTTGGATTATGACAACCTTGACTTGGGTCGCATTTGGCATCTTCTATGCTGCTCACAAGTAAGCTACTACTACTCCCATTTTCTTTTGTTTAGAATATTTCTTCTTTCAACCCTCATTTTGAAGCAGAGGATTGAGCTTCTTCGTCACAGATAAATTTTCTGTTCAAGACCAAAAAAACAAAAAATGCAACATTTCTTCTGGAATGGATTCAGGATTCATGGTCTGAAGATTTTTAGCATGATGGGTTTGCATGCTCTAAGAATGGCAATTCAAAATCTGTTTCAGTTTTTTGTGTCTGTCCTCTATGTGTAATTCTACAGTTCTGACAAGTATGTGTGGGATGCCTGGGGGGGGCGGGGGGTTGTTTTCAACTTGCATGAAACAAAGTGTCGGGTCAGACACGTGTGTATCATTGCACGAATACCTACAAAATCCAGTCAACACTACTCTTGAGGCTCTGCTCCCTTGTGCTGCTTTGGCTTCAGCCAACCACACATATCTGGAAGCTCGCATCGGTATTGATACTGTTATTAGAACTGTATGTCAGCTAGGCTTCTTCCCTTTCTCTTTTGCATGATATTTGGTGCAAAAGAATTGGCATCATCTTCGATTTTGGCAACGGAATAAGTAGTTGGTGTGTGCACACATGTGTGTTATGACCAAAATTTTCAATGCCGAATCCTGATGGAAAACTCTTTGTTGGGATTTTTTCTCTTTCTTGCAGCAAAATGTTACATTCATGACATATGCAGCGGGCATAACAAGTCTAACAGGCTTATGTGACCCCATTGGTCCAGCCCCTGATTATGCTTATACTGGCATTTGCCCTAACACAACACTTCCACTTGGTGACCTGCAAGAAGTGAGTAATCCCAACACCTTATAAAGAACACTTCATGTATGTCTGTGTAAGGTACCGAAAACATTTCAGTTGCAGCAAAGAGAAATCCAGGTTTCTGAAAAATGAACACACAAGTCTTGATGCTCAAGAGACACTGAGGATAGAGAAAAAAATTAGGTGAGCTTGAAGGTGAATCTGATGATGGGGACATTTTGGGTGTTGGCAGGTGATAGCACCCTTGGTATGCAATAATACAAACCCTGCAGCACTCTCTCCAGCATGCACAAATAGTGGTAAATTGATCACTGAGAATGAGAATGCCACATTCACAGATCTTAGTCAAGGTAAACCACCTCAGGCTCTTGTCCCACAATCTCATGTACACAGCAGACTATTTCTCAGGCTACAAAATCTTCTTCAATAGATAACAAGCATCAGCATCCTGAGCAAAACTTCAAAACAAAGTGATGAGAGAGAATCCCATGAATGCATATATGTGTGTGCACATGGGTGTTTGTGTATCACAAGAATTGTTGCTTTTGTGGATGTCCTGGAGCTACTCCGAATGTCATAGAGAGATTTTGGTCCCAAGTAGAAGGAAACCAAAGAAATAGGTAGTTAGTTGTCTGGAAGTTTGTGAGGAATTGAAGGCTCATGGTTGTGATGATGGATGGGTGTTTTTGGGGAGGGAATGTCAAGCAGCTGGTCAAGGCATCCTCAACACATTCCCGTTAATCAATGGACTCACCAACTGCTCATTTGTGACTGACACAGTGTCAATAATAGTCACACAGAAATGCAAACCTGCCAATGCTGCCATTGACCACCTCTGGAATGTATTCCTTGTGCTGTCATCCCTTATGATCTTTCTCATTGCATTCTGGGATGTTGCCAACCGGTTGAACTCACAGCACCACTACCTGGCCACCATCATACCCCAAGACAGAGGCTCATCTCCTGACTCTTCTCCGAACGCAATTGTCAAATAGTGAGAGATTGTGTGTGAAATTCTGATAAATCAATCACATTTTATTCTGTTGTTTCTTCACCAGAAAGACACAAAAGTGTGTGTCTTTTGTACCGTACCCAAAGTTACAAAACCCAACCTTGAGATCAGCCCTTATCATGACAACAAATGTGTGTTATGGTAAGAAGATACACACCCGAAGGAAAACCATACAAAGCCATGACTGCAACACATTGATATTGTGTTCAGTGTTATGTTACAACACAGAGCCCAAGATCAACAGCCCTCAACAATCTACAACAGCACACTCAAAAGCGCCTTCAGCAGCAAGCCCTTAATGTCAGGAATGCCCAGTTCCTGGGGCCAAGTCGGGTGTTACTGACCAACCATATAAGCTGCAGTGGAGATTCATTCACACCAGCCACATACATCTCTCTCTTTCCCACCCATGTCAGCCAGAGTGAACTAACAACAGGCACCGGGAGCACCATTGAGGGATGGATAAGTGGGTAGGTGGATAGGAAACACTTTCCACTGGGTTCCAGTTCCCGAGCAAACCATGGTAGTTTGTGTCAGTTTCTGTTTTCACTACCTACTAACAACCCACTAGCCCCAAGTCTACCTATGTACTTACTAACCATCTATATGCATACTAACCTAGTAAACAACTATTTTTCCTTCCTACCTACCTACCTACCTACCTACCTCTTGACCAACAGATCGACCAACTGACTAGACTTATTTTTTACAGGATAGGTTAATCAAGGTGAAACCCAACATTGACTTATTTGGGATTCATCCACAATTGTGTCATAACAGGCTTTTGCAATGGATCATGCGCCGTTGGCTCATTGTTCACCCTGGTGCACCCATGTTAAAGACCTTGCTTGTTCTATGAGGGTTTCTGAAGTTTCCCACAGGAGTGCATCTATGCCTCAACTAGGTCGATGGCCTGCTACAGCCTCATGTAAGGTGAAGGGGTCAACCATATACATTGTAAATTCAGCTTGTGAACCATCACAGGTTTTGAATGTTTCATCTGATGTCCACATTTATTTTACACTTGTATGTGGGATGTAGTCAACACTAGTAGAGAGGCTCACACAAGGGCTTTGGGTGCAAATGCTCCTAAGATCAGAAACTACAATATCTGATAATCAGAGACTACACGTGTCTTCATAATGCTTCAAAGTTGAGTGCAATCTTCATCAATCTGAGAGCATGTTTATAACACTAATAATCATAAAATGACACATGACAATTACATTAATTACATGCCATTTTCCAACAAACTTGTAAAAATCATGAAGTTTTTGAAGTCTCAAAAATTTCTTTCTTTGAACCCATAGCATTTTAAGAAGACCGAATCCAAATCCAAAAGTGATAAATATAAATCCATGAAAACTTCACTTCAACACTTTGGCAATGAGGATGGTTACAATATAACATCCAAACCTATCAAGATCATATACCAATGCATGAAAAACACATCAATAACTTTTGGTAAATATTGCAAGTTGAGAGACTTACTTCCAACCTTTTAAGCCTAAGATCCCCACCAATCTTATAAAATATACAGACATGGATATAGCCTGATTTGTTAAGGAGCCACTTTTTAAGTTCCATTTAGATTATCACCCTCCAGGTCTCAAGGATGAATGATTTTCCAGAATGAATTAATACAAAGGATTTGACCCCCTTTGAAGGATAATAAGGCCTCAATTTTAGGACCCTTGTCCCACTTCTATATGCAGTTAAGTTTTGTATTGGAGAAGCGAGATAAAATGCAAATGGAAATTTGATTTGAACATTGGGTTAAAAAGAAGCCACATTTCAAGCAAACCAATCTCTTTGACTGCACAAGTACAGATAAGTGAGATGTGCGCAAAACCACATGAGAAATTCCATATTAGTTGAGTATGGGTGGGTGAAAGGAAACAGGTTACCTAAGGAGGACTGCATCTAAACACACCCACTAAACAGACAACAGATATGAAAAATCTATGCCTTGTAGCTGATAGGCACCAAGGTTTCTTGCAAAGGGCTAATCTGCTCCTCCACCCGCTTTGCAGCCTTGAGACGAAGCTGGATGAGCTGCTTCTTGCGCTCATAAAAGACCTTGGATTTGGCCTTCCGCTTCTCCTCCAATTCCTATGCAATAGTCCAAACAGTATCCCAGATTCAGAGCAACTCCAGACCATAGTTCACTCTTTCCCCAGTACTCCTGATGTACAGTTACAATCATTGCTCCTCAACTATATGCCCGGGCTTCCATCAAACACATCTATTTGTCACTTCATACAAATTTACAGGGGTATTGAAACATACCTTGATGGTGTCATAATGGTGCCAGCCAACCTCGGTAGAGAGACGGCCCAACAAACAGAACTTATGCCCTGGCTGCAACCTCAACACCCTGAAATCACCCAGCAAAACAGGGTTACCAATGCTTGACAACATTAATACAAAGGGGATAAAAAACCATGAAAGAAAGAAAAAACCTCCCAGAGGGCTTTGAAGCCTGCATTTACAGCTGGACCACTCCTGCATTACAAAGTAATGGCATGTCAACAGCAAAAGGGAATCAGAGTTAACCAAGGAAAGGCTCATCAGGAACTCACTTGAGTGCATCAGGGATCACCATTCTCTTTATCTTGTCGTAGGGAGCAGGAATACCCTCAAAGGCCTTTAGGCGCTCCAATGCAGCAGCTCCTCGCTTTGTCTTGTGGGGGATCATTCTGCAGCAACATAGCAGGCATAAATGAGAATTCCAACACAAAGCTTGACCTACAGGATACAATTCCAATGCACATCAAACACACATATATCCATCTCCTATCCATGTTCCTAATTCAAACCAATGCAAATAACTTTTAACAAAACATTTGATCATCAAGCCACTCAATTCCAAATAACCTAACTGCTGCAGCTTTCCCATCCGAATAAAAAAGAATGTCCCTTCATGAAGTCCAAGAAAACCCACCCTCGGATAGTTCTCCAGAGAATGCGCGCTGGTGCACGGAAATGAATAGGGCCCTTGCTGGGCTTGGTGTTCATCCTTTTCCTCAAAAACCTCAAATACTTCATCTTTTGCCGGACCAGCCCGCCTGAGAGACAAATCTCCTCGCAGCGCACTACAACCTATTCCCAACATCGGCAAAGGTTAACTCCCCTAACCTCAGTTGCTAGAAAAAAAAATCCTTAACCAATATCCGAGGTGTTCATGAAGAAGTTCACAAAGTCGCCCAGAACCCATCCAAGAGGAAAAAGGCCACAGAAAATGTTCATTGCATTACATAAAATCTCTCACCCCACTCCACCGAGCCAAAAATAACACTCTCCTTCAAAGCTAAGTATTCATAAGAAAGAACTTGCTGCAAGGAAGAAGAAGAAGAAGAAGAAGAAAAACCACCGCTTCTACAACTACCTCTATAGGACTCTACAGAGAGGAAAAGAAAAAGACATGAAAAGCCCAAAACTCCTCAAACCACTGCCATTCATTTCCTCACCGATCTCTTCCTACTCCAAGTACAAGCAAACACACCGATCATCTAGTGCACAAAACAGTCATATCAGACTAAAGAAAATTTGAACGAGATCTAAATGACATTGCAAAACAAGACAAAGAAAACCAAGAAGAAGAAGAAGAAGAAAAAGAAAAAGACGTAGGAGGAGGAAGAGGAGAAGAAGGAAAAAAACGTACCACACGCTGGCCATTCAGAAGCTCCTTGGCAAGAATCGATGCCAAACGTCCCAGCATGTGATGCCGGGCATCCACCACCACCACCTTGGCACACAGACCGGATCCCGTCACCATTTTGCCTGTTGTGCTCGCTTGCCCGTCTGCAGCTCGCAGCAATGGCGATGATGAGAAAGGTCGCAATATCAAAGAGACCCCGCATCGTTGTCTGCTCGCCGCCTTGTCTCCTCCTCCCGTCATCCCAACCCTAACCTCCGAACCTCATTCCACAGTCCGCTAACCTTCTTTCCTAGCCCAAAACTAACCGAGCCTCCCTCCCCTAACCTATTGGACGAACCTAATTTCAGTACCTCCTAACCTAAATTCCAAACCTACGACAATACCAAACCTAACTTCCTATGCATTTGTCACGGATGAGAACTGGATGTGTTTTGATGTTTATCATCCTAGCTTCCTTGCCGCCATGGCCACCGCGCAAAGCTTCTGCGCGTGAAGGACTTGACGATTGGGAAGATCGCGGCCAGATCGCGAGCGAGACAGAGCGTAATCGCGGCGGAGACTTGCATCATTGCCGAAGCTTGCTAGCGAGAGAAATTGATCCATTTCTTTTCTGTTTGTAATTTGCATTGGGCTTGAAATCTGCACATCTTGTTGCTATGTTCTCTGTCTATTACATGAAGGCGTCATGAACAGAAATAGTGATATGTGACGAATCCATGAGACCCAAGCTGCAGTACCACGTGTAATGTTTGAACTCTCCTTTCAATTGCATGATACAAAGGGAGTTGTTATATTATGGGTGTGTGGAAGATCATCAGAGGTTGTGAGAGATCTGACAATTCACGATATATGTTTTGTAAATGGTCTTTTCCGTTAGTTTTCAACAGCTTTGACTGCCTTCTGTGGCACATATTGCTTTACTGCAGCTGATATGAGCTTTTGGGTGACATCAGTGATAGTTTTAGTTGGAAGTCCGAGTTGAAGTTTGAGGTTTCTTAGTGGTGTAGAACGTGGACTTTGATGAGATTGGATCCTCATTGCTTTTTTGAGTGTCAAGAGAAAGCTACCCATTGTTTAGGTGTAGAGACTAGAGACGTATCTAGTTACATTTGTTTGATTAGTTTGGGAGTTAAAATTTTGGTTCAATATCTAATGAGATTATCTAATGGAAAAAAAAGTTTTTGTTATGGGCATTATACTCGGATGTATGTGCCACCCATTTTCAGAATTCATGATACTTGGTGAGATCATATTACAAGGATTATCTTTGTTTTGAAAGAACATAATTTTGCAATCAGGTCCATTGTCCATGGAAGAGAAGTATGAATGAAATAAGGTGTTATAACTAGGTAGGTCATTGTCGAGGTTAGGATTCAAGTTATTGCGAATTGGAGAATTGGGTATTCTCCCTTGTCTTGTGAGCAATGCAAATTGTTTCGGTGCAAGATCTTTGAAGGCATGCATAGGTCTGTGTGGTTAGGAGTTAAACTCATGTTCATGTCATTCAACTTTGAATTTCATCGTAATTATGTGGAGTTTAGGTGGAAATTGTTCATGATTAATAGAACAATAATTGTAGCCTTGCCGAAGTGGACAAAGGGATCCTATCAAAACTTTGAAGTTGAGCATATTAGACTTGAAATTAGTCTTGAGATGGTTGATAACAACACTTGAAAGATATATAGACCCTATCCCACTTCTTTGAGGAGGCAATGCCTTAAGCACTGGCAAAGGAATAGGTTCTCAATGACCCTTGTTTTTCGAGCATATATCAACACCAAGGTCTTTTTCTTTTGATGATAAAATCATGTGCATATTTGCATGAATGGTTTGATTTATTGGAACATAATATGTGTGTATGTGTGTTTGGAAACATATTTTCAAAGAATCATGTTGAAGTTGAAAAGACCTTTTCACATGCGTAAATTAGTTGTTTGAAATTCATTGACTTTAGATATCCATCAATG
>Ga0209208_10009618_pt1 | contig 12675 bp, 10 predicted proteins | sample S1TSphfallax_3_FD_187694 | JGI IMG/M metagenome (GOLD analysis project Ga0209208, IMG submission 187694) | Host-associated microbial communities from peat moss isolated from Minnesota, USA - S1T2_Fd - Sphagnum fallax MG (SPAdes) (version 2) | ecosystem: Host-associated > Plants > Peat moss >...
GACAAGCCACGGGCACTTTGGACCACAAGACACACCACGGCCCGGACCCATATAGTATTCTCTGCGCCACGTTTCGGGGACTACATCCAAATGGCTCTTTTTCCCGGGACTCCCAAGTTGGAGTCCCGAAATTGTCCCGAAACTGTCCCAATTGGAGTCCCGGGACTTTGGGCGCTCATAACTCCCAACTGCGAAGTCTGATCGCGACGAGGTCTAAACCAATCTTGTAGCCCTCGTTGAGATCTTTCCAACAACGTATCGCACTCTCAATTCAGAGATCGGGAAGAGGTCGATTCCCGACTTTTAGTGGTCGGGAGTCAAACTGCCAGTTTGACTCCCGGCCCTTCTTTTGCCCATGACTTGGGCGAGAGATGTCCAAATGGCCGATGCGAGGCGATATTCGATATCTACGCTTCAAGACCTTTCCAATGACACCAAGAACACCCCAATGCAAGGTGTTTTGGGCCTTGCTGTTGAGCTCTAAACATTTGGGAGTCCCGAAGGACTCCAACTCCTCACTTTTTCCAATTGTTGGGCTTCACCCCCACACTTGGCCAAGGTACGGTTGCGACAATTTAAGACATGAAGGCAAATGAAATGTGTTGGCCAATTCATGGTCATCAATTTTTGTCTCTAGTTCCTATTATGTGTACAACATGGATACAAGTGGAAGAACAAGCAAAAATGGGTTTTTTGTCATGTCATAACCTACAATTTGTATGATATGGATGTTTGATGGCCAAATGCCCCATAGTTTGTAATGGGTGATCTTTTATTTACAGGAATTTACAAGTTGTGGGGAAGCATGTGTTTGTTTACTTCATTTTAACTGATATCTTTTTTATTTTCATTTTTTAATGTATATCAAATTTAAACTATGTTTTTAAATTTATATAGTTTAAATGTCAAAAATTGTGTTTTCTTTACATGTATTTTTTTGTTATTTAAAATTATATCAAAGCTATATAAGATAACACTCCAAGCTCTTTGTTTTGTAGCTACTACAAATGCGAAGACCTCACTAAAGAGGTCTTGGTTGATGGGTGGGTTCACACAAGTAACTAAAATCCCATGTTCTTATCTTTCATGAAAGACAAATCCTTTCAAGTTCCTTTAAAAGAACACTATTTGGGATCAAGCAAGAGGTGAAAGGAAAAAATGTTTCTACAATAAGATAAGTTTATAATCATATTTTTTTGTCCTCTTATTTTTTGTCAATACAAGGATGGTTTGATTAGGCACGATCATGGTTTGCCTTTGTGTGAAAACAATCTTTTATAATGACATCAAGTTTGTTTTGTGGCAAGTATTATTTATTGAAGATGGGTGTGCCTCAAAATGATGGTTGGCAACAAAAATCAATTTGTTTGGTTTATGACTTGCAATCACATTGATTTTTAAGGTTTTGGAATTATTCTTTATTGTGGTGTATTATTGGTTTGAAAGATCCAAATATCATAAACTTGGGCTCTAGGTTGTTATGTAATACCTATGACAATAAATTGAAATTATTAAAAAATTCAAAGAATAAACAATATTGTTTGTCTTACATTATGCATTACACCATATACAAAAACATGTGGTAATACATTACATTATTTATCATTTACCATTTTTATTTTTATTTTTAAAATCTAAAAATAAAATGCAAATAGAATCATTATTTTTAATCGTAAGATTATTGAATTGACATTAAATAACCTTCATTAATCCAAAGGTTTTTTCGATGATCATGAGGTTCTAATAAGTTATTATATCTTAAGTTATTTAAAGTTATTATATCTTAAACTATTTTAAATTATTCTATTTTAGGTTATTTTTATTTATTTTATCATTGATTTTTTTAGGCTATTGTACAATAGGCTAATCCTAGTTATTGTAAATTATTACACCTTAAGTTATGTAAGTCCAATTTCAATTAATGTACATAGGCTCAATTATTTTAAAGTTATTTTTTATTATTTTAAATTATTTCACCTTAAGTTATTTTCAGTTAATCCATTTTAGGCTTTTTTTACTATTTCACTATAGATTATTTTAGGTTAAGCTATCATAGGTTATTCTTGGCTATTTTAATTTTTTATCCACAATAAATTATTTTAAGTTATTTTACTATGAATTATTCCTCTTTGGTTATTTTAATATATTTTAGGTTATTTCACTTTGACTTATTTTATCTTAAGTTATTTGTGGCTTTTAAAAATTATTCCACCTTAATGTATTCAAAAAAAATTTACCTTATGTTATTTTAAACTATTATAGGATATTCAAATTTATATATGATATTTTTAAATATTTTACCCTAGGTTATTCCACCTAAGCTACTATCAATTGTTATGGGTTATTCCCCCTTGGGTTTTTCTTAAATATTATACCTTAGGTTATTATTGGTTATTTTAGGTTATCCCCCCCTAAAAATAGATTTTTTTCATTATTATAATTCATTATAGATTATTCTAAATACACCGTAATGTAAAATAACTTAAAATAATCTTAATTATCTTAAATATAATTTATAATAGCCTAAGGTAAAATAGTGTAGGGTGAAATAACCTATACTAACCAAAAAATAGCCTAGAGCAAAATAATGTAAAGTGGAATAACCAATGGTAATTTAAAATAACCTATAATATTATTATTTTTGAAAATTAGGTTGAAATAACTTAGAATAGCTTAAAGTGAAACAATTTAGAATAATTGAAAATAACTTAAGACATAATAACTTGGGGTGGAACAACTTAAAATAACTAATAATAACCTAGGGTATATAATTTAACATAGCTTAAGGTTGAATTAGCTTTAAATAATTTATAATAACCTACAATAATTTATAGTGTAATGGTTGATAATGGTCAAAAATAACTTAAGGTGGATTAGTTTAAAATAGTTCATTGTAAAATAATTAAAATAACCTAAAGTAAAATAATGTAGAATAGCCTACAATAATTTTATGTATAATAACATAATGTATACCCTAGGGTATAATAACCTACTTAAAATGACATTTAAAAAACATATTTATTACTATGAATTACTTTAATTAATAATGAATCATGTTAATTAATAATCAAACATGATGATTACATAATGATGTTATTGTGACATAACTTTAAACAAGGTGAAATGATTAGGGTGAGGTGAATTTATTTCAATTTAAAATTACATGTTGATTTAGGCTACTGAATTGCACCACACTTTTATATTATTGAAAGAAATCAGCTCATTAGTAATTTTCCAATGATATCGAAAATGAAAACATGAGCCTTGTGGTGTGGGAAAATTAATGCAAAATAAATACCTATATTGATCCATGTTAAAAACTCCCAAAAACATTTGAACATATTTATCACACCCCCAATGACAATATCAAACGATCATATGCTAAAATATATTTCATCAATTTTTCAACATGGTCAAATCTTATATATTAATTGCGTTGTCTATCTGTCTGTGACATGACAATTTTGATTTTTCATTCTATGGCAGAATCGGCCTCTACATTTTCTATGGTAGAACCGGCATGCGGGTCGTGGTGGCGAAGAGACACATGCTAGCCATCGATCGTGTCGTCATCACCGACACTCTGAGCTTCCTCTACCTGGTGGCAGGACCCGCAAGTGGCGGAGAGACACACGCCAGCCATCAATTTTATATATATAATTGAGCTCAAACAAGCCTACCCTGATCTAACGATTCTTTGCCGGTTCTTTGATGGAATTTCCTCGATTCTTTGACCTTCCATCCCCTCAAAACTCAAAACCAAAGGGCATAATTCATTTTGAGAGTTTTCAAAGGAAAAGGTTATTTGATTTGTCACAAATTCTCAAAAACTCAAAACCTAAGGTTCTTTGATTTTGCCACAAGTTTTCAAAAATTCAGAACCTGAGGTTCTTTGATTTGTCACAAACTTTCAAAAACCCAAAACCCAAGGTTCTTTCATTTGCTGAAGAAAAATTCAAAAACCCAAAACCAGAGGTTACAATAAAAATCAAAAAACCGGCTCAACAACAAGGCTAATTCACTTAATTACCTACCCACCACCTACCACCAATTCATATTTGGTCCAACCTTCCACTTGCATATTGTCACCAACATTCACCAATTCATATAATACAAGATATTTCAATGTTACATTGAAAATTGAAACAACCATTATAATTAAAGCCATAGATGACAATAAAATGGGAGAACTAATTTGGGTATTGTACTTGTAAATTATTTTTATTGCATTAGTTCCACTATTATGTCTCCACTTTGACCTATATAATGTATGATTAACTTAATTTATTTCTCATCATTTAATTAAGCCCAAGGTTTAGGGATTATTTTGTTTTCCATTATACAAACAAATACAAAGTTTCACATGTCATAATTTCATATAATTTGATTGATTTTTTAATTTTGTGATGCACAATATTTTTCATTTCATTTTTTTAATGATTTGACATTTTGACTCATCGTGGGGAAACAAAAAACATGACTATTATTACTTGTAGATTGTAAAGCTAACTAGAAAAGATAATCAATATCATAAACCTTAAATAACCCTATTAATATATGCCTTAAATTGTAAGAGCTTTACAATCCTATACAAAAGCAAAACAACATTTTTTTTTATGAAACCCACATTAAACATTGAACTTTAAAAGTAATTTAAGTCCCAAAAAATAAAGGAGTGAAAACTTTCAATTTTGCATTTTAAAGGTAACAAAAAAAAGGCTTAAACCTCAAATATTATGAATGGTGGATGCTTAAAAACCTAGTAGGTCAATAAACCTTAGTATTTATATGAACATATACAAATGCAAAACATGGTAGAATTATAACAACTAATTGTGCCCTACATTTCAAAAGAAATTAAATGAGAGCAAAATATTAAGTGGAAAAATTAGCTAGATTTAGATTTTAAAGCTAATTAGCTAAATATAATTAAACAAATAAAAGCAATATTTTTTTTCCACCTATTGTATATTTCATTTAAATTGAAACCTTCTCCATTCCATTTCAAAATAAATGAATGTGTTTCCGAATATATGTCAAAATGAAAATTTGCCCCCAAATCCAACTTAGGGTCATTTTGAATGATTATAAGAAAATGCCAAAAGTCATAATTATTTGTTATTTTAAAAATGTTAAATCCAAACCACATTGTTGAATTCAAAAAGGTACATCTAATTACTAAATCAATATGAAAAAAATAGGCCTTTTGTAATTGGCCTTGCAACTCAATTGCAACTATGTTAAAAAAACTAATCATTTTCAATTATTATGCAACTCCATTATAATTAACCGATGATGTCATGTTGACATCATTAATTGTCATCCATCTTTTAAAATATGATACATGGCACTATGAAACTTTTGATTGTTAATGATGATTTGAAATAATAACATGTGGCATAATAAAACAAAATGTCACGTGGCATATTAATTATATTTTGGAATAAATAAATATAAATATTTATTTATTTTAATGGTTAGGTAGGTCATACATAACCATAGGTTGGTAGGTCTTAAGACCTACATACCTATGTATTTGACTGAGACTTACTTACCTACCTATTTATAAAGGTAGGTAGAAAATAGGACCTACTCACTTACCTAGGTAAGTAAATGGGTATGAAAACATAAGACTAAATGAACTAATGAATAAACATGATTTTTTTTTTGAAAAGATTTATGCTTTGCTTTTAGGGTTTATTTTTTTTGATTTCATCCCAAAACGACACATGTATTTGAATGTGAAAACATAAGAAAACAAACATATTTTATATTGTTTGTAACATGGATTCAAAAACAAAACATATGGGTTAAATTTTTTAGTTGTTCATTAGTTGTAAATTAAGTTGCAATTGAATTGTACCTATAAAAAGATTTTTTCACATGTTTTGTGCTTGTTTTTCATTATGTAAGTCATGCGATAGAATTAATGATCATATGATAAATAAATATTTTAGTTAATGATTTAATATTTGATTATTTGAAAACAAAACTCAGATAATTAATTATCAAAATATTTTATCTTATTTTATGAAAAAAAAGTATCTAAAAAGTAAAATTTTGAAGAGAATATACAATAATTAATTATTTTGATAGATTATTTGAATTCATTAACCAATGAACTAGTTAGTTAAATTCATTAATTGAATTCAATTAAGTACTTAATTCATGTATTAATATAACTAATATTGATGTTTTAAAAATAAATTCATTTGAATTAATAAATCTAATTCATTTTTTAAAAATTATTTTATTATAACTAAGTAAAATTAAATATTAGTTGACAATTAATAAATTATTGAAAATCATTATTAATCATTCAATATTAAATATGAATTTGGGTAGAAAACATGACAATATAAATAGGCATATCCATATGTACATTGAATTGAAGTTTTAATATAATATACACATTACATTTAAACTAATTATATGTATCTAAATTATTAATTAGTTAATGAATTTTGATAATTAACAATTTGGCAATTACTGATGAATTAATAATTATTTTAAATAATCAATTTAATTCATTATGAAATATCCTCAACTTGGATAAATATGCATTTGAATAATATTTAATAAATAATTAGTTTTTTTAATGTAAAATTAATTATATGATTACACTTATTTATTCACATTAATCGTCAAATTTTGAAACATTAATTCTTTACAAAACATTACATATTATTATATTATAAATTATTTTATTATAAATATAACATAATTCAACAATAGTATTTTAGTAATGGCGCATTAGTGGCCATGTTAATTGTATTAATAGGAATATAGTAAAAAATTAGTTATAAATGTATCTTATAATGGGTGGTGGAAATGTGAACAGATGGCATGATCGCATGTATGTAGATTGTACATTAGTTGCAACATAGTTATTGCCTCAGTGGCACATTTACAATAGTTTAAAAGTAGTTGCCACATGTCACTACAAAATAAGTCCTACAAAAATCAAACATGGTTAACTACATATGTATATACAATGTGTATAAATTACCACATAAAAAATTCATTTTCAATTCAGTTGCAACTATAATATAATTGAGTAATTTTTTTATGCGATAATTTATTTATTAATACATTGTATTTATAGGGGGATAGTTGCACAATATTTGTATATGAATTTATTTTTAAGTTTTAGTTGCAGGATAATGTGGTTTTGACAAATGTGATTTTTCATAGTGTTGTTGTTACCATGTTATTTTAATGCCATAAAACCATGCAAAACTATTGCCATGTTCTTTCAATGTTACCATAATGTTGTTGCCACGTTCTTAGCTACTAATGTTAATTGTTATCATTCTTTTATTGCACAACATTACCACATTCAAGCCACACATTTTGTGCCTCAAAATACAATACACCACATGCATAATCAACAATCACACACATTAAATTGAAGTAACCAAGAAAGTTAATGTGATGGCAAGGTAGTTAAGAATAAGTAAATAATCAACAAGGTTGTTCTTTTTCAAAATTATAAAAGTAAGGGAGGTGAGTTTTATTTTGGGAAAAACTCACTTTAAGTTGGGCTAAAGGAAAATTGTAGGTCATCAATCCATGGATGAAACTTCCCAATATGATTAATATAATTGGTGCACTAATGAATTTTGGGGCTTTGACTACATTCACCAAAAATAATAAACACATGTAATGGGTTCACTATGACACCCTTTTAGTGATGTCAAACACAAGGTGCCATTGAATATAAAAGTTCTTTGTTATTAGTAGTATCTTGGAACAAATAGAAAATCAATTTAAAAGAAAACAAACACTAAGTGCAAGGGGTGGAATAAGGACCCAACCCAAGTTCCAAAAATATGTATTCAAAAAGTAGTTTAAAGTTTTAGAATGTTTAATGAGTCGTATTTACGTGTTTTACACATGTTTATAATTCACCTAGTGTTTTTTATTTGTAAAAACATTGAGTTTACGATAAGACTTGAGATTAATGAGGGAACCAATTCTAACTTAGTATTTTGGGGATGTCTCCCACCAATGGATCTTACCTATCATAAATCATTTAGGGTAACATCCAAAGGTTGGGGTGTTCCTATAATAACGAGCTTTTTATTTTGGGAACACCTTGGCCTACATGTGTTGCTTAATGCAAAACATGATGCATTTTTAAAAAGTGTGTTACTTGGAGGGTATGATATGGGTATCGTGGCAATTATTTTAATAAAAGTAATGAAAGCAATTTGAAAACCGTAATGTTCATATTGACAATGCCTTTTATGTAGGCCTCGGTAAGGTAAGGTAAAAGGTAAACGGGTAATCCGGTTGAGCCTACCTTTACCTTACCCGTTACCTTACCCTATTGCCACCTATTAACATTTACCGTTTACCCTTACCCCCACTTTTGACGGGTAATTACCCTGTGGCATTGATCATTGTTTTTATCACATGATTTCGGCCTCTAAAACAAAGAGATCAAATTGCGAATTCATTGGTTTGACAACCCCGTCGTCAAGGACCTCATCTTCCCAATCGTCTTGCTTGATTGTGATTTGATCAAAAATGGCGGCAACACCAGTTGTCACACCGTCACCAAGCGCCTTTTCGATGTTGGCCGCTGCCTTGGCTTGATGCAACGATACCTTGATCACGCTTGTGTGAATCTAGGAACGCAAGTTCATTGTCTAAATAAACACGAATGATGACAACGACTGCCTCGTAGCCGTGAACTCGCGTCTCGCCATGCTTTTCACGTGCTCTGATGGCATACCAAAGTAGTCCATTGCCATTTGGTAATGTGCAGGAAACACGTCCTTCCGCACCGTCCACCACTCCATCACGTTGATAAATGACGACAATGTGATGACGCCAAGGCTGAGGTACTTTTCGACCTCGTCGCCGATGTCATCCCCGATGTTTTGCACCTGCTCGAACATGGCAGCGAAGAGTGTATTGACACGATCAGGTCGAAGAGTCAACGTAGCAACGATGTTCGAATATCGATGCTGAATTTGAGAGCGAATTAAAGCTGTGATCTAGCCCATCGCCGCATGATTGATCGACCTCGGTAGCTGCAGGTTTAGGTACACGGCCACAATAACCGATTCTTGAACGAGAAGCTTTTCGTACTGTTACAGCTTTGCCTTCATGCTAACCGCCGTTAGGTCCTGATCAATGTCCTTGAACGTTGTCTCTCCATTCTCGTAGTGCTTAATGAGATGTGTGATGGACACAAACACTAAATCCAAAGACGTCTTGCGATTAACTGCCAATGATTCCATGACCTGGCGGGGTGGACGTAGGAACGCGGTCACGGCAACGATGCGTTCCCATTAGTCATTAGACATCACATCGACGCCAATTTCGTCATTGTAAAGATTCATGATGTGATCTAGTGGAGCCCTCTTGTTGAAGGTGTCGTTGCCCATTTCGTGGGTTGAGTTCCACCTCGTTAGACAATCTGGATACGTTGGTTCTTTGCTTGCGAAACTAGTCAGATTGGCTTAGCAACGATATAGTTAGCGCATGGTCTTGCTACGACAAATTCAGACAAGCGCCCATCGAAGCTATGCATTGATGTCCTTGATTCGTACCAACACCTTTAAAACAGGTAGCTGAACAAAATGGTTGACGCAACGGACATGATTGCATGGGCGCATCTGTTCGTATCCGACTGTAGCATTGATCTGCTGAAACATGTGCTTCATGGCAGCAATCACATTAGAATCGTTGTTGCTCACGACATTCAACAATTTAGGCAACACGTTCAATCCCATCCCCTTCAAATGCTCGAAAAGGGCTTTAGTGATGCACACACCAACGCCACATCCACTTGTAACGTCGATGATGGTCAGCAGCAAGCTCTTCGACTTGGCCATGATAATGTCGATCCAATGAGCAGTCACGACATAAAACCTTTTCAGGTTACGGTTCCACCACCCATCCAACGTCAATGAGACTGTGATATTCAACGAAGAGAAGAATGTAGCCAACAAAGGCCTCAAGATCAGGTATAGCTCCACAATGCGTCTAAGGATCGTGCACGTCAACGATGGCGAGTAACCATTCATCAGAAATTGCAGTAGTTCTTTGAATCGCGTGTCTCCTGTCGCTCGTAATGAGATGTCTCCACCAATGACAAAATCAACAACAATGTTCTCGTATTTGTGAGCGACATGATTTGGAAAGGACATCGGCTTCAATGTCGTTTGTACCAAAACGCCGGAACCTGGGGCGGATGACGCCTTGTCGTTATTAGCCTGGGAAAGACCGTGCTCTTTGGAGAGATGGGCCTTCCAACTAGAGCAGTTGGTCTTGCTCGAGAACCATTTTTTGCAATGGCTGCATTAGCGTTTCCCCTTTTATGCCAGGGGATCGCCCTCCGTCCACCCATGGGTGTGCGCCTAGGGAAATTCCCCACGGGCAAGCTTGTGTTTGTGGGCCAGGGTTGCGTGACCGACATCTGCCAAATCAACCACCACAACATCCGCATCGGATCTGACACCATCGTTGATGCGGTCTTCATCTCCGGCTTCGCTACTGGAGCTTCCCATCTTCACCGCCAATCTTTGAACAAGTCGTTCGAGACTCAGTCTGAATTCAGATCTTTGAACAAGTCGTTCAGGACTCAATCTGAAGTCAGGCCTTAGTTCGAACTTCGTAGTCCGTACAAACTTTTAATCTCCAGAGCCAGAATGCTAGGAATGAGCCACCGAGGTGCCGTTGGTGATGAGTAGGTACGGGTAATTAATGAGTAGTTAACAAGTAACCCTAACTAACTACCTTTACCCTACCCTCTACCTTACCCCATTGTCTACTTTAGTGATTTACCCTAGAACTTTACCCTTTTACTGGGTAGAAAAGGTAAATTACCTTACCTTGCTGAATAAAAGTTTTATGACATTTCGATTTTCAAAATGCCCATTTAGTCTTGATGATTCATTACTACATATAAAGCACCCTCATTTGCATTGTTACAAAATGTGATGTTTTATCATGGGCTTAAACATATAAAGAGCATGAGACCATAGGATGGCAAGGCACCTTACACCTACAAAAAACCTTATATTAAGTGTAGTATTAAATGTGGTTTGCATGTTGAAGGCATCAGATACCTTTTCTTTTGAAGGGACATTATTCACAAATATAAAAAGGTCCTTCAAATGTATTAGAACTTTAGTTCAGGCTAGCTTAAGTGGGTCACATGGTGCCATTTGTTCAACTTGGAACTTCCCACATTTCAACATTTCAATGGTAAAAAAACTTAGGCATCCCCACATTTTTAATCACAAAATTATTCGCAAATGATTGTGCCATGTAAGCATATGTGATTACACATTTTAATTGTAAAAACCAATCATAAATTATTGTGCCATGTAGGCTAAATGTTAATTGCACTTGTGCCATGTAAGCTAGATGTAAATTGCACTTGTGCCATGTAAGCTAGATGTTAATTGCACTTTAATGTGATTATCATTTTAACTAATTGTATAACATTGAGAGTTATTGAAAGATGAAAAGGGAATGCATAAAGATAATGTAAAGTGAACATACCCGAAATGAACATCATAAAGTGGCACCTGGATCAAAGCATGATTCTCTTCCTCCACTTGGGAACTAGGTAAGAGTTCACACTTCTTTTGAGCCAAAATCGTTTTGGCAACTCTATAATTCTTAGTGATACATGCATGTTGCAACTCGCTCAAATGCAAACTACCATTACCATCCACACCCTTGTTACCATGGTTGCATCTAATATGCCACTATCAAGCAATTAACAACCATAAGAAAAATGTTACAAAACACGAAGGAAGAAAGAAACAATGTGCATAACTAAAACATGCATTCTGGTTAGAGAGATTTGTTGTCTTCATCTCATATTAAGAAAAGAGTTTTGCACCGTTTACATTTCCCAATTCCTTCTTCCTTCTTTGATTACAACAACAATGGTGCAAGCAATGGCATTGCAAGGTGTACTCCAAAAGCTACAAATTTCAGAAACGCTAGTAGAGGGAGGACGAAAGGAAGGGAGGGGGTTCGAACTTTGAACATCAAGCAATTTGGAGGAGATGACCTACTCACCATACACAATCATTAGAATGAAAATAATCACAAAGGTTTGGGAAATCACAATGAGGCATTTTTTCTATTTTTTCTATTTTATTTTCTAGAAAAGTTCAAAATTTTGTAATTTTTTGGAATAAAAAAAAACCTATGAATTAACTTACCTGGGAAATTTATGTCTAAGTTAGCCTAGGTTAAATCCGTATTTTAGTCTTAAATTATTCTTAATTTAGTGTCATGTTATAAGGTATTTTGAAGTTAGTGTAAGTTATTTTAGATCTTTTGAAAGCTACTGTAGGTTATGATTTTAACTAATCTTATGCTAGGCTAGGCTAATAGTATGTAGATTATTATAATTTATTTTATCCTAAATTGTTTTTAAATTAAAAAATTATTAAGTTTTAATCTATTTAAAATTATTCTATTTTAGGCTATTGTGTCATAGGCTGTTCCTAGTCATTACAAATTATTCCACCATATGTTATGTAATTTCAATTTCAACTAATGTACATAGACATAGGCTAAGCATTGAGTTATTTATAAATGAAATCACGGTCTTTATCTATCATATTTATTGATATAAATATGTTTATTTTTGGTAATTGGTGAATATTTATATTTATGTTTAATATATGTTATAAA
>Ga0209208_10009619_pt1 | contig 12673 bp, 5 predicted proteins | sample S1TSphfallax_3_FD_187694 | JGI IMG/M metagenome (GOLD analysis project Ga0209208, IMG submission 187694) | Host-associated microbial communities from peat moss isolated from Minnesota, USA - S1T2_Fd - Sphagnum fallax MG (SPAdes) (version 2) | ecosystem: Host-associated > Plants > Peat moss >...
AAAAAACTATAAAAAAGGAATGGAAACAAATGAAACAAGGAAAGGGAAATACAATAAAATAATTTTAAAAGAAAAAAATTCCAAAAATGAAAAAACCAAATAAAGAGTAAAAAATAAGAAAAACCCTACTTGAAAAAAAATGAGGTGTGTCTTCTTTCTCCAAACTTCAAACTTGCATCCAAATAAAAATATATATAAAACAATAATAAAAATAAAAAATACATAAAAATAAAAATAAAAAAGTTAAAAGTTTCTAAAACATGAACCAAGGTGGCCGAAGGTCACGGGCACCCACTAGTTTTGAATGATATGTTCATGATTCAGCTTACCCTCTTCAAGTGCCAATACACCATCACACACAATCAACACCCCCACAAAAGTGATTTGATCTAGTAGCAAACCTTCTTAGATGCACTCACAAAATTTGGTTTTTTGGGAAGTTATGATATTGGGACATGTGAGATGCAAGTAACATGGAATATATATATGTAAAAGGATTTATATCCTTTTGCGATGTTGCCTACATCTCACATCTCCCAATATCATAACAACCCAAGAGACCAGATTGTGTGAATGCATCTTGTTGAATGATCTCCAAGCCTCCATCATGCTCCCACATTTGGAATATATGTCAACCAAGCCATTCTCAATAAATATATTTGATTCATAACACTTTGAATGATCTACTGATGAACATACTTGCCCTTTTCAAGCATTCATAAGCTACAACTTGTTTGTTCTTGTTGTATTTATCAAAAGAACCAAATTCCTTTATTTGGTTTCCCAACCTTGAAATGCTTCTCAAGCTTTATGTTCCATGCAAAAAAATTTCAATTACACTATGTATGGTGCCATTGCAACGATTTATGCTTCCACACATGACCTAATTTGTGTCAGTCATCAAACCAAAGTCCCTCCAATGTCTTATTATGCTTGAAATCATATTTTACATTAATTTATGGCTAGAAATCCAAATCAAACATATCACTCATGTATTCCTCATAGTAAGATATATTGTGATTTTATAAAATCTTAAAAAGTCATAACAACCTCCTACATTAGCAAAAAAAGTCAGGAAACATTCATACATTCATTTATCTTCACAAGCCCGTTATCCCACCACCAAAAAGATCACAACATGTTATCTACAAAATATTAAGCCACAAAATGACAAACAAAAGAGCCTTTGCACCTCCCACAAGTCATGCGGAAAATTTGTTTTCCTTCTCTAACTTGCAATCCCACCATTATGAAGGATTTAAGCCAAACTCCAACCAAAGTTTCTTTCTCCACCCTCTAGGAACAATGGAAATTGTTGAATTTTTTGATATAAAATTCATCAAGTATATAGACCTCAGTCATGTACAAGTTGAAACTATTGCATTTGAATCAATTTTACATCAAAATACCGCTTTCCATTTGACCTTAGTAATTTAGTTTGAAATGTTTCAACAACTTAATTATGGTGTCACCAAAAAGGAATGCATACAAGTATGTATAAACATTGATCACAACAAAGATATGCTTGAATGCATTAATCTAACAAACCTTGAAAACACACAACTATTGTAGCAACACTGCATTTGTTTATAACTTAGTGACAAAATGACTCTATGGATCAGCACGCTCTAGATTTCCTCTCTTTGTGGACTATCATGGCTTTATATTGGGGTATCCCAACAACAAACAAGTTTTGCACATAGTCTTCCCAAAATCCAAGTAGAAATATTGGTTTGGAGAGGTAAAGATATGGACAAGCAATGTCTATAATAGTCTCTTTAGATTTTCCTTGGAACTTTCCCACTGTAGAGAATCCACTTAGAGTTCCCAAACATTTAGGTATTCAGTTTTTCCCATTTCCCAATAAAATGATCAAGTATGTTCAACTTGAGCATGAACCCGTTAATGCTAGTCCAAATAACCCCTTTGAGCCTCTCATCACTTCCATCTTAAAAACTTTTAACACATTAACTCCTAAATGTTTTACCAACTAACTTCAGCATAACGAAAATCCTAAAGCAAACATGAGTAGCTTAGTTCAAATCACAAGCTTCAAGCATTCCTTTACAAAGCTTCCAAGCGGCAAAACGAAATTGAAATTGAAATTGAATTAGAAAACCAAAGTGTTTAACTTTAGTCATCGTCGATTATTTATTTCATCTCTCCACCAAGCGCTTCCTTCCTCCATTCAAGAACTCCGCATCATCTTCATCATACAACCAAAGAAAATATAGGAAGAAATGCTCCACCACCAACTCTTAATTTGAATGCCGACATTCCATGAAAAACAACAAACCAAATTCCATAATTTGCAAACAACAAAAACACAGGAAAATAGCAAAGACATCAAAAAACAAAGTGCGGCTCCTCTAAAGTTCATGATTGCCAACCATCCCCTCTCTTGGCCTTTTTTGCCAGTACATCCATCAACACAATAATTCATCCATTAGGGCAATCTCACCCCACTTCATCTGGTTAGGGCTTAGTCATCCAAAAAAATTGCTCACACAAATTCCGGTCACAATGGCCTTCTCCAATCCACACAAGGGTATCCAATATTTTCCAATTAAAAAGCACAATTGGCAAATATAAACATGCAAAAGTGAAGACAACCATCTGTCTAGTTTTGTCTATTTTACATGACCGGCCTGAATCAATTCATGCTTGACGTTTATTTGCATTTGAAGACAAGCCAATACTTATGTGAACACTTCGTTGCCAAGAGCTCCCCATGTTTTGCTCACTACTAAACCATAAGTAATACTTTGATGCCGAAGAGTTTCAAATTTGGATTAGTTCAAATTGCCCAAGATTCACCAACCGTTATGTAAGTTAATAGCACCATGTGAATATTTTTTCAAATGGATAAGTTTAATTTGGTGATGCCCATGCATTTGCCCAAAACAAGAAAATGACAAAATTTAATTCAAATTTTTACTTTTAGAAAACCTTAAAAGCTTGGTGCACCTGGTGGTATTACCATGTAACATCATTTCTCATTTAATTTGTTAAAATGTTAACAACCAAAGTTAGGATTTAAGTTCATGTTGGCCTTAATTGAAGTTTTGAAATTATTTATTATTTTTTTGGAGCCATCTTGGGAGGTTACCTATTGTGCATTGGTACATATAAATTCATCCAATGCTTTTCATGGATAATTTTCTTTGCAATATATCATTCAATAAATTTCATATAAGTTGGTTCCAGATTTCATCCATCTTTTTGGGGCATGGTTTTAGGGTTGCCTTTCAATGCAAAAAATATATACAAAAGGAAATATCAATTAGAGAAGAATTGATCACTTCTCTCAAGTGCACCACATTTTTCATATCTCAATACAAATGAAAGTTGTAGGACTTCCAATACTTGGATGCACAAGAACAATAAATAAAGATGCAAAAACTTGATTACAAATTGGCATCATGGATTGATCTCTGGGGTTTAGGGTTTATCGTTGAGACACAACTCAGCAGAAGAAGTTTTAGCAGATTTCTCCAGCTGAACAGAAAAAGGAGGGGAAGAACCTGTGAAATGCTACAGAGAAAACCGCTGCAGACCAGCTCAAGAACAAGTTCAAGAACCAAATACTTCATGAAGAAGGAGAAACCAATTCAATCTAAGGACAGATTGGTGTGCAACAGCTTGTCACTTAAGAGCTTGTAAATTTGATTCATTTGCACAGTCTAAAACCAGAGGCAGTTCTATGCTCCCAAGTCCAATAGTGCCATCACTGGAAATGATTCCTTATAATAAGGTCTTTCAGTAAGCCTCTGCCTCAAACTGCAGTACAACAGGTAAACTAAAATCCTGACATTTCCTTCTTCCAAAACTGCCAAAATTGCCTATAACCATGTGTTAGAATCAGATGCTTTAAACTCATTTTTCCCAACATTGAGCATCCAACATGCAGGGATGACTATAATACAGAAGTATCACTATCAGGTCACAAGCCTTTTCAACCTTATAATGATACTGAAGATAGGATCAGGGAAGAATCAACTTAGCTGTTTCTTCCAATGCCTCCCATGATCAAGGATTTCAAGTACCTTCTCCTCCAGCCAACCAAAGAAGATGGTCCCAACAACAAAGCTTAATCAGGACATCTTCACAGTCAGCATTGACATATGCCAAGGGCACCAACTCTAATCCTAAGCCTACCAAATAACCAGGTATCTTAGCCAAAATCCCACTGCTCCAAAGGCTTACTGAACACCTTGCAGCAAGAATCTATGACTGTTGGCACTCATCACCTTTGTTGAGTACTCCATGGGTTCTATGGGGCTTCAGAAATGGAGAAGCTGCACTTCTTGACAATACAAAGTGTCCTCAAGCATGTCAAACTGGCTGTCCCACATATTGATTTAGAGATCCAGCATCGCCTGCTTGCCAAACCCTTAACAAAAGAGCTAATAGTTCCATAATCCCAGCCCTTGGACAAACAAGGCTGATGCAGCAACAACAAGAGCAGCAAAAATGGGGGGCACTGCAATATCTATCCTTGACTTCTTGAAAAGGTTTGCAGGAACACACAGGCCATCATAGGGACCATCAAGGGGCAACCAGAAACACTGCCTACAGGAAGGTGAAACCTTGTTCCCTTGCAGGGAGCATGCCTCTGCAATCTCCATGGAGGGTGAAATACTAGAGCTGAATCCCATCTCCAAACTAAGAGCAGCCACTGTCACTGTTGCTGCTAGCATCAATGTCCAAAAGATGGTGTAGAGAAACAATGGCTGCACTGCAATTTTGAAGAAGTACAACAGCCCAGCCTGGAAAAGTGAAACAAGCATCCAAAAAATCAGAGTCAGGACCAAACTGGATGCTGATACTGAAATTGCTAGATCAATAAGACCCTGAACGATTTGTTTACCTTGCATTTGCTGCTGCAAACCTGGGAACAATTTAGATGCCTTTTCTTCATGCCATCAAAGGTGTTCTTTGGAATGCTCACAAGATTCTTGGATTAATGTATACCTGGTAGCTTCGCTGTAACAGAGCAAGAGAGGGTTGTATCCTGTCTATCATTGCATGGTGCTGCTGTTGAAGCACAAGGTTTGTCCTCTCAATGCCTCTTGTAACAGGTACAGCCATGATTGGATCACCTGAATACCCAAAATAGAAGCTGCTACTGTGTCAGCTCCTTTGGTCATAACTCAAAATGCAAACTACCAAAAGTCCTCTGCAATGCCTCACCCCAACCGCTGTAGAAATACTATGGGCTGAAGTTGACCTCTTCAAACTAACTGCATCAAGGGGACTCTGTTTGGCAGATACAGATGAAGCCCACTGTCTATGCCTTTCCAGGTTGTCTAACAAGTGAGATCATGCATTCTCCAAAGCAAAATGTGTGTTGAAGTAGCTGGCTCTTATGACCTCTGCTTGTGTAGCTTTATGGTCTTACCCAGATGGAGCAAGCAAGAGATAAAGCTGTCAAGCCTTGACTAAATAGAGACTGCAGAGGAACTCCACAATAACACTTAAAGTTAACTGTTGTATCAGATCTCTCAAAACCAAACCTAACATGACAAGAATGAGTGCAGTCATAGCCTTCAGAGTGTCACTCACAAATTACAATATATCAGGCCATCACCACCATCATGAGTGCCAGACACTAGCTGCCATGACTACCCACTGACTTCATCAGCAGGTGAAGATGAGTGTAGCCAATAATCTGCTCAATATTTTGGGCCCAGTTACACATAAATCTGCATCCTGGGTTTCTGTCACATTGCCAGAAATGCTTGGAGAAGTCAGTTGTGATGTCAGCTAGAACTCAAGTGGTATATCTAAGGAAAAAAGTCAGTAACATCATCATTCAAGCTGCAACAAGCTTGTGAACATAAGCTTCTTTTCATTTCACTTTCCCCTTTGCAAGCAAGAACATAAGCCTAAGGCAAAGAAAGGCCTACATAGAGGGTAGGGTTTGGGGCTCTGATACCCTGAAAACATCTTGTGGGTCTACAACAGTGAGACAGCAGAACCAGCATTCTGGCCAATGACACCTTCACTAGTCATCCTGCCTGAAGCTTCATAATCAATAAAACAATGGAGCAGTGCTCCAACAATCAAAAACACATAATTATCTTTTCATTACATGGCAAGAGGCCAAAGACAGATATCCCAAACACAAAGTCTTCAGCTTCAAAAAACCAGATGTTGGTGAAAGGAAAGCATCTCTCTCACTGAGTCCTACTGGCATCTGGCATGGACAAAGGAAGTTCTCTTTGAGGGTCAACCTTACTGTGTCATTCATCAGACCCAGTGACACAGCTACCTGAAGTCACAATGTGAACTTGTGTACAGCTCAAGAACTTCTTGTCTTTGCATTTTGATTCAGAGAAGTACAGTTGTTGAGAGAACAAAAATAAAAAGCTAAGTATGGTTAGGCTGTCACTCCTGGGACAACTACATGTTACCCGACCTGAGCTTGAGTCTGCAGGTCATCACAGCAACCTTGCTTCACAAACACAAGTGACAAAGTTACACAAGCTTCTGTTCAAACACTTATCAAATGGTTGAAAATAATAATACTGTGGAAGAAAGAACTCCAAGGCAATCCTTTCTGACACAAGAAGACCGATACAATGGAACTAGTGAGATGGATGGATAGAGACTGCACCGTCAGAGAAAAAAATACCAACACTGAAGGCATCAGTGTCATTGATGAAGTTCAAACCATGACAACAGCAAGCAAATCCTGAGAGGCATATTTCTTATTTCTTGCCAAAGACATACTGTTAGATGGATAAACTACCTGCAAAAATTTATCATTTGTCGGAAGACATTCGCAGCTGCACTAGAATGCGAAGGAAAACAAAAAAGAGCGGAAAACAGAAGTCATAAGCCACAGGAAACCCCGCGAATCGCTGTAGCGTGAAAACAGATCAAAATTCCAGCGATCAAATTCGAAGACAAGCGACAACGAAACCAAAAAACGATGATGTGCGATGGTCCAAATTGTGTCTCCCTTCCTACTGAAATGAAACCTCAATAAGATGCAAACCGCAACAAACGAAGGACAGCGACAGAACTAGCAGTAGAGAGGATTTATTACCTGTGCTCCAAGATGGCTGTGATATGTACAGCAGCACCGTCCAGCAGCCTTCTCGACTGCTGGCTGCTGTTACTGCTTGCTTGCTGTGTATATCCCGTTCTTTCTATCGTTCGTGTTTGTTTGTTTGTTTTGGTTTGTGGCTTGCTTTCTGACTTGCTTGATGCTGGTTTTCGTGCGAGCCGTCGCATCCGGCTGCACGTGATGTGGAAACGGACAGACGAAAAGGCAGGAGAAAGCAAGCAAGAAAGAAAAAAAGCTTGGAAGCAGAATCCCCGGGAACAAAGAGCAGATTTCTGCGTGGCGTATCCGGCTGCGAAATCCCCTGCTGATAGCCTAAATCCACGGCCACAGTCACACGCATGTTGTGGGACCTACTTTGTTCCACGGTCTGAATTACGACTTCGATTGTAAAACACTGCAATCGCTCATCGGCACACCCCGGGCCCTGGCCGATTGTACACGAAGTACGAAGTCCTGTTCGGCGTCGCCAACGTCGTTCGCCCTCGACAATGCGTTTTTGCGTTGGTCCTCGGGACCACCGCAACCGGACGTCGTTCGCCCCCTCCCCGCACGCCGCGTTGCACGGTTCAATACGGAGCAAGGAAAGCGTCGTTCGAATGTCGACTGACTGCGCGCAAATTTTGAGCCTCACAACCATTCTACAAGATAAGTGGCTATTCTCAAGAACGTAGGAAAACCCTAAAATCTCAAAGCCCTAAAATTCATGAGTTCACATATTGCAACCCAATTTGTGCTCGTTGAGCCATAAAACACAAGTTTTGGGTCTCACAACGATTCCAACAAGGGGCTTATCTCAAGCACTTAGACAAACCCTAAAATCTCAAAGCCCTAAAGCATTAGGGTCCAATTTGTAAATCTTAAAGCCCTAAACTTCATGAGTGTTACAACCCAGTTTGTATTCTTTAAGCGATAACGTATTAATTAAGTTATTGGGCTTTACAATAATTGAAAATTGCTTTTCTTAGAAAAGAAAACCCAAAAATCTTAGACCTTTAAAATCCATTTGTTCATATATTACAACCCAATTTGTGTTCATGTAACTCGTAACACATTAATTATGGTGCTTTACACTTATTGAAAATTGCTTCTTTCAACAAGGAAGACCTTAAAGTTTTAGATTCGTAAAATCCATGTGTTTATATATTCATGTTAAGTTCATGCTTCTATTAATTAATGAGAGGTACACTCACAATTGTTAAAAAAAAAAAACCATTTGGTTGATGTATCATCAATTTTTTTGAATAATGGGGCACTCCTTAACAAAAGCCTAAATATGTTTCTCTCCCCAAAATAGAAGCATCTTTTCTTTTTTTTGGGTTAAGTACAAGGTTTGGGCACATTAAGGTAGTATAAAAACTAATAAATGTGGAGTCCATATTTTGTCCTTTCCACATTGTAAAATAAACAACCATTATTTCAAATCAATAATCATTCTTTTAAAAAACTGAAATTTTGTATATAAAAAAAATTCCATTGAAAATTCATTAACTACCAAATTATTTTTTCAAGAATTAATTAAATTTTTTATTAATATGTGATGTTAAAAAATTCAACAGTTTAGATCACACATTCCAATGTTGCTTAATTTTTTTTTTCATGGAATTAATCCATTTAAAATTTACATTTAATTATATGGTTGAACCGCCTAAAAAATTGAGTCATTTCCAACGTTTGATCATAGTTCAAAATTATATAAACCTAAATTTCAACATACCCCAATTATAGTCTGACACCAAAAACAAAAATATACATTTCACTTGAAACAATTCTTGTCCCATGTCAATGAATCATATTTAATTTTAGAAATAAAATTTATACATGGACCCAAATTTGATTAAAAACCTATATTCAACAAATATTACCTTGGATATTTTATAACTTTTGACTTGGATAAAAAAACTTATATTGAACTTTTTTTGGAATATATGAATTTGAATATCTTTACAATTGTTCATATATACCAACACCTGAATTCTTGTGGGAATTTTTTTGGTACACTTTTAGATTATATCATAATGCAACATCTTTTTGAGTCATATGAAGAAAAAAAAAAGTTGATTTGTAATTCATAATTTAAAGGAGATTTAAAACATATTTTGTAGAATATTTTGCTTACAAGGATGCAATCTTTCATCAAAGTGGATCTTATTAACCAAATTGAATCACATTTGAGAATTGAAAAATTAGAAAAAAAATTGATTTGGGAACAACCAAATGATTCAACAATATATGTTAATAATGATTTGTTTCAATGTCAATAATTTTTTTGATCCCAACCACTAAATTAAAAAAAATTCAAAATTAATTAAATATATTTTATAAGCTTATTGTATGTTATTTTCACCACATGTTAATTACTTACTTATGGTCCTTTTGCAAAATGCATTTTATGAACACAATATTTAGTGACAAATCTCCTTCACTATTTATTAACCACAAATTTTTATTTTAGATAGTATAAAACATTTATTTCAATTGAATTAAATGGAAAAAAAATAATCTTTCAATAAGTTTTGATTTCATCCTTTTATGTTTCTTTGATGAAAAAAGATATTTTAATCACAATATCAAAATTCATTGGATAAAAATTATTTTTCAAGACATTTTAGGAAAATAAATTGAACAATATCATTTTGTGTAAGAGATGAAGATGTTAAAATAAGCAAACATTAAGCCCCAACTTACACACCTTTAGATTTGTCAAGTGATATCAAAGGCAAAAAAATATGTCAATTTCCAAGTTTGTAGTGGAATGGAAACCCAAGATGCATTCCTTAATTCCCAAGAAAGAAATGTGGTCAAGAATTTCAAGATGGGGCTAAAATTAATTCACACATAAAAATTCAAAATGTGATAAACCTACATAAACAAAAAGAAAATGGTTAGTGCAACTTGGAGCCAAAGTGGTGCATGGATGAGTCACAAGCAATAATTTTCAAAGAATTCACCATGTTTCAAATTTGGAGATGACTCACCATTTATTACTTATAATACACTCTATTACAAATGGTGAGGGTTGCATAAAAGTGGCAAAAATTCTCCAAACTCTTAAGATAAAAATTAAAAAATTCCTAGTTGTGGCCAAAGATTCTTAGTTTTGCCCAAGTTATGAGTCTTACAACTTTGTAGGTTCATAATTTATTCATGCAATCATCCATTAAAAACATTGGAAAAAAAATTGTATTATTTGAAAAGACTTTTTCAATGCCACATTTCATGTTTGATTCAGAGGTCATTTGGCTTGTTTTTCTTAAATTTTAGTGGTCAAAAGTCTTGTTAATTTGTCTTCTAGTTTTTCTTTTAACCATAACTTGTAGTTCACAACTCCAAATGAAAAATATGACACACTTTCAATATTTACATTTCAAGAAATTTCCATTTGGAGCCCAATTTACCACCTACACTTTTACTTTAATGATTTGAATTCAAATTTCAAAATGAGAAAACCACTTGGGAATGTGGGATTCACTTTTTTATATTTGTGAAAATGTGTTTGAGTTATGAGATAATATTTTGACTAGTTTTTTTTGGAGCGGTTTTAGTTCTAGTTGTAACCCGAGATTAAGGTTGTGACATTAACAAATTATAGTGGAAATCAATGGTTTGATTGAATAAATGTTAAAATTGATATATGTTTTGTGAAGTTAAATTGGTCCAAAAAATGTAACAAAAATGTTGATGGGAGAAAATGTGGGTTACAACTTAGAATTTTTTTGAATAATGTTTACAATCACTCCATTTGGATACACATATGAATATATCAAGCCCCTTGATGAAAATGAATTAGCATAACACATTTATTAAATCTCCCACAAACTTTTACTTCTTAAATATTGTTAGTGTTTTTTATAATGTTATTTTAAAGCTTGTTTTTTGAAGATGTAAAATGTATTTCAAACCATCAATGTTGGCTTCAAAGTTTTACCTCAATAAGTTGTTGATGAAGATGAAAAAAATAATGAGTATTTTGAATTGGATATTGTGACAAAATAATAGAAATTGCTCCAATGCAATTTCACCCCCATTTTTCACCATCTTGGGTATTTTCCAGAATTGGATTCTTGAAAAATATTTCTATATATAGACCCACATTCTTTCCAACCAAGATGTCCCAATGCACATAATTTCAAACTCACAGAAGTAAAGCTCGACCTTCCTTTGCAAATTCTAAACCATACATTCTCCTCTTAACAACAATACTACATGATTAGTATTTCACAAATTCATTAAGAAAATTTCATCATGTTATGAATGCTATTTTATAAACTTCATATTTTTTCCCCTACTTGCTGTAAGTTTCAATCCATAAGTAAATAAAATGGTGCATTGATTACAATACAACATCAACACATCCTCATGTTTGAAAAGTTGGCATGCAACACAGGATGAACAACAACATCATCATAAAAAAACAAGAACAATAAGCAAACATAAAACAATTGCACACGATTAAAAATACCCACCCAAGATTACAAACAACAACAAAGTGGTTTCTTTGCAAGAAGTGAGTGAATGAATGAGGAAGGATTGAAAAGTATTGATGGAGAGGGGGAAATGGGAGTTTTGTAATTGGATTTTGAGTTTTAATCTAAAAACAAAAACAAAAACTCTTAGAGTTTGTGGAACTTTCTAAACAAAAAATTCAATCCTAATTTCGAACAACATCTTTTACTAGGGATCATCTCCAAGCTTGGATGCAATTTTTTTTGGAAGCATAGAAAAGCTTCATATACATTACCCCCCATCAAACTATTTGCTAATGCATGCTTACAACCAAGTTGGACCATATGATTTTTTGGCATCTTATGTTTCTTTGCAACCATGAAAAAAATAAAAAATGACATGTCCTATCCAATGTTGTTTATTTCTTGATTTTGAAGAAAAACATTCAATTTGAGTTTTGATTTTTTTAAAAGAATGTTTTTTGGCAATTCCTAAAAAACTCCTTAGATTTATGAAACTTTTAGTTGTAATGATTAAAAAAAAGAAAAAAGAAAAAAGAAAATCGATCTAGTGTAAGAGAGGGTCCAATTCCACATACATTACACAAAACTAAAAATTATATTTTGGGTGTGACATTAGTTTGTCCAACAAATACACAATGTTCTAATTTCACATTCCCAAGAATAGGGCTTCAAAATTCTCCGTTTACTACCTTATTAAATATCACATTTGCATGCATACACTTGCTTCACTAGCCCCTCACTTTGTTTGTGCTCCTACAACAACAACAAAAAATTATACAACCATTAAATGTAACCGCTTGCCTAAAAAATAAGGCCTTGACTTCCATTCTAATGTTTAGAATTATATTTATCATGTAAGAAAACTTGGACCTATTCAAAATGGCTAAATAGCTCGGTCCAGGTTCAAGTAGAAAGGAGGTTTCAAGGTTTGATTCTAGATTTGGTTCTAGCAAAACTGTGGACCTGGGGCCGCGTACCCTAGAACTGGACATAAAACTTGGACCTACCATATACCCCGAGCCTCTTGTGTCCTATCTGCATGCACACTAGGTAGATTCAAAGTTCTAACTTCAAGCCCAAAATCTAGAAAGCCTTAACTAGCCCACTTTGTGCTCATGTTGTGCGAGAGCTA
>Ga0209208_10009621_pt1 | contig 12672 bp, 13 predicted proteins | sample S1TSphfallax_3_FD_187694 | JGI IMG/M metagenome (GOLD analysis project Ga0209208, IMG submission 187694) | Host-associated microbial communities from peat moss isolated from Minnesota, USA - S1T2_Fd - Sphagnum fallax MG (SPAdes) (version 2) | ecosystem: Host-associated > Plants > Peat moss >...
AACCCCCCAACCCCCCAACCTAGCCCCATTTCTTCAACACACTTTCAATTTCCACCTAAAGTTTTGTGCCCCACCTATGGGCGCCAATTTACCAGTTGAAGGTTAGTTCATCATCAACACTCATGTTAGACATCAATTTATCTAATCCAAACCTTTGTGATCATCCCAACTCAATACTTTCCCTTACACCTACCCCACCTACATCAACTTGCACATGCATTTCAACATTGGATGTCCTTGGGTCCTTTCATTTAGGCATTTACAATCTTCGATTGTATAACTGCATCCCCATCACTCTACAACATGATGTACAAGGGGCATTTCATTTTCCATTGGATAAGTTAGCATAAGACCCATACAATGTGATGGTTTGGCATTTGTTCCTCCTATTACCCCGACGGTGTCTCATTTTGCCCTTTTGTGGTGAGGCAACAAGGCATAGGGAAACGCGGATTCAACTCAAACGTTTTTTACCTAGTGATTAGGAAAACTTGCAAAAGGAGTTTTTATTGCGGACCCAAGTTTTGTCAACTAATTCGAATTCAATTCCTTTTCCCCAACATGATCCTCCAACTCACAAATGTTTACTCCATAGCCTAGGCATGCAAGGGAATATTTTCGGGCAATTCACACTTTGGCACCATTTTTTCCCACACCCATGTCCTCCGACACCACCTCAGTTTTCACGGCATTACACCCCGAATCAAATGGCTACTTCTTGCTTTTCCTCGAAGACTATGAGTTAGACTATAACTTTGAGCTTTCTTTTGATTCCTTCAAGTTGGCATTCCAACACATGCCGCATTTATTGGCAAGTGGTCCTTCTAGGATGATTTTTTAACACCTTCGATATTGTTTTCACCATGAAGATTCAACAAATGGATTCCTTTAGTTGTTTCAACTTTGTTTTCATATCACACATGGTCACATTCCACCCAAATTATATGCATCCTTGGAGCAACCTGCCTTTTAGCCATTACTAAACCTTCAAATGGAGTTCATCCCATTGTAACAAAAGAAGCATTATATCGATTCATAAGTTGTGTTTTATGCCTTCCATTCCATAAAACTTTTGCAACACATTTTTCTCCACACCAATTCAAAGTTATAACTAAGGGCAGTTGTGAAGCAATAATCCATAACATTAAATGCACCCAGGACTTTGACCTTGACTAGGTTGTTTTTTAGTTGGACATGGGAAACACCTTTAATTCAGTGTCAATAAGGGTCATATTTTAAAAACTTCGTGTAGTAGGTGGGGACATCATATAATTCATTGCATTTATTTGTGCATTCTATGCATTTGAATCTCCTCTATTTTATAATCATCTTAATCATGAAGGTGATGTCACAATCATCCCATTTGCCATGGGAATTTGTCAAGTGATCCTGGGGGGGGGGGTGGGGGGGGCACTATTCGTTTTAGCCCATTTTAGGGTTTAAAATTTATAACTAGTCATTTCCCTCTTATTTATTTCCATCCACTTCAAATGACACTCACATCATAGGTCCCCTTTCAATTGTATCATATGCATATGAACATTTCCAGACCAAACTCCGTGCGATAGGTCTTTTTATCCAACCTCAAAAATGCATAGCATGGTCACCCTTTAGCATGCCACCAAACTTCAACACCCCATCCCAGTTTACCACCCCATCTGAAGGAATTAGAGCCTTGGGGATTTCATTGGGCACTTTAATTTTCACATCATCCTTCATCAAAGATGTCTTGTTAGAGGGCGTTCAACATGTGGACCTTATCTTTAAAATGGGTGATGTTCAAGTAATATTTGGAATTCTAACTTGTTGTTTCATGCAATGCCCATCATATTTTTTATGATGCACACCTCCATTTTCCGCCTTCACATAATCCTTTATTTCCCTTGACTCCTCTTTCTTTCAAATGTTTGGACACCTTTTGGGTCCTAGATCCTTTGATAGCCTAGAAAGAACTCTAACTTGTAAACAAGCCTCCTTCCCAATAACTTTTGATGGCATTAATGTTCATATCAACATCCACCATTGCCCTAACAACCTATTTAGGGAGTTGGGCCCTTGTCATTTCAGTCATAGCTATTAGGTTTATGGTTGATCAATGTCCCTTCCTTCTTGAAGCCTTAACACAAATCGACAACAACACATCATGGCAGCATGTGATCTTCTACCACCCCCAACCCATGCATGTATTCCTCCATTTGAACAATTCATTGGGCAACAAATGGTTCAATTTCAAGATTCCATCTTCGAGCATCTACACCATCATACCCTTTCCAACATGCCCTCTGATGAAATATTTGAAGTCCATCATGGCCAAATTTTATCATGTTCTGGCCCAAGGGCGAACTTTTGGCTTATAGCTTGACTAATATTTTCAGCCTTTCGATTATCTTCCCCAATTTTTTCCATAACATTTCATACATGACTTAAACTATCCCATCTTTCAATTGCAGGCATCCCTCAATGTGTGTGCACACATCCCATTGACTCTACAAATATCCATTTTTTACATTGTGTTCATGGCAATGAACGCACTGGAGCCCATCATGCAATTTACAACACCTTTGTTGCCATTGTGCAAGATGCAAGCTTGCACATGGGACGAGAACAATTACATGTGCTTCCTTTAACCACATTCAACCCCTTTTGTCAACAAATCAACATTGTGCTTACCAAAGATGGCATTTGCACCTTAATCGACATTGTCATTGCCGACTCAACACAAGTCGATTTACTACCCCAATCTTGTGCAACTCAAGGACTTGTCACCAAGGAAAGGAGTTATCACAACCAACACCCCCACTAATCAAATCCTCCCCTTAGCACTTGAGGTATTTGGTTGCTTACACAAACATGCCAATGTGTTTTTACATGATTGTGCCATGCCATTTGGAGCTTGAAAGGGTTAGGGGGCCCTCATTTTTCTACGTGGGTCATTTTTCTTTGTCAAAAAGTTTCGATCACATTACAAAGGGTGCAAGCATCTTCCATCTTAAGTTGAACGGTCACCATAAACTTAACTACTTCCTGACTTCCACCCCTTCAAGACACCTCCCATCACCATGGTCGATCTATTACAAGCCATCACTTTTTGACATATAAATATGGACGACCTACCACATGTAATCGATTATGGACATGGAGAGATTTTCACACCTACTTTGAACCAACTTGATGTCCTATCACTTCTCCCTTTTCTTTAATTTTACTCCTTTATACATTTTCCTAATCTACAATGTGTTTTTTAGTAAAGTTTTACAAGACTTAATTCGCAACATGTTTTCTTTTATCTTGAGTGTTTTTCCTTTATGACCATATTTCATTATGACAAGTGGGGTCTACCAACCATAGATGTGTCATGATACTCTTTGGCAAGTGTCACGATTTATACTTTTGTACATATAAGTCATGTATTGTGACGAGTTAGTGATTTCAATACACCGACAAGTTGATTGCATTTTGTTAACAAGATTAGCCAATGACAAGAAAATGGCTTAAGATGAACACCTTCATGCTACATATATGATGCAATTCTTAAAACACTAATAATTCCATTGCAAGGCAAAGGATAATAAGAAGTAAAAACATGAGAAAATGAAGGTACCTAGTACAAAAGAAAAGGTTGAGGAGCAAGAATTAGAAATACAAATCCAAAAAAACCATGAAGTCAAAAATGATTATTGAAAGTCAATTTAAATGATGAATCTAGATTTTTATTGAACCATAAAGTGACTATGGAAGAAAAGTGAAACTAGAATTTGACTATCAAAACCTCCCAACAATGCTAGTAGGTTTGACCTACCAACATTTTGCCCAATGACATGCCCAACCCATAAGAATGGTAATTTGGCATAATAAGAACCTACTTATTATAAGAAGCAATAATGACAACAAAATATCACATCACTTAGTAATAATTAGAAAACCCTTTTTTTTTTTTGTAACCTCCTAGAAAACAAAATTGTAAATACCTTTTGAAATTGCTCACCAAAAACAATAATAGACGTGAAGATAACAACAAATTTGGATATTTTCTCAAGCATTTTGAAAGGAAATCATGCCACCTCAAATCTATGTAGAAATATGTGCATTGGATCTTGGGAGTTAAGTATTAGCAAATCATGAACCTAAATTTTATGAAGAAGAGTTGGCATCACACATGGCCAATTTGATTGGAATGTTATGGGATTTTGGACAAGGCATGTAATGTTTAAGAATAAATTAAAGGACAAAGAAGGACAATGCAATTGTTTCAAACTTGAATTTCAATAGTCATTTGAAAATTTGGAAACAAAGGTAATTTTTACACTTATTTTTCCCACATTAGATTTCTCAAAGGCTTTTTTAATTTATGGATTTATTATACATAGGCAATGGTTAAATGTTGTGTTGAAAGGAAACAAAATATGAACAATTCATAATTGGTACTAGCAAGCACCTATTTTAGTATCTAGAAGAAGGATCACCCAATGGAAATTTTGTTTGCCATAATTTGTTATATCATGCATTTTACATAGTATTTGCATCACACAAATTATAGTAAATGTTAATCAATAACCATTAAGGAGGCTATAATCCATATATGATATTCAAATATTTTAATCATATTTCTATATTTTTAGCTACTTTATTAGAAGTAAAATATAGAAATTTGATAAGATTTAAACTATTTCTTTTTGTCCACCTATGGCAATTGAAACCTTCAAACACCAAATTATTTTTGAAAAATTGGACTTTTAATTTCACTTTAGTAATTTGTTTCCAATTATTAAAAAATTTGCCTACAACATATAAAAACATATTACCAGTGATCTTACAATGGGGATGAAAATAAGGTGGAAATAGACAAGGTGGAAAAATGATGTACATATCTCGACATGGGATTGAAAAGGATGAAATTGGATGAACATCAACAAAAAACAATTCACATTATTTTAATCAATTGGGAATGGAAAGATTTTGGTGTCGAGCTATTTTTCCGTAGGGCTCTAATGATTCTAATAAATCAAATTCATCAAGACATAAGGGATAAAAAAAAATGAGGATCCGAGAAAGATTATGGTTTTGGAAGATGTCAAGAAACACTGAATGTGGTGGAGACATGAATACAATCTAAGGATCTTCTATATCTTCTTATGGTATATTTAAAACCATCAAGAAACATGAAAAAACCTAAAAAACCAATGTGTGAAATGTGACAACATAAGATGTTGGGTCATGAAAGAAATTCCAAGGTGTGGTATGTACAAGAAGAATAACAAGCAGCTTTACCACAAGAGGCCATGTCTTGAAAATAAGGCATTACAATTAATGGTCTACTATGAACTCAAGTTACATTGGATGAAAGTTTGTTGGCTTTATGAAAGATCATTAAAAAAAAAATTCACATTTGTATTAAAAAATAAAGTTTTCTAACCAACCGAGAATTCATTTTGCATGTTTAGAAATTGAAACCATAGTTCCATTGACTTTTTTTAACCATACAAATGAATATAAAGTTATAAATAATTATAGACAATTTTTAACAATGTGCATGAGGTATTTTGATGTTTGAAACAAACATCAATATTAAATGGATATAATTTACATGGAAAGAATTTTATTTTTAGTCTCATTTTCATTTTAAAGTTTGAAAATTTGGCAGTTTTTATATTTGTTTTGTCACATTTTAGGTTTAGGTTTTCCATGAAAGGTGTTTTGTTATGATGTTTGATGGGTGTACGTGTGGATAAAAAGATCGTTTAAATAATTTTTTGTCTTGTTATTAATATTTATGATTTCTTTTTGCAAATGGTCAATGAAAAAAAAATGTAAAAATGCAAATTCAAACAACAAGGTGCCAACATTTTGGGAGTAATTAATTATGTGGAAAATGCAAGATTTACATGCATATTTTCATAAACTCTACACTTTAAATAAATGGAAATGTTAATGGTTTTTTGTTATACACTGGAAGTGTGTTTGGTAATTTGAATGCAATATAAATTAGTTTGTGAAAATCTAACCAATATGCTTTTGTTACACTAATTTGCATTCATTTCCATGGACATTTTCCCATATATGGTTTAATTGAGATCCAAATTTTGTAATTTTTTCATTAAATTGTGATTTTAATTGGAATTTATCCATGAAATATAATAGTTTTTGTTTATTTTTTGGTTGGTTATTGTTTTTTTAAATGTCAACATTAAAATCTCCCATAATAATGATTGGACAATGTTCAGGAGATTGTTGAATTATAGTTTGAAGATGTTTATGAATGTAGAAATTGAACATGAATGAGCTCTATATACACATACAATATGTTCTTTTTTTCATGTATTAATATTAAAAGTTGTTATATATTCTGAACCACCATTCATTATTATATTGAAGGAATTTAAGTGCATGTGTGTGTCATACATCATCATTAACCCTTGACCATCATGGACAAAAATATATGAATATTTCAATGAATTTATAAATTTGTGCACATTTATTAATGCATGATATATTCTTGTTTCTATAAGACATAAGATATGAAACATTTGAAGGTTATGATCATGATTGATGTGTTCATAATGTTGGCATAAACTTTTTGTATTCAAGGCTTATATATTTACATGAAAATTATGTAAGTTTTTTAATTGAAGAATTAATGGTATCCAAGTTGTAATTGTTTTCAATCTATTCATTTCTACACATACTCTTGGATCCACATTAAAAAATTCATGTTGGAAAGGAGTTAACAAAAATATTTTTTCTTTTGTTTAAATGCATGATAATCTTGTATATGTTAACCCATGTTTTTAAACATTAGTGAGATCAAAAACCAATTCATAGATAATGATAATCCTTGAGAATGATGAATGGTTCTTGTTATTGTAAGTTGAATTGGATATTGAATCCTTGTTATGATAAATGATTGTGATTTACCAATTCTTATATATTTGATGATAAGTTCAATTGGTGTCCATTTTGATTTAATGTTGTTGTCGTAATAATGAATATATTTTTCTCTTATTAATGTTTCAATTTTAGAATTTTGAAACATTATCCATATAATGGTTTTTGCACAATATGTTGTTGATACTTTTAAAATGCCATTAGTTCCATTCACATGACCATGAAATGTTGCATAATTACCAACACATAATTCAACCAACATATATATATTTATATTAATTATAAAATGGAAACCTATAACTTTATTTGGATCATTTGGGAGTTTGTAGGATGGTGGGCATGATTGATGGTTGATGCCCATTGCTTTGAAAGTAAACATGGGACTTAATGTGTTAGTGAACACATTTTCATTATGTTTTTGCACAAGTTTATTTGTATAAAAATAAATACAAAATAGTAAAATTGTTGGGTGGTTGTTGATTACAAATTGAAAATTTATAAATTCAATATCATTTGTATTTTTTGTTGTAGTACAAAAATTGTTCAAAGTTTATATAAATACCATATTAGATTGTCGCATAATTTTATTTAGTTCATAACATTGGACATGTGTTTGCCAAAAAATTAGTGTTAGTGCATTAACATTATCTTTGATATTTTGAAAGATCAAACTATCTTTCATATGGGATGTTTGATAGAAATCACTTGTCAAAATAACATCAACACCACCAAAGAATTTGTTTTGAATGTGTTTTATGAACCTTAGCCTATTATCTATAACATTAAATATTTTAGCACCAACAAGTGATATTTCATCTATCACAACAAGTTTTAATCATTCATATCAACATGTAAGCCTATTTAATGAATTTGATGATAAGTTTGATAAACTGGATAAGGATTGTTAAACCATCAATATTGAAGGTAACTTTACTTGTTGATGCCATAAATGAAGCTTTGGTTTTTGTTAAGTAAAAAGATACGTCTCTATTATATAATTGTAATAATTTTTTAATTATGAACTTCAATTTAAATTTTTTACCAGTTCCACACCCCCTATAAAAAATAAACATATCGATTAAGGTACAATTGTTTTTTATGCATAACATCGTCAAATATTAATCTTTGTTCTTCATTTTATTGTATAAATAAACTACGATATTCAATTTTTTCCATCGTCATGGAATATGATGATTTTTTGAAATTTTCATCTTCTAAAAATTATGATATTTGATTTGATCCCATACATGATTAAATGACAAAACCAAATTGTAAATCATAGCGTTCAAGATTGATTATGTTTGTTATAGAATTGTAGGACATGGATCATTTATTTCATTATTTATATCGTTAATCCAAATGTTAGTTGAATGTAATGGTTTTGATTTTAAATTTGAATATATTGAATCATCCATTTCTTTTACATTTGGATATGGCATTTGGTAATGAAAATAGATTTAATTTTAGAAATGTCATCATGTTGTTGACAATATGCATCATGCCAAATTACATTAGTTCCAAATTATGAGTTTTTTGAATGGTGAATACAATAAAACTTGTTCTTTCAACCACATTTAAATATTTATTATCATTTACAGATTTAATAATTTTGGGTTTGCGATGTTTTGAAATCTTATTTTTTTGATGATGTTATAAAAAGAACTAAACTTTATTAATGACAACGATTCATATTGACTAGGACAATTAATATATTTGTTTATGATCGATGAACACATTATATGAATTTAATTTAGTTCCAATTCATTTAATGCAACTTGTGATTTTAACACAAAAACACGTTTTTCAAAAGGAGAAGTATTTATGAATTGAAATGTTCAAGATGAATGACATAATGGTAAAGAAAGCACAAGGTAAGTAACAAGTTAAGCAACCATTTGTTGGGCATTAAAAAAAACATTACCTAACTTTTGAATTATTGTATTTGCATCTATATTATTTGCAATGCATTTTTTAATGTTAGAATGTAGTTATGATGTTATTAAGTTATTTATTTTTTCATATATGATGTGCAATATGTTGCAGTTGCATATGGGTCCAAAATAAATTGAATATATGTATTTGTAAACCATAAATGAGTAACATGTATACTAAATGCACTAGTTTTTATGTTTTAAGGAAATTGTTTTAAGAAAATGTGCAACTTTGTTAATTTAATCTTCAAACTTAATATATATGTACTTTCATCAAGGTTTTAAAAATTTAGATATTTAGTAAATGATAAATCCTCATTTTTAGAGATTGAAATATTTTGTTTGCTTGTGTTTGGAGGTATTGTTGTGAAAATGGATAATTTCCATTTATTTGAAGAGGTTCTAAAATTTTTGTTTCATGCATAGGAGGCAATGGATAATGAAATCTACAAACAACATGGTTTTTATTTTTACATGTACATGTGTGTTGATATTGTTGTGTATTTTGTGATGGGTTTGGAAATAATGATACATCACGAGAAATATACATGTCTACAAACTATTTAATTTGTTCATTTGTGTGCACTCCATACATAGGTGCATGTTTTATCTATGAAGGTCCATGGTCATGTTCACTCCCACATTTTTGAAATTTAGTGACAAATATGTATATATATATATATTTGTATACCCAAAACGATAATGATATTTTGTGATAAGTTTGCGAAAATAAGATGTTCTATGATCGTAATATCTTGCACATGTGACAAGGTCAATTCATATTAATTCTGCTATATAAATTGTTTGGAGGTCTTTTATTTTATTTAAGATATTTAATTTTGAAACATGTAATGTGTGTAAAAATTTAATGAGAGGAGACCATAATCTTTCAATAGATGTAAAAAAAACAAAGAACATTGGAGGACCAAGTTGTTGAATCATTGCAAATAATTTTTTTCACAACCTTTCAAAAAATCAAGTGAATTATGCAAACCTTTCAAATCACAATAACTTAAATATGATTTGAAGATATTATCTAAATTTGGTTTATCTCATACTTGATAAACTTTTAAGTTCTACCACATAGTTTTCCTTATTGTATTCACACCCAATTAGAACCTATGACTTTTTGGATGGAAATTTTAGCAACTTTAAAAAAAGGTTAAAAATATTTGTTGAAAAATCCCCACATTTATGAAGTATTCCCATTGAGCTATTTGTTGATATGAAAAACCTTTAGGAAGTTATAAAGGTTGCATGTAAAACAATGTTGGAAAATTTAGTTATTTTGAATGTTTATCTTTAAATAAATGTAAAGGGTGAAAGTTTTGAATTGGGGCAATAGAATATATAGTGTTTTCATAATCCATTATTTTTTAAACATCTAAAAACTATGTGTTGTTGAATTTATTGGTGTAAAATGTATTTTTTCATTGTTAAAAATAAAATTATTAGATGATGCATTATCATAAATAGGAAATTGAGATTCTAAATTCATATGCAAAACAAAAAAACTTGCCTATTGATGATGAATGGTAACATTCAATTTTTTGTATAATGGTGTTTCCATTAAATTTCGTAAAACAACCAACATCATATTTGGACGAACATTTCTTGACATATAAGGTGATTTGTATTTAAAATGTTGTTTTAAAAACACACTTATTGTTGCATCATCATGTGATTAACACGGTACTATTGATTAAATTTGATGCAAATTTGCAAAAATATTAATAACATTACCATGCATTTTATATTGTTCATACCCTGGAGTTTATAAATTTGAACAAAATTAAGACATGGTGAAATAAGACATTCTTTTAATTGCGTTAATTTTTGGACTCATGGAATAATTTTGTTTTTATAAATTTTATTTGGTATTTGATATAATGGTGGTTTATTTTCACTAATATTATGTAAACAACTTATACATATGTATGATGTTGAATTATGTTATATTTGAATTTGAAAGTATATAGAAAAATGTCTTAACAATTATTTGAAAAGCATTTAAGTTGTTTTAAAAAACATAGCCCTTCATAATTAAAACATGAAAGTATGGGAACATCTTGGATTTTTTTATTATAAATATGAATGTATATTGAATTATATGTATTTTCCTTAATATTAACATTATTTTCTATTTTATTTTATTGAACATTATGTTTTGCAAGAAGATGTTGTGTGCGAATTTTTTTTTTTTTTTTCTAGAGTGCATTGAACTTGGTCATTTATGAAATATTCTTGTGTTTATATATATATATAATGTGATTCATAATTTGTGGTATTTTTCTTTTAATATTTGGAAACATGTTGATGAATTTAAATGTTTTTGTGTAATAAGTTAGATTTAAACAAACCTCCAATAATTCAGAAATATTGTTGTCATAAAATGCCCAATCAAAATATTTTCTTTCTCCTTTTTGTGTTACAATTGGTTCAACAATCAAATGAGACTTTTCCATTTGAATTTTGGGATTTTAAAAAACTTTGGTAAGGGAAATTGAAATGAATGGATTAGACAAAATTTCATTAACATGAACCTTTGTGTTGTTTTTCAATTTTTTTTTGTAAATATTGAATATGATTTCTAATTTTTTTATAGTAATATTTGTATTATAAAAAGTGTTGAACAATGAAACAACATACTCCAATCATGAATCCCAATTTTTTTCAAAATGTTCATTAATGCATAATCAAAATTTTCATTCCAATAAAAAATATAATTAGTTGTGATAATTGAACAAAAGGTTCTTGCACCATTAATTCCCAAAAAGATGGAAATCATCTAAATCTATGGTAACTTTGGAATCATTTATTTGAAAAGTAGGCAAAGACCTAAATAGACCATTAATATATTGAATTGGTTCAAAATGTTGAGAATTGTATGTTATATGTCAAGGGATAGATTGGAAATCCATGCCACATCGAAACATAATGTGTTTTAATACTTTATTCCAAATATAAATTGGCCTTTGTAGATATTCAGCTATCCAAAATATTGTAGTGAAATCTTCCCATAAACCTCACATATTAGCACTTAATGCCATTCTTGTCACATATTGATGTTCATTTGTGATGCTTTGATGTAAACATTACTTCAAAAGTGGAATGCAGTTCACTAGCCTAAATCATTATGGGACCTTAAATGTGAAATAAGTTCATTGCATTTTAATGATCTCACATGGGTTAAAGTTATTTTACTATAATATCATTATGTAAACATCGTGTTTCACTGTTAGTTGACATAATTCAATATTATAATTTATTGTAGTAAATAGATTTATTTTTATGTTATTTTAAATATCTTATATATGTTACTTTATGATACACCCTATATTATTTTAAGTTATTAATTATTATTATACCTTAAACTATTATATGTTATTATACTGTAGCCGGACAATGGGTGACCGTGCACAAAACTCTCTGGCCCTGTGAACTCAAAAGCTGTTCTGCCGCCTAAGTTGATCAGTGACGGCGAATCTCGGTTCCATTAGTGCAAGGGGAGATTTTGTTTGCATGGGATGCTTGGGTGTTTGTGTCCTGGCAGGGAATTGGAGAAGGATGGCGGCGGATCGATGAGGATATGCGGCGCCTCGTTGATGAGTGATGGGGGGAAATGATCTGGGTGAAGAATGCGAGGACGAAGAAAGCTTCGAGAGGAAGCTAGGAACGGGAGGAAAGGAGATAAGTAGGAAAGGAAGCAGTTTTTGGAAGACAGAAAAGTAGTGAGTAAGAGGCAAGATAGACATAAGCTTAGGGAGCATCTTTGAGTCGGATTGCTAGTTTTCTCTTCCGCTGCGATTAGCAACTAACATGTTCTAGCTTCTGATTTAAGAATAGTTGAACAGATTAG
>Ga0209208_10009622_pt1 | contig 12671 bp, 2 predicted proteins | sample S1TSphfallax_3_FD_187694 | JGI IMG/M metagenome (GOLD analysis project Ga0209208, IMG submission 187694) | Host-associated microbial communities from peat moss isolated from Minnesota, USA - S1T2_Fd - Sphagnum fallax MG (SPAdes) (version 2) | ecosystem: Host-associated > Plants > Peat moss >...
GTTCCACAAAAAATATTAATTATGTATCATTATTTGATATGTTGTAAACTAAAATTCAGTTTACATATAAATAATAATTAGGAGTATTGAACATGCACATTATTACAAATTTATATTTCAGAATTTCCTTAAATTTTCTTCAATCAAATTTTATTATTTTTTAGTACAAATAAATTTATACCTAACCATTCATTTTATACAAAGATAATTTACACCTAGTTTCATCTATTAATGAAGGTAGATCATTTGTTTTGTTTTATCTTATCATGTTGAAATTTCTTAAACCAAATTAGTTCATATAATGCTATTGATATCTTTGAAAACCTAACAATGAATAGGGGTGCATTGACTTGGATTAAAATGTTTTGGAGCTACAATGTAAAGGTTATTGATTACTAAACCATTTTCTTACTAAACATTAATAAAATCATAAATAAAGTTTTTACTCGAATCCAAATGTGTACTTGGTGCTGTTGGAAAATAATTGCTAAGTTAGATTTAATGAAATTTATTTCATAATTTTCATATTTAAGGTGTGGAAGATATTGAATTTTGAATTTTGAATTACAACAAATTGGGTTTAAAAGGGAAAATGAATTGAGTGTGTTCATATTTTGGGCCAACAACACATGTTACTTTATTTATCCATGAAGGAAGGTAGTTTGTTTTGTTTTCTCATATTGATATCTCCCAAACCATGGTGTCTTGGGTTATCCTATGGAACTAGTCATCAAAAAGTTTTCAATGAATAGGGGTGCAATGACTTGGTTTAGAATGTTTAGAGTTACAATGTGGAGTCTATTGATTATTGAACCATTTTTTCATTGAATTTTTTGAAAAATCAAGATTGAAAACTATATTGGAACTTAGGGGTGTTCTTGGTATTGTTGGAAAGCCCTCACCAAGTTCGATTTAATAAAGTTGATTTCATAATTTTGACACCTAAAATGTGAACAATATTATTGAATTTTTGGTGGGAACATATTGTTGTTGGAAATTTAAACAAATTACAAAAAGGGGTTTGGAAGGAAAATTCAATTGAATGCATTCAAACTTGGGCCATTGACATAAGGTACATTAGTATTTAATGAATTTTTATCATAATTTTAAACAAATATTAAGATATCATATGTATAAAAATGAATAAACATTATAGTTGCACAATATTATTAATTATGTATCATTACTTGATATGTTGTAATGATTTACATAGAAATAATAAATTACATATGTATTGAACATAAACATTATTACTAAATTTTTTAAAATAAAATTTAAACTTTAATTAAATTTTAATATTTATATGCACAAAAAAAACCTTTCATTTAGACAAATAAAATTTACATGTAATTTAATGTTATCATAATTTTAAATAAATATTACAATATTATATGTATAAAATTGAAATAGCATATTAATTGTTTAACCTGGTTGAAAAAGATAGTTGCAAACAAGATTGTATTTCGTCCATCCTTTAGTACATTTTATCATCCAAAATAGTTGAACACTAGTCAGTGTCTTGATTGTGTACCAACTAAAAAACCTTAGATGCCAAGCATATATTTTTAATGACCCCTCGGTTGGAACATGCTTGACATTGTTTATCAACATAGTTGGAAATTCAACTTGGAGACATTGTTGATGCCGGGAATATTCGGCAAATGACCACATAGTTGAAAAATGCTTTCAACTATATACTAATATAATAAATGAATCAACTTAATTGGTAGTTGTCATAATTCTATTTTAAAATTTTAAAATTCAATTGAGACATAGTTGCAAATGTCATGTAATTGAACACTTTTGGTTTAAAAAGGGGGGTTTTCCACTAGTGATCCTACACAAAATGACAATATTATTCCATCACCAACTTATTACCAAACCAAAGGTTTCAAATACTCTCACTCCAACATCTTGTTGATCCGTGTTCTTCCATCTTACCCTACCTCAACAACCTGACACCCCCTTTAGATATGCCATCATACATCTTAACTCCAAAATCATTCATTGCATCAATATTTTGTTGCACACATAGCTAGGGAGCAAAATCATGTCTATATATCATAGTTTGATTTTCTTACAAGGATTAGTGTGAACTAAACTACTTTTTAAAAAATTAGTGAACTATTTTCTTACTTTTTTTCCCTTTATATACACACGCTAATGATTACAACCAAGCTTTCAACTATAAATGTATAGTCATTATACTAACTACCTTTTACCATGTAGTTGATTTCTTGTTTCAACTTGTTTATCAGAAGCCTTGAATAAAGCAATTTGCTATTATTAGCTAATTTACTATGTTATATATTTCAAGTTGCACATGTCGATTAATTAGCTAGTCCTTTGAGGCTTGGCTTGTCTTATCGGCTTGCTCTATGTTTTTTCAATTCAACCTTCGACTATTTTTATTTTGGTTAAAGGTAAACCTTTCACTTGGCCCCTAAATTTTGACCTTTCATTTCTCTTATTTAAAAATTAAATTGTTTCATGTTATGCAAATTAAGTCAATGGTACAAAATAAATTATTTAGTAGAATTTAGTAGAACAAATCTTATCAACACTGATCCAAGATTTAGAAGTAGTATAATATTATTTGTTAGGTAAATATTTTATATACATACATTTTCTGTAAACTTATTAATATTTATGAAATCATGAAATGCCAAGGTTCATGTGTAATTGTTTTTTCAATTTTGTGATGTTCTTCAAATGGCAATTGTCTATAAATATATTTTGTCAAATTTAACAATATGACAATAAACATTTTTGAATACCCTTTGATATTGGAGGTAATTGTGGCAATTTTTGGTGAATGTTTAAGAAATTGTTTTTGGGCTTTTAAGAAAAATTGAAGGGAATTCATGATCATGACCAAAACATCAAAAACACTTTTGCAAAATGGAAAAGAAATTCCATAATAAAAATCATTGAGTCATTTATGAAATTTCAATCAAGGAAAAAAAACTGAAATGTTATGTATTGTGATACACTCATAAAACACATAAATGGTTTTTCTTTTTTTGATGAAATTGGAAAGTTTAAGTTTATTGTGTTTGGCATGAAATTGTTTAGGAAATTCAAATTTTAGCATAAATGTTTTCCCAAGTTATTCAAATGCTACATTTGAAAACATGAATTCAAAGTTTATTCAATAATGTATTTAAAAAATTCATTATAAGTGATAAATATTAAATATAAAAGGTTTTAAATAACTTAAAACAACATGTCATGAATAAATTTACAAATGTTTCTTTGTGTAAATTGATCTACAATCCTTGTGAATTCAATGTGAATTAAACAATGCATTCATTAAATATTTAATAATGTCATTTGCATTATGTAAAATGTGTCCAATTTTTGAAGAATTGCAATTTTTTATTTTCCCAAATATGATTAGGTACAAAGTTTATTTATTTATTTTTATGATGTTATTAAAATGGCAGTCATCCATAAGAAGATTAACCCACATTTGGTTATAGACAAGTTGTGGAGTTGGAAACTAGTTTAAATCCTTCAATATTATTGCTATTTATTATAATTTATTGTAAAAAATTTATGATATTTATATATTTAATTTACTTTTATTTTTATTTCTTTCTTTCAATTAATGTTTTTGTTGATGTTTTGCCCTTTTAAATTGGCAAAAATAAACTGCAAGAAAAAAATAAATTAGGCAATCAATATAGTCATTTAATCTCAATACCACATTTGTTTAGCAACATGAATCACACACTAAATAAGAATGATTAATTACACAACTTTGAAAAAAAACCACAATTTTTCTTTTAATGATGTAAGAATATATTTTACATTCATTTCTTTTGTAAAAGTAGAAGTAACATAATTTGGTGAAATTTTAGCATTAAATAGTTGGATTAAACCCCCCCTCCTACACCAAGCAACATGTTTTTATTGGTTTCAAATTTTTCTAACTTGGCAATTTTTGTTCAGAAAAAAATGGAAATAATTATGCAAATTCAAGGAAAAATGTAAAAAATAAAAAAATTGGCAATAGTTTGAGATTAATAGTTTCAAGCCTAAACACATAAATAACTCCAACATCAATTTTATTTGAATTTTTTTAAGCCCAATTTTTAAAATCGCTATAAAATTTATCCAATTTTTTTTGAAAACATTAAAATAAATATTAGTGATGTAACTAAATGTTTATTTTGATGATGAATTACCATCATCTTGCAAACATATAAGGGGGCCATCAACGTCAACAAAAGATTTTTTAATTAAAAAAACCAGAAATTTCAATTTTTATTTTTTTAACGGTATAATTCTTCAATGGGTTTTAGGACTCGTAGCCAAAATATAAAAATATTATAACAAATTTATACCTCCATATATACATGGTATATAGCCAAAACATGGTTAAATCTTATTGTGGATGATTTTGAAGAACACCAAAAATTTGAAAAAATAAAAAGATAAAAAAATTCATTTATGTAATTATATGATCACCATCTATAATTCATTCATTTATTTGATTTTTAAAATAAAAATTCAGAATTCACCTCTAAATATTTTAGCACAAACTTGTAACATAATAAGCCTTAAATTTTTTAAAAATAATGTTAAAAATAAAAATAAATAGAGAATATTAATAACTTTTTAATTTTAAAAATAATTTAACTTTAATAAAAAATTATTAAGAATAATGTAAAAAAATTAATTTTAAGAAAATAATCATTTTTTTCAACATTGATTATTTTTTCATACACCAAGAAAAAAAATGGAAAAAATTAAAGATTATTTCTAAGGGTTTTTGTGTGGCATCATGAACATTTATAATTTAAAGACTTGTTCATGATGCCTAAAACATATTAGGGAAAAACATACATTTTAATTTACATAAATGTACAAGAGTTTAATATATGAAAAATTTGTATTTAGAAGTTTACATGCATCCTAAACTTTGCATGTATGAACATTTGACCTAATCACTAACCCATTCAAATGTAAATGTGAAATCTACCTAGTTTTGTATACATCTATTTAAAATTTTTATGGAGAGTGCAAAATACAACTTGTAAATAATGAATTTAACATATTCAAAATGAATGATTCTACTCATATGCAAATGTTGATAATTCAAAAAATGTGAAAATTTTCACTAACTTATTTAAGTATAAATGTGAAACATTAAGTTATTATGTTTGTTTCAATGTATACTAGTAAGTGTAATATGCAACATTTGAATAATGGTTTCAATAAGTTCAAAGTAGATGATTCAATTTATGTAAAGATGTTGATAAGTTTTAAAAAGGTGAAAAAACTCACCAAATCATTCAAATATAATTACAAAACATTGAGTTGCATATGTTTTAATATATTCTAATAAATGCAAGATGCAACTTGTGAATACTAATTTTAACATATTAAAAGTGTGGTTATCTTCATGTACACATGTTGATAATTCAAAAGATGTGAAAAAATCATTAATTCGTTCCAATCTAAGTGTGGGGTTTTAAATTATTGTTACATGTGTTTTAAAAAATAATGGATAAGTGTAAAATGCAACTCATGACTAATGGTTTCAACATGTTAAAAGTTGATGGTTCAACTCATGTACTATGTTGATAGTTGAAAAAATGTCAAAAGCTATTATAATGCATTTTGTAAATAAAATTGAAGGCTACTTCAATTTTCACATTAGCAATTTAAAATTGAAATAAAATAAATTAGGGTTCAAATTATATTTATAATTGAACAACATAGTGAACATAACAAACTATGAATAACATTGACCATTAATTAGTGTAACAAGTCACTTGCAAACTTAAAATGGCCAAATGTAATTGAAATGTAGTAAAATCAAATAGTAATCACAATTTGTGGAGATGGAAAAGGATAAGATTTCTTCTTATGATATTTCTCAAAATTATGTGACAGCCCAACAAAAATGGAATCATTTTTGAAAATGAACTTTTAAGTACAAAATCAAAACAAATGGTGGCTTATGCATGTTGACAAAGGTTTTGATGCCATTTGTCATTATGTACATGTTTGTAAACTACATTTCTACCAAATACATTAATGCACCCATCCATCAAGGATTAAACCCAAAGACCTCATGGAAGCACACCAAGGTCTTAACCACCAAACCACTTCAAAACTTCATTAACAAAGGAAAAAAAAAAAGTTTATTGTGTTTGGCATGACATTGTTTAAAAAATTCAAATTTTAAAATACATTTTTTTTTTCAAAATTTATTCAAATGCTACAAATGAAAACATGATTTGAAGCTTATTCAATAATGTATTAAAAAACATTATTATAATTTTTAAAATAAAATTTAAAGGGTAAAAATAATAATTTGAAATTGCATGTCATGAATAAATTTACAAATATCTTTTTGGTTAAATTGACATAGAATTTTTGTAAATTCAATGTTAATTCAAAAATGCATTCATTATTTTTTTTTACAATTTTATTTTCATTGCATAAAATATGTCCAATTTTTGTAAAATTGAAAAATTTTATTTTCCCCAATATGATTAGGTACAAATTATTTATTTATTTTTGCAATGTTGCTATAATGGTAATCAGCCATAAAAAAATTACCACATTTGGTTATCAATAAGTAGTGTAGTTGGAAACTTGTTTAAATATTTCAATATTATGGTTACTTATTATATTTTATTATAAAATTTTGAAAATTTATATTTTACATTTGACAAAAGATTTATTTCAAAAATTTCTTTTTTAATGTTGACCCTTTAAATTGGTAAAAGTTGCCCATAAAATTAAACATTAATTAAGTAGTCAATATAGCCATTTAATTATCAAGATTGTACTTGTTTAGTAAGATGAATCATGTACTAATATAAATGATATTTAATTACATAACTTTGAAAAAAAAATCTCAACATATCTACATTTTATAAAATAATTGGTGTTTGTCCGCAAATTTTTGATTCGGTAATTTGTGATTGGTTAGAGCCCCCCGTCCTTTGAGAGCCCTTAACCAAAAATATTTATCACATCTAAGTTTAGTTATTTACATTTTTTGCAACCCCACCCCATAAAACTGAAACTGAGATTGTAAATGGGTGGAAAACTACTACTAGCAAACCACTTGGACCAATCATTATGATTAGCCAACCAGAAACATGGAGAAGCAGTCAAATCATATTGATAATTACACTCTTCTCTCACTGGAGCACATTTTTACTACCTTAGCAAATTATGCCAAAATTCTAGGCTAAAACCATTTTGCTAGGGCAACATAAAGTTTTAGGCTTGAACAACAAACTGGCCGCTATAAAAGGTATCCACAAGTTTGCACATATGGGTAGGTGCCATTGTTGTGCTAGGTTGTAGTACATAAATAATTGGTGTTTGTCTGCAAATTTTTGATTCAATAATTCATGATTGGTTGGAGCCCCCTTGGTCCCTTGAGAGCCCCCAACTAAAACGAATGGTGGTGAAATTGTTAGTGGAAAAGAGAGAGATGGTGTTCCTGTTTTAAATGATGCCACAAAGCTCTCCCACTCGATGCGTTGAAGGTGGTGAGTTCGATCCCCTATTGGATGTGGTTTGGCTACACATTCACCCACTCATCAGTGGTGAGTTTACTCTCACCTAGTCATTCGTCGGTGATGGGGAGTCCACATGGACCTCGATTCATCCATTTGCTTAACCACATTTTGTTAGGGTTTTCTTTTTTGTGGTGTTAATAATACCTCTGTCAATCCTTTCTCCTGATCATTTTGCTTACAAAATGGGTTTACTAATTAGTGTGTATATATATATATATATAATGATGTAAGAATACATTTTACATTTTTCTTTTTAAAAAGTAAAAGCAATTTAATTTGGTGAAATTTTGGATTAAATAGTTGGATTATCCCCCCCCCTCCCCCATTTGATCTGGCCTTCCAAGCTTTTAATCTGGCCTTGCAAGCTTTTCCTCTCACGCTCCCAAGCATGCATGGACCTTTCAAAAACAACAATGCGTGATCAAAGATCTTCATCACCACTACTAGCCATGGGTCCACACAAGGTGAGATTTCACCGCAAGGCTCACCGCACTCAAAGCTTATCACACACTATTCCTCGAAAGTTGCTGCAAAATCCTCTTTTTGGAACTCATGCACATCACAGTAGTTTTATTCACAGAAACAACATCTAGTGCATTGTCATGTATGAATGATGCCAAACAAAAGCAAAATTTGGCGCATCATGTGTGAGGGATATAAAAGAAAAGAAAAGAAAATATGACGCTTCCTGTGTGAGCGATGCTAAAAGAAAATAAAAAAAACAACACAAAATACAGGGAGAGACACACGTAAGAAAGTCAGGGAGAGAAGAGACTAAGATGCTTGTTTAACAACGAGAGCTAAAAAGGTGGCGTTTTACAAAAGTGCAAAAATCAAAGGTTTTTACCCTGATTTTTTCTTCAAGTGTGTTAATTTTGTGGCCTTGGGGTGTACGTTAAGTACGTCCCACCGGCCTCAATTTTCATTGTGTTTGAAAATTCAAAGTTTTCTTTTTGCAAATTCAACATCACCAAAATTTGAGAAAGAATTCCCAAATTATTATTTTTAAATCTTTAAAAATAACCAGATTAGTATAAATAGATCAATGAGTTACCCAAAAATATGTAAAGATTTTTTTCTGCTTTGATATTCTAATAACAACCAGATTATTAACAATGGTCACTTTGGTTATATCACAAAGTTGAAAAAACAACTCCCAACTCCCATCTCTCTCTTCAATTTTTTCTGCTTTTTTATGTAGTTATCTGTGAGATTTTGGAATATCTAGGTTTTTGTTTTGGGCTTTTGTCCTTGTGTCTAGACAATTACCATCTAATAGCTTTTGTGCTTGGGTCTAGAGTTTTACATTAACTTCTTAAAATGATTCATTAAATTCTATTAAATGATAATTACCATTTAATTGGTCAAGTTTATTAATGGCAACTATCATTTAATATAAGTTAATGAAACGTGACTATAAACTAAACATAAAACACAAATCTTGAATCATCCTTTAATGTTTTTTGGCTACTTCCTGGAAAACCAAATGTATCGAAGAGGCAATTTTGGGTTTAAAGACCTTCCAAAAAAACATTTATTGCATTTTTGGCTACATATACTTTAAAAAGAAACTTATTTTTGAATCTTTAAAATTTCTTATGTTTTATTTCTAGATCCTAATTTGCTGTGAAAGGACCTTCCCAAGTTTCTATATGTTCCCAAAATTTGAAAATTGTTTTAGAAAAAAGCAAGGAACATTTTTTTTTCTTATAAGGACCTTCCACTTTTGTAACATTCCCAGATTGTGAAAGTTTTTTATCTAGGCTAAGGAACAGTTCTTAGGCTCTTTTAGGGTTTGAGACCCTAGGGAGAGGGGGAGCCCAAAATATGTTCCTTATCCATAATCACCCATGCTTGAGGTCATGTATAATGATGAAGTGGAAGACTTGTATATATATATAAACAAAAATGGAAGTCTATTCATAAAAAATACAAGGCATGTCAACGCAAATGTAAACACATGAAAGGAAAACCAAGACCATCAAAATAATTGTAATGAAGTCAAAGACGTAATGCTAAAAAGGCATCCTATGCCACAAATCAACTAGTGATGGAGGTGCACTAGTTGGTATGTGTGGAAGATATGAAAAATAGTGACTAAACATGGCAGCTCATTGAAGAATCGCGATGATTTGTGCACATTGTAGGGCTATTGACATTCGTTGCCTATGATGAGATATAAATATCGAAGGTACCAAGGAGGTCTGCTGTTGGTGAGTTATATAAGCATGTACACGAAAAGTGAAAAAGGAATCCAAACAAGGATGGAGACAATTGTAGGTTTCTATGGCAAGGGGAATGAAATCATTTCATAGTGCTCATTCTATTCAGATCATGCCTTATCTTGAGTGGTAATTGTTGTTACATGTGTTGTCGTCATCAAAACATGTTACACCAAATCTATATGAATTGAATCAGTAATGACAATGGTTGTTAGGGTTCGAAAACTATTTCTAATAATGATAATATCCATTCATTTTCGTGTGTGGCAAGGGAAAAGGTGAGAAACCTCTTTCTGTACATGAATTCCCCTTTTTGCTGTGATAGTTGTAATGGTATCTCGAAACATATCATGGGCTACAATGCATTCACTTTCGCATGGGCAACATAACAAATGAATACCCAAATCATCAATGGTATGACCACACTAGCATCATGAAAAATGAAAAATTATAGGATGTGGTATACTAAGATGAATATGGAATGTTGTAAAAAAATGGGTGGAGGATGAACGGAATGAAAGGGTGCTAGGACGAACTAATAACTAAACCCTTGCTGCTGGACTTGCATAAGAATGAAGATGTGTTTGCATAATATCTGAAAGAGTATCTACTAAAAGCAAGTAAATTCCTACTCCAGTAGTTGGTCCATCAAAGAAGATTACATTTGAGGATATGATTACACTATTAGACTTTCAAAAGGTAAGGCATGTGATTGGACGACCTCAAGTAACATTGCACGGGTATCCCATAGTGTGACCTGAAAGGAATAAGTACCGATTTCTACATGTGCCACTGCATCAAGAAGAATAAAGTGATCATCTTGTTGGAAACAAGATACTAGTGTAGGATTGATCAAAGTCCAACATCTTAAAAAGGCAAGGCAGCACATTAAACCATGTTTTGGTGTAAGACAATTCTGAACAACATGAAAAGGGAAGTCAACAAGCTAATGGGTGTTGGCATGACAATGTTGATGGTGATGGTCCACAAGGAGGAAATTCCAATGTGGTCAAAAAACAAAGGTCTAAATGGTGAGGAGCTAAATGCGATCTTGTAGAAAATGGTGGGGTTGATTTTTCATAAAAGGAAATGAAGTGGTGTTGATTTTGAATATTCTATTTCTAAAATTGAAAAGGTGTTGTCAATGGAGTCCGTTCGTAGTGTGAGTGCATCAATCTATTGTGTGATGAATTGTTACTGGCACTTTCCTCATGCAAAAACCTTGTCGTTGAGACAATAGTTTTGTAGTTTGTTTTTAGAAGATCAAAAAACACATATTCCAAGAAGGTTGCATATGAGAGGAAACATAAGACGGCAAAAATTTATCACTATTCAAGGTGTAGATGTCTGTGAAATTGCTTGGTACTAGATTATTAGTCTTTCAAGGTTGACATACATGTACAAATTAGATAGCAAGCAAGGTTGTTGGTTTTTATTGCATGGCAACAAAGGTACACATAAATTGTGAATTTCAACCAAGCAAGTAGAATCGAATGTTTAATCATTAATCGACTTGTTTGTATATATAATGTCGCATCAAATGAAAGGGATTGGAAATGGAAGACAAGATGTTTGTTGTATCTTACTTGAAACATGGAAGAGTCTACAAGAGTGTAGTGATCAAGTAAATTATATTGTTTATTTGGCAAGAAACACTTGGTGCCCACTAGGCAATTCTCATCCCATTCTATTTTTTTAGAAATTGAAATGGTTTTTCAACGTATATATTGGGGCGTTTATTATCATGAACTTCAACTTCTTTTGTTTTTATATTTTGTTGTTGTAGATAATTAAGGAATTAAGCATTGGTGGTATTTTTCAATCTACCATGAATAGGTTGAAGAAAAGACACCATTTAAATGTGGATGTGCAAAAGCGAGGGTTGGTCTTTGCCAAATGCACTATTTGTGAATCCCTCAAAGACTTGATATCAAAGGTGGGAAGGAATAACAATGAGGTTATTGAGTATGAGGGGAAGCTAAGAAATCATATCTTACACCAAGAGTTTTGTAGAAATTTATACCACACTTGGAGGATAAAGTACGTGTGGTTGAAGGATGAATTCTTATGCATTATCCATGACAAAATGGATCATGCAAAAATTGTATTTCCAAGGTTGCAAGTATGTAGCAAAATGATATTTGGGCTTGGACAATTGCCCATTATTTTCACAAGTATGATTGCACATGGACACATAGATGAGAGATATGCATAATATTTGAATGAGTTGTGGCCAAATAGTCCCAATTTCACAATTGGGTCCTTGTTGTGGCTTTTGCGAACGTTGGAAGTAGTTCTAGTTTCAGAGTCGAAATTATTGTTTAAGCACCCGCAACAAAACTCATTCTTTGCATGTCTCTTACAAGGGAAATTGCATTATGTATGTGAATTATAAACCCTAGATTAGATTATTGTTTTAAAGCCTCTACCAAGAAATTTATTGTTTCAAATGGATAACTATTTGAAGGACAACAAGAATCAACATTGGTTACCATTTTTATTGTTATTGATGGTGAGGGATGTTTGAGGAAGTCAAATTGGGTTTCCTTGTAGTTAGCCATACACATGAAGATATTGATGGATGCTTCGGATATTTGTCAAAAAAATTGAAGGAGGAGATAATTACATTTTAGCGAATTTGATGAAGGCTTTCATGATTTCATAGGAGAGACCTTTCATTCCTCAATTGATTCAAGAGATTTTGGATTTTAAATATTAGGTCTTAAGTTGTTTGAAGGATGGCTCTGAAACTTTGATAGGGCATATTGATATCCAACTATTTAGGTGTTTTGTTGCTTCTTCAGGGTGGCTTGTAATGTAGTACAAAATTTGGAGTCCTATAGATGCGCCCTCGATAAGATTGTGGAAAGCTAATTCGAATGGGTCACCAAAGTTT
>Ga0209208_10009623_pt1 | contig 12670 bp, 3 predicted proteins | sample S1TSphfallax_3_FD_187694 | JGI IMG/M metagenome (GOLD analysis project Ga0209208, IMG submission 187694) | Host-associated microbial communities from peat moss isolated from Minnesota, USA - S1T2_Fd - Sphagnum fallax MG (SPAdes) (version 2) | ecosystem: Host-associated > Plants > Peat moss >...
GTTTGCCCTTGTGATGTTAATAATAAAAATTGATTCAAGTATTTTGTTGTTCCAAAGTTTTAATAGGTAGAGCAAAGGATGCTCATGTTGATGTTATCAAAGGTCTCCATTATCTTTGGATGTTAAAAAAGGTCCCTCCATTAATAATCCATTGGCATTTTAAAAAAAAGTTTAATTGGTTGTATCCAATAGGAATGTCATATGATTTTTAGCCTTAATGTGTGGGAGACATTGAGTTTTAAATAATTTTTTTCATTATAAGTTTGATTGAATTACAAAAATGGTTTTGGAAGGAAAAATTAATTGGGTAATCAATTTACACTCAGACCAACAGCACAGGCTACAATAGTTAAAATTAATTATTTAACTACAAAAAAAATTCTAAGAATCGTCAGATCTAACGTTCTCTAAACTGCCAGTTCTTTTGTGAGTAATTTTTTTTGAAAACCGCCGGTTCTTTGAAACTTTTTGAAATACCTGGAACTGGAGGTTCTCTGATTTTTTTAATTTGAATTTTCGTACAAGAAAAGGGGACCAGAGGTACTTTGATTTCAATTTTTTTAATAAAAATTACAACCTAAAGTTAAAATTAAAAAAACAGATAACCGCCCAACACTACTAGGAAGGTCACACACTTACCAGATTAATTATCTTGACCTTTTAGTTTTTGAGTTTCTTAGTTAATCAAAGAGGAACTACCATAGTACAAATTAGCTTCAACCATAATAATATTATTTGTAAAAATCTTGAATTTTTTAAATATTATTTTCAAGAAATTTTCTTTTGGAAATAATTCTTTTAATTTTTTGGAATATTCAGGGAATATTTGATTTTCAACATGGAATCTTCATTTTAATTAATTAATTATGTATGTATGTATGTTTCTCTTGATTGTGATGATGGCTCTCTACATACCCATTTTATGATTTTGGGTATTTTTGTCTGTTGCATTTGCATCTCAAGTCTTTGAGTCATCATCTTAAGACTTTGGGGGTACTTTGGAGCTCACTTTTCATTAATTTTCAATTTATTTAATTCTGGGTTTGTCGAGTAACAACAAATTTAAATTGATTTTTTTGGGTTTGAAAATTTTGGGTTTTAAGCAATTACATATCCAACACCCACCCACTAGGGTTTTTTCTCTACAATTTTGTGATCTTGACATTTTGGCAAAAAAAAATCCAAGAAATTTGCTAAATTAGTCAAATTTACACTTGAAGAAAATTTCAAAAAAAATTGAACTTTTTTTGAAAAAAATGAAAAAAACATTTTGGGAGAAAAATCCACTTGTGCCCACCATTGCGTTGTCCATTGGAAACCCATTACGACTTAGTTGTGGTTGGAACTAGTGTTGGGTGGTTATTAGAAATGAAACCTAATAATGAATGATTTCAAAGATATATAATCGTGATTCTCACAAAAATCAAATTATTGGTTATATATTACAACATAATTTTCAAAAATTTGGGAAGCAATTATGGTATACAACCACCTTTTTTAAAAAAAATCTAAAAACTGATCAAATAACCTTCTATATGAGTTTTGGTTATTTAGTGAAAGCCACCAATTCTTTGATTTTTTTAAAATTACAAAATTGAAGGCTCTTTGATTTTGAAATAAATCAAAAAATTGGAATGGGAAATTATAAAAACTCAAATAATTGCCCAACATTGTTTGGAACCACAAACTAAGTCATCAAGGTAGGTTCCACTTTAGTCACCTATCTTGTAAACCTTCCTATTTACACATCACATTATGTAGGTAACTAGGTATGTAGGTGGGTATGTAGCATAGGTAAATAGGTAGTGACTTTCTACCCAATATCATTGATAGAAGATGTATTAATTTTAAGTGGCAAATTCATATGGCCCTTGAAGGCATTCAAATTTTGTAATCACCACAACCAAGATTGTGTCATTGGAAAATGTACATTTTAGAATAGAAAATGCAAGTAACATTTTTGAAGACAAAAGGATAACTTTTGGGAACAAATGAATGTAGTGGCAATAAAGTTAGTGAGGGGGAAAGTGTTGAAATTTTTTGAACTACATTACAGAAGGATAATGTGTGACTTGCTTTCATTGAAAAGTTTTTTACCAATCGTGAGATTAGGACTAACATGTAAATAAAATACTTGCACTTCAAGGCTATGTTGTACGAGAGCGAAAGTTATTTGTGTGATATCAACTGTGTTCAATTGCAGAAAGCTTTAGCTCGATTTCAGTGTGATAACACGTAGCTTGAAGTAATGCTAGGTGCATGGAAAGGTGTGCCATATGCAAAGAGGTTTCGTCGAAGTTACAATTTGGAGAAGGTAGAGGATGAAAATCACTTGCTCTTTGTCTATCCAAATACACAAAAGGTTAGAAAACGCTTTTGTTCAACCTTGCCCCTCACCCACACTAGCACTCTTGTTAAGCTCATGCAGACTACAAACACGATCATCCTGACTAAATTTATAGCATGCTGCGAGTACCAAAAGACAGTCTGTTCTCCACAATCTACCTTTAGTTTAATGGACTCTTTGGTCCCAAACGAACATAAAATTGTAAACAGTAAACAATTACAAAAAGATTGAAAGACTAATGCCTTTGTACATAAATGCACATCACATAACGTATTTCACGACAACTATGTCTGAGCCACTACCAGGCACAGTCACATTATTCTTGGATAGGATATAATAGTGATGACCAAGGTTTGCAATTTTTTGGTTTTGATTGCTTTATATTTTTGACTGACATTATAAACGTTCAATGATGTTGGAGGTGATAAAGAGATTGCTATCTTGCAAGGACCAAGAAATTAGGTCAGGTAACAACTGTTGCTACTGGGGAATTAATGAGATGTAGAAGAAAAGGAAATTTTTTTGGGGGAAGCTTACGGATTTGAGGCCTGAAGCCATGAGGTTGAGGAATTGGGGCTGAAATCCGTAAGGTTCCCAAAACAAACCTTTTTCAGTGTCGAAAAACGCATGTTCTTTTCGGTTTCTTTCCACTATCTTTTTTATTTCTTTCTATCCTTTACCCTGAATTTAAAGTAGTCTTTAGCTTTTACTTTCGGCTAAAGTTGTCATCATTTTTTTTTTGCTTTTTTTAAAACTCAAGGCTGCTTCCATTATCTGTGATTTGCTTTCTCAGTTGTTCTTTTCGTTAACATAATGTTCTTCTCTATCATGAATTTCAACTTTTGTCCCATGAGCCTTTTTTTTCTTATCTTCATGTTCATTGCAACACTTGTGCAACATTTTTGCACATCTATTCTTGTTTTCCTTATTTCTTACTTCTTTTGATTTTTGTGTGTTATTTTATAGATTTTTTTTTCTTTTTAAACTTCTAATGTTGCTTGAAATTATTATTCCTTGTTGGATTTTGTGTAGGTGTTAGCAAATGGCTTTGTTTTGTTTTTCTTGGTATGAATTTTTTGTTTATGTGCAAGCATTTTTTGTTTATCTTGTATCGATCATTCAAGTTTGTTTTACTTTGAAACACTACACCATCATTTCTCCATGCTGCATATATTATACTCTGTAATTTAATTTTTTTTCTCATATAGGTGCACGCAACATTAATTTTGTCTTTCTTCTTCCTAATCTTGCATTATCTCCTTTAATTCATTTTGATTTATTTGTTTTGTATGTTTTGCAGGTGTTTTTGTTGATTTGTACATTTAAAAATAAATTCAGTTCTAGTGATGATCATATGTTGCTACAGTTTTTGTTTGTCACTTCCTTTCACTATGCAAAATTTTTATTAAAAAAAATCTGTTCATTTTTCTATTCTTTGCCATGAGATGGAATTTATATTTCGTGTAGGTTCTTGAGTTTCAATTTTTTTTAAAAAATTAACCATTACCATTGTTTATGGACTTTTTTGCAATTAAATTCAAGAGATTCAATAAAGTCATAAGTGACCTTGTTTGCAAAGCTCAATTGTAATTTTTTTTTGAGTTTAAGAAATTAGGGTTAGGTTTTATTCATGTTTAGATAATCAGTTTAAATTAGGGTTTGATTATTGAAGGTAAGTAATGTTTAGGACTTAAATTTATGAGATTTATGCAAAAGTTTTGAAAAAAATTAAATAAATAGCACTTTGAAAGAAATTTTAGCTTATGTAAAAGAAATTAGAAGAAAAAGAAAAGATTAAAAAAAATAAAGAATGAAGAACGGGGGGGAATAACTTACGAAATCAGTAAGGAACTCCCGTGAGCTGGCGCTGAGCTGGCCGGTTCCTTACGGATTTCGTAAGGTACTGAGCGATCTTCTCGCGTATAACCGGCTTGAAAATACACGAAGGAAAAACGGACGGTTCTTTGAGGCGTGCTTGTGCTTTCTGCATTCACATCTTCTTCTCCTCTCCTAGTATAGGGTTTAGGGTTTTGTGCAATTAGACTGTGAAAAAAGAGAACGCAAGATGATGTTGCTGTTATTGTTGCGATGGACATGGCATTATCGTCAATGCAGGAAGTGCAATTGCTCTTTAGGGAGCAGCAGCCCTTTCCCACATGGGGGCGAGGAGAGAGGCGGATCAAGGGCCTGCTATGTGTCTGTGCTTCACCTTCGCGTCAAGTGCAACAATTTCTGCTCCTGCAATCAACTGCTCTACTTCCCAGGGGGCAGAGGATTGAAACAAATGCGGCACTCAGAGATCAAGGCTATCGTAAGTTTTTTCCCTCTCTTCTACTGCCTTCTCTTACTTCTTTTACATATTTCTTTAGACCACCAATGCTCTCATTTGCATCTGCTCTGTGGAAAGGTATGAACGATGTTTTGGTTGAATAAACTGTCTTTTGTCTCGTTCTTAACGCTGAAATCTTCATATCTTCTCTAGTGAATGTACAAGATCACACACTATTTGCCCAAGATGTATCTGCGACCATAAGTGCTGATGGATGGAACACGGCAGAACTTAGGAGATTATGGACAACAAAGCAATCTTCCAAGAGTACATTTTTCCAGAATGTGATGTCGTGCTTCATTTTAGATTGTGGCAGAGTTATGGTTGTCTGAAATTTGTAAGGGTTTGTTCTTGAAAAGATTGGCGTGTTATTTAAAAGCAGCAAGGTAATATCTGGCCGGAGGCTGCAGCAAAATCTGAGTGCTTCTCTGCTCCTTTCAAAATAAAATGTTTACTTTGGACTCAAACTAAGTGTTTACTGCAAGATTGATTCAATACAACTTTCCTATTGTTGAGCAAGTCCATGATTCGATGGGAGCTTGCGTTTTTACCAGATACCAAGGATCCTAGAGGCCAGAGAGAGAAACTTTGGCGGGAATTCTTTTCAGATCCTTCCCAATGGTGGGATCACAGGACAGAGAAGGTAAATGTCTCCCACCATTCACTGTTCGGAGGAAGTCAGTTAGCATTCTAGTGATTTTCAGAACCTGATCTGGACATGCTATGAGGCACTCAGCTTGTAATTCTGGTGGTAGATGAATGCAAGGTATCCTGATTTTACTCATAAGAAGACACAAGTGGGCATCTGGATTGATGATCATTGGACACCTGCATGGGTGGAGGCAGAGATGGCTGCAATGGTGCCAGGCACAGTGCAGCTGAACATTTTTGCATGGAATAAAAAGCTTGCAAAATATGTCAAGGCTGGGGAACCGGAGAAGACACTGCAGCTTTTCCAACAACTGCAACAAGAAGGCATAAGTCCTGACAAGTTTACTTTTGTTCAGGTGCTTAATGCATGTGCTAGCTTACAAGCACTCGCAGAGGGCAGGCATGCTCATGAGAAGGTCATTCAAATTGGTTGTGAGACTGATTTGTTTGTAGGGAGCAGCCTCATCAACATGTATGCCAAATGTGGGAGCATGGAGGATGCTCAGAGAGCATTCAACAAGATGCCATCACACAATGTGGTCTGTTGGACTGCTATGATATTGGGATATGTGAAATGTGGGCAAGGGTGGGAGGCATTGGAACTATTTAGACAAATGCAGCAGAAAGGTGTGCAGCCAGACTCTGTTGCTTTTGTGGGTGTGCTGAATGCTTGTGCTAGTGTAGGGGCACTTGAAGAGGGAAGGCGTGCTCATGAACAGATCATTCAAAGTGGTTGTGACTTGGATGTGTTTGTGGGGAGTAGCCTGGTGGATATGTATGCCAAATGTGGGAGCATGGAGGAGGCTTGGAAAGTGTTTAACAAGATGTCCTCACGAGATGTGGTCTCATGGACTGCCATGATATTGGGAAATGTGAAATGTGGGGAAGGGCAGGCAGCACTGAAACTGTTTCAACAAATGCAACAGGAAGGGGTTCTGCCAAACCCTATCACTTTTGTTGGGGTCCTGAATGCCTGTGCAAGTGTACTGGCACTTGAAGAGGGCAGGTGTGCTCATAAACTAATTATAGAAAGTGACTTTGAGTCAAATGTCTTTGTGAGGAGTAGCCTTGTTGACATGTATGCCAAATGTGGGAGCATGGAAGAGGCTTGGAGGGTGTTCAACAAGATGTCATCACATGATGTGGTCTCCTGGAACGCCTTGCTTAGAGGATTTGCTATGCATGGGCATGGTGAGGAAACTCTTCAACATTTTGAACAGATGTGTGAAGAGGGTGTAGAGCCAGATGATGTCACTTTTCTTTGTCTTCTTTCAGCTTGTAGCCATGCAGGCCTGGTGCAGGAAGGATTGCGCTGTTATGGTTCCATGAGTGCAGTTTACAAGATTTCTGCAAAATTGGAACACTACACCTGCATGGTTGATCTTCTTGGCCGAGCTGGCCACCTGCATGAGGCAGAGAAAATAATCAAGACAATGCCCTGTAAACCAGATGCAGCAGCATGGAAGGCTTTGCTTGGTGCCTGCAGAATTCATGGTAACATGGAGATGGGAGAGCATGTTGCAAAACAAGTTCTTGAAGTGGACCCTAAGAATGCTGCTGGCTATGTGCTGCTATCAAACATCTATGCTGCTGCTGGCAGGTGGGATCTCAAGGACAAAGTTCAACGGCTGAGAAAGGAAAGAGGCGTGAAAAAGCAGCCAGGTTGCACCTGGATCGAATTGAATAATAAGGTGCATAGATTTGTAGTAGATGATCAAGACCATCCTCAGATTAGTGAAATCCGTGCAGAACTGAAGAGATTGTCAGGATGGATGCATGAGGAAGGATATATACCAGAGACAAAATTTGTGCTGCATGATGTGGAGGAAGAAGAAAAGGTATCTCAGTTGTGTCACCATAGTGAGAAATTGGCCATTGCATTTGGGCTCATCAGCACACCTTCTCGTACTCCACTGCGCATTTTTAAGAATCTGCGGGTATGTGGGGACTGTCACACGGCCACAAAGTTCATTGCCAAGATTGTGGAGCGAACAATCATAGTCAGGGATGCCAATCGCTTTCATCACTTCGAGGACGGTGCTTGTTCTTGCAAGGATTATTGGTGATGCCAGCAGTCTCTCTTCTCAATGGCTCTTTTCATTTGGAGCATGTCTTGTTGTATAAGTACACCACCATATTCCAAGGTTCAGAGCAGGTAAGACCCTGTCTGAAGTGTGGTCCACCATCCAAATTAAAGCATGTACTAGGGCCTCTTTGGTACTTCTGTTGATGGTAAATGTATGGAGAAACCACTCCTCTCGGTGAAATTCAACAAATGCAAGCTCAGTTCTATTGACATGTTGGCACATGCATTGAAGTGTGTTGACACCTCTTCCAGAATGTGGGAAAGGCACATATTATGGAAGGGGAATAGATAGATGGCATCATACAGGTGGATTTGGACAATCACTTAAAACATTTACCTGTTTTGTACAAAACCAATATAAAGCTATATTCCAAATGTGAAGGTTTGGCTGAAATCCGAAACAATGGCATCAGGATATGTTAAGGGCTGAAGTGAAAATTATGAAATTTCCCAAAGTTGTGTTTTTGCAACTCCAAAACAAAATTTGCAGAAATAAAGTCAGTTCAGGTCCTTGAGTTCAAGGTTCAAACCAATGCTGATTCTGGATCATGGGTCAATTTTGGGTCTGTGAAGAGGTACTCAGACCACGACTATTGAACTTTTGAATAGCACAGACTACTCAAATGATGCTAGAATGCTACGAATCCGAGGCACTAAGGGACCAATTATCTACACTGCAAACCTGCACCACCAGTGCAGGTTTGCAGGAAGGATCTTTATAAAGATCCTAATGGCATGGTTGGTAATTATAAAGACTTGTATGAAAATAAAGAAAAACTACAAGAGCAGGACCAGGCTGGTATGTTACAAAAGTAGATACCAGATCAACCGTGGTTGTAACTTGTAACCCTTCCAGAAATATTTTGTCCAACTCCAGTTGCCTTTCATCTTCATGGTGGGTACTGGGTACTTCAAATTAAGGTAGCCAGACCTTCAATGGACAGATTGAAGCCAGGGCACAGAAATGGGGAGCAACTTGGAATCAAAAGAAAATCATTGGATTAGTGCCCAGTCTTTAAACGTCACAAAAATTGTCCAGTGAGCAAACACATCATTGCTCAAAATGTGCTAGCAGGCTGTTGTGCTTCCAAAAAAAGAAGGGTGCTAGTAGTTACTACTAAAGTAGGCTAGCATTACATGTAATTGGACTAGCCTTTAAACCTTGAATAATCAATGTGATCCTACATTCATTCATGAGCACTTTCTTCACAATTGGCTCCCTGTGAATGTTGCAGGTTTCCTTCAACAGCTTCAATGGCCTTTGATTAAATCCGCATGAACCAAGTTTGGAGTGCCTATGCAGATCCATGCTAGTTCGAACAAAGAAATCTGTGAAGCATCTGTACCTTCTCTTTGCACTTTTCATTATGTAATTGTTTATTTCATGTTGAACTATCAAATCCTAGGAATAATTTCATAGAATGGGGCTTGATAGGCATTCACAGGTAGAAGTATGTTAGCTTTGTTTGCTGCATGTTTAGTGTCTTGCCTTTCTCACCACAACATTTGATAACCACACTTTGTCAAAGTTTTTTTCAAAGCCCTCTCATTTGACCTCTAGTGTTTGGCAAGCTTTCTTTGAGCTTTTTTTGCAACTTTCTTTTCTTTTGACACAGTCATTTTCTCCTTCTAGTGCTCCCTCTCTTTAATTGACATTTCCTTGCATGCCATTTTCTATTCAAGCACACAAACATAGTAGTCAAATTTCATCATGTAATATTTTTCGAATAATCTATGAGTGGCTCCTTCATTGACAGATGGTGAGTCAACTTGCATGAGCTTTGAGTGCAAAGTTAAAAAACAACTTATGTGATTGCCAAGACCCATTGGAATCACATATGCTAGTGCTTATGTGTCAATTTGGCCCTTTTCAAAGGTCTACAAGCTCCTTGGTTCATTGTTGAAACCCATGATGCTACTTTCTTGCAATGGTGCAACACGTTGTCCTTTAATATCAACATAGTAATGGCAGACATTGGGTTCAATGCTACTAGTGCACTGGTGTAGTACCTCTTCAACTTGCAAATCCAAAACTTCAAAATCTGGCTTGGTTGTTTATTTGTGACAATGAATTGCTCATTATGTTGCACCTTGCCTTCTATTGCAATTGGGTTATATGGTCAAATTCTAGTAGTCTTGAAACTCTTGGAGATGTTCAACGGAGTTAATGAATTCTAAGAATTAAGGACACCCATTGTGCTAGATTTTCCTTTCCAACCTTTTTATCTTTTTAGTCAATGTCCACATTTCCTTATAAGGCATAAAGGCAATTTTGAATGGTTTGAAGCATACAACATCAAAAGGCTATAATTGCGGTTTGTTTGTGATGAAAGAATATTGAAATCCAACCCATCCACCTTGCCTTGTGCATGATGTCTATTGTAACATGAGAGTTTTGGCCATTTAAAATAAGTAAATGACAATTTCTTGGTTTTTGCCTAAACTTCTAACCTTTAAAAATGTAATTTTTGTGAAGTGACTCTCCTACTACATTGATGTAGGACAACATGGACAATCATTCCTTCTTTATTTGGTGTTATGGAATGCATAGACCTAAAACCAATTTTATCTAGAATAAAAGCCCTTGCCCATGGCCCTATTTTGGTTAGCTTTGCACACCTAATTTATCACAATTCCATATTTGTTTGGTGGGTACTTGTGTAAACTATACATTTATGCTAGATTTGTGTAGAACAACTAAAAATTTGTTAAGCACAAACCTTTCACACTCAAAACCTCTAGACCTTAAGCAACCTTCAATAATAAATCAATTTGATTTTGAAGTTGAAAGAACATTTGTAGTCTTCTAGCTTGTTTTTCCAAATGCCACAAAAAATTCTAAATTTAATGAAGGAATGGGGGAAAATGGGGTATTTGGTGTAAGGGGGTTCAGTGTTTGGTGATGGATGAATTAAAACAGATTAGGATTTAAGCTTAAAATCTTTGATCATTGTGTCTTTGCTTTTGGAATACAAAGAAGTTTTGGAAAGCCCTAGTTGATGCACCCATTAGGTTTTTATTTATTCAAAACAAACTAAAAATGATGAAGATATGGGCCTAGAATTAGAGAGGGTCTAGAGCTATTTTTTCAAAAAAATTGAAGCAAACTATCACTCATTCTCCTCTACATTGCTCCTTTACTTTTGAGATTCAATAAACATTTGTAGCCTTCTAATTTGTGTGTCCAATGATACAAAAATTGTTCAATTTGGTTAAGGAATGAGGAAAATATTGAAAAGTGTTTGACAATAAATATATGTTCGATGATAAGTGATTCTGTCCTAGTCCCCTTGTTTTTAATTTTAACCATTTTTAGTCTTAGTTATGTGAATGTAATTGGATGTTCAATGGCCTAGATCTTCTTCACATGTGGTACCTTCTACTTTAAAAACACAATCTTGTTATGGGAGACTCCATCCATCTACAAACCCATAACTACATTTAAATAAATCGATAAGAAAAAAAACCAATTAATTTTTTTCATGTAATAATCAAATAATCTTATGGATATAAAAAATATGATGTTTTGTCTAGGTGAAAACATGATTAAAGGGGAAATTTGAATTGTCACAATTATAGTTTTTCTGGATCGTAAATGAATTAAAAATTATATCATATTCCACATTAACATTGTCCATTTTTTTAGTAATCCATGTTGTAATAAACTTTATTGGGAATTCTATTTTAAAAATATGGACAAGTTCAAAGAAAATAATGGAGTTTTAGTGTACTTTTGAAATAATGATAGTTGCTTGCTCACAAAATAAAAATTCACATGTGAATTCAAAAATATGCCTTTACATAGGATTGATTTAAATATTTTAAAAAAGATAACATCAAATGAAGTGTCTAAGAATAAAATGCATTAATACTTTCACTATATAAAATAATCTATTAAAAAAAATTGTATTATAGAGTATCGTTAGTCCATTTTTCATTGAAAAATTAATGTTTAAATTATATGGATTTTTTAATCACTTGTATACATTTAGCCATGTGCACACTTAAGGTTATCATATTTTTGAGTGGAAGCATAAGGAAATTTACATTGGATGCATAAATAACTAATTACCAAAAAATATATCTAAGGTTTAAAAAATGCAATTTCATGTGGTCAAAAGTGAACCACTAACATGTTTTCACATGTCTAATGTAAACTTTAATATGTTGTATATGCTTTAAACATTTGATTTGTTTATATTTTGTAATTTTGTTGGCATATATAACATTTTATGTTGTGATTTATTAACACAACCATTTAGTAGTTTACACATAGGAAATTTAAATAATCATGTTAAAAGAAGTCTTCATTTGCAAAACATGCTAACAAAATTATTTATTTATTGTCCCCAAATGAGTTGTTTTCAAAATGAAGTTCATGTTTTAAACTAATGCAACATTGTATCACTCAAAAAAATCAAGAAAAAAGTTTGCAATAATTCACTAGTGTTACCAATATTCAATATAAACCATTTGATAATCAAATTCAAGAAACCTTCATTGAATTATTTCAAATATGTTCAAATTAAAAATAACTAAATGTAATTGAATTGGCATTGAAATAGTAATGTGGAACAAAAATATTATTATATATATTTCCTTTGGCAACACATGCCCAAGAATTTACCATAGGAATTAAGAGAGACCCAAAATAATTCACATATTAAATATTCATTTATCATGCTTGAAAAATTGTTTGTCAAAATATGTTCATAAGGAAGGTAGAAATTCATTTCACCTATAATAATTCCCCAAAACCTATAGTCAATTTTAAAACACTTAAAAAAAAATTGGTTTACCCATCAATGATCACTTTAATATCCACATGTAATTTCTAAATCTTTTATATGATTAAATGTCACAATCATTCGTGATATCATTGTATCATTATCCATAAATAATAATTATGAATGACACTTGAAAAAATGAAATTACCATCTTATTCATAAATGTATGTGTTCATTTCAAAAACGTAACCAATATGTATTTAATTGATGGAATTTTGTGTCAAATTACACAATTGTTTCATAGGGATACTCACATTAAATATCTTTCCTAGAAATTAATTAAGTTCTAAAGGTTCATGATAGGAACCATGTTTGGATTTATTTTACCCATTGACCATGTATTTATTAACCATATAATTTCTAAACTTCTCAAGCAATCACAAGTTACAATCATTTAATATATATCATCACATCATTATGGCATACATATTATTAAGAAATATTTCTTCCAACATATATAAATGATTTTT
>Ga0209208_10009624_pt1 | contig 12670 bp, 5 predicted proteins | sample S1TSphfallax_3_FD_187694 | JGI IMG/M metagenome (GOLD analysis project Ga0209208, IMG submission 187694) | Host-associated microbial communities from peat moss isolated from Minnesota, USA - S1T2_Fd - Sphagnum fallax MG (SPAdes) (version 2) | ecosystem: Host-associated > Plants > Peat moss >...
GCTTTACTGGTATCAGCCCCACAGTCACTCAGCCCTGCCTCATGTGGACCCTGATTTGAATAAATCTCATGTCCCTGAGCTTTAATTTCCACTTGATGCCGTGTAAGATGTCTCAATAGGCCTTCTGCCTGATGTCGCACCTTGAAGTATTATTGGTGGGTTGTTGAGAGCTGGGTGAGAATGTCAACTGTGCAATGTGGGTGGTGGTAAAGCACTTTGAGAAATTTCCTAGGCTATTTGCAGGGCAGCTCATATGTGTGAATGTCCTTCCTCCTCTGAGCCCAGAATGGTGCATCTACTCCTGAAAGGGCTACTTTTTAAGAATGGAAGTGAAATTATGCTTACTTGGTATAGGTGTATATATATAAAAAAAGAAACAGAACATTTGCATTAAAAATTTGAAAATGCCTCATCAAAAATAAAATAAAAATGGACATGGCTCTTTTCAAGGAAAGGTTCAAAGGTCCTCCCATGAAACAGGGGCACGTTTTGACTTTGCAGCTACACGAAGCAGAAAAGAGAACATTTTGAAATGGCCTCCAGAAGAACTACTTAGTAGTCAAAGTGGATCAGTAACGTAGGACAATGACACATACAGGTCAATGCATATAACACAACCTTGAGGAGGTGCTTTCCAAATTCCAAACCCATGTTAAGATTAGACACCTGCTCTGAAAATTTTATTGGGATGAGACGGTATGTTACCAGCTGATTCTTTCCTCCACTGTTTCAGAGGTGTTTGAAAATTTTGAAATACCCCCACGTCTGCTCCTCCATATTTTTCTGTGTTTTTGCCCCTAATACTTGGAGGGTATCAAGGGATAAAAGATTAGAAAGCTTGAGCCGCGTTTTCCTTGACCGCAGGCTTTACTGGTATCAGCCCCACAGTCATTCAGCCCTCCCTCGTGTGGACCCTGATCCGAATCAATCTTGTGTCCCTGAGCTTTAATTTACACTTGATGCCGTGTAAGATGTCTCAATACTCCTCCTGCCTGTTGCCGCACCTTGAAGTATTATTGGTGGGTTGTTGAGAGCTTGGTGAGAATGTCAACTGTGCAATGTGGGTGGTGGTAAAGCACTTTGAGAAATTTCCTAGGCTCTTTGCAGGGCAGCTCATATGTGTGAATGTCTTTCCTCGTATGAGCCCAGAATGGTGCATCTACTCCTGAAAGGACTACTTTTTAGGAGTGGGAGGGAAATTATGCTTACTAGGTATAGGTGTACATATAAAAAAAGAAAAAGAACATTTGCATTAAAATTTTGAAAATGCCTCATCGAAAAAAAAGAATTTTTTGACAAGGCTCTTTTTAAGAAAGGTTCAAATATACTTCCATAAAACAGGGGCACTTTCTGCCTTTGTAGCTAGGTGAATGAAGAAAAGAGAAATTTTGAAGTGACCTCCAGCAGAGCAGCTTGGTAGCCAAAGTGCTTTCATGGTAAGGCATCCTCATCTTTCTGCACAGTTCCAAGTTTTTCCACACGTCACCAAAGGCAACCAATAATTATTTTCCACTAATAGAAAGTGAGAAAATAAATTTCCAAAATCTATCAAAGTTGACGGATGCAGTGAATTGGTTGGACATTAAGAGCAACTTGGTGAGCACCAATAAACAAGCCTGCAACCTGTACTTGGGATGGAGAACACTCTTTTGGTAGGGTAAAATTAGGTTTTGGTTTAGTAAATTTGCACACAATAGAGCTTTTTCAAATGCGCTACATGTGTTTTTGAGGCACAAGTCATGTTTGGCTAATTGAAATGGCATTTACAAATTGAGTTCAAAACTTAGTCGATAATGAAGATATCCACAACAGAAAGAGGACTCCGGGTGAAGAGTAGCAGTTTTCCCATTAGGTCGGGGAACTTAGGTTGAGGTCAACAAAAAAGACTTTGGTAAGTAGCAAAGCTTGAAACTCCCTTTTCTCAATAGGTTGGAGGTAAAAATGAGTTTCAACTTCAGTTTTGATTTTGATTTTGATTTCATTTTATTTTGGTTTACATGCTGTGAATGTAGTGTAATAAATGGCCTTTAATGAAAAAACTATCGCTCTTCACCTTCCTTTGTAAAAAAAAATATTCATCTTTGTTTCAATCCTGTTTTTTTGTTTTTCAATGACTAATATTAAAGGATAACAAAAAGATTCAAAGTGAAACAAGGACTCAAAGACAAGGTTATTTGAAGGATAACTTTAATAAACCTCAAATTTTACCCAAGGGTCTAATTTCCATGGCTACACCTACTCCAAGAAGCTTACCATTGCAACATAAGTAACTGAAGGAGGAAAAAGAATAGTTAGACCCATTCTTAGAGGAAAGACACTAGGCTAGAGAAGGAAAAAATAAATGGAGGAACTCACACAAGTTTGACCAAACTATAACTTGGATCATGTGAATCAAGTAAAGTAAGTAGTACTCTGATGAGTGTTATATAGTATTCACTATGGAATGAATAATAAATGTCATAATTTGGACTTCCCACATCTGAAAAAATAGATCATTCAAATACAAACTACATAGAAAATAATCATATAGATTGTGCAATATTATCAAGAAATGTTTTTCTTTTCCTTTGGGAAATTACTCTTTAAATTGAAAAGAATTGATTCAATAGGCCACAAATGTAAAGCTTAAAGTTTTATTAAGTATCCATTTTCCATTTTGGATTAATTTCTCATGCACAAAATGTATGGAACTGTGTTGGTGATGTTACCATATCCCTTAAACTTAGCTTAAACTTTGAACTTACATTAACAGGTTTCGAGTTTTTACTTAAGTTTAACATTCCAATTCAATAACCAAATTATGATATAACATACCCTTAAGGTCTTGTAGTTTAATGTTAGGGAGCAAACCTTAGATCCACCCTAAATTTCAGTATTCTTCATTAACACCAAATCAAAATAATTATCAAAAATAAATTGAGTTCATATGGAACAAATTACCAATTTTTAGGTAGGTTTTTTGTATGTGGTATGGACCTACACAGCAAGATCTCTATAGGTTGTGGGTCACACCAGCCAGCAAGAAGTCCTTTTCTCCATGAAACAAGAATCAAGGAACGCATTACAAATAGCTCAGCATTGTGGAACAATGCACAAACAATGCACAATGCAGTGTCAAAGATTTATGTAGATTGTAAATGAGACTCCAAACCTTCATTGAACTTTGGGCAGAAGGGGACAATTATGGGAGAGCAGGGTGTTGGCAAAGTAGAGACTTTTTCTGTTGAAATGCAGATATATAAGCATGCTTGTTTAAGTGACTTTCATATTTTTTCTTCCAAGCTCACAGAAACACCAAGTTTTTTCACTGGAATCCGTGAAGAGAGAGTACTCCAGAGGAGATAAATTTATGACTATATCTTGGATCTGGAGATATTGGAGCAAGCACAAATAGAGAAGCTGCTGGGGATGCTCTAAGAGAAAGTAAAAGAGTTCCACATTTGCTTAAACTGTAATTGCTGGATTTCTGAGATCAATTCCCTGTATGTGACAACACATTGCTTGATTGCACATTTGCACTAATTTGCAATAGATGTACAGAGGAGGCATTTCCAGCGGGTGCTTTGGATTACAGAGTTTTGTGATATCTCTAGGCAATAGTTAGGAGGGGGCAGGAGATTGCGGCCGATTTTGTGAGTTACTAATAATGTAGTGCATCTTAGAGCTCCTTTCCCTGCCAGGGTTCCAAAGGCAATTTGCAATTGCATAAATCACCATTGGGCCTGTGATATTTTCCAGCATCTGTATTCCAGGACAGTTGGGCTCAATTATTTCTCTGTGTTTACCGGTTCTCAGAAATACAGATGAAAGCTTTAGCTAGCAGGGTTGTAGAAATCAAAATCGCACCACCACAAGAGACACACACCCATAAAAGCATCCAATGCAGAGAACTACAATGAAGAAGGGACAAGGGGTGAGGACTGGAGAGGGGACAAAGGAAACATGTGGAATTGTTGGAGACATAATTTCCAATAGCAGACGACAGCTTTGGGGAGTGGAAAGCTGTGCAAGGTTTCAGGTTGCCAGCTACAGCAAAACTGGAGCGTTGCAGTGCCCTCAAGAGAGTGATATTTTCACAGATTTGGTCCACTAAACTGCACCAACAGTAATGAGATTGCCGGAATACATGGAGAGAGCCTGAGCCTAGCACAAAACAATGTGATGAAAGGAAGGTTCATGTCATTTTAGAAGTGAGAGCATTCTGGAGTTCACTCCAACTTTCAAACCCCAGTGAGATTGCAACTGAAGTGCAGTAGCATGATAGGGAGCTTCATTCTTCTTGTTGAGGTGGGTCTGTAGGTGCCAGGGTATCATCACATGAGAAACCCAATGGCAGTCTCATGCTATTATCTGAAGGGCAAGAGACATATCATACAAAGGGAAAACTCCCTTGTCTGAATGTACACTATGGAACAGAGTCTCAACAACTTCTCAGATTCCTAGCCAGACACTCAATCCAGGGCACCTGTGACTTTTGAAGCAGAAATTCCAGAAATGTTCTTCTGCCCATTGTTTGACAAAGTTTGGCTTGTGGATAAAAAATACTGTGGGCAAAATTGGAAATTCTGGAGATAGGCAGGGATCATGTGGCAAGATACCATTTGCTTGGTGCATTGATCAGTTGCTCAGCGTGGTGACAGAAGATGCCATGTTATTAGTGAACACAGGCAACCTTGGCATTATTGAAAGCAACAGGATTCAAGTGAGGAGCTCAGAGCTTGAGCGGAGAAATGCAAGCTGAGGAATAGTGAAACTGGTTGGACAGAGCAAGATGCTTCCTTCAGCTTCAGGTTCCCATGGTCTAAACCCATCAGGTAGTGAACCATCTCCAAGCACCCTGTTACACATGCAATGTTTATGTTTGGATCCTGTGTCACAAGACTGAAGAAAACCTTGATAAGTTCATCGAGTGCTCACTGCATTGGTCTGAGTTTGGAATTCTGGAAGATGTCCATCTCAGCAGCAAACCCAGGCTGTGATTGTCACACAGTAATCTACATTGTGGTAAACCCTGGCCATTCAAATCTTTGAGGTAGGAGTTGGGGCAGGTCAAGAAGACCACTTATGGTCGACTTCATAAAGGACGCAAATGCTGCCATGGTTCCCAGAGATACCATTGCTTAAATGTTATTTTTCATTAAAATTAAGTCCAGTCTTATCAATCCAACGCCACAACCACATCCAGTTAACATTACCCAGACAAACCCTCAACGTTTGGAATGGGCTTGTCCAAATGCCAATTATTTGGCTCAAATTATAGAACTGGACCTGAACATGCAATTTTTCTGACTGGTTCCAGCTCATTGTGCTGCCAAAAAAATAAATTGGAACCTTGCCGGATTTTAAGTCTGATTTTGGTCCCAAAACTAGGCCTGATGATTTTTTTAGAGTCACCGAAACCCTAGACTTTCTCACTCCTCAAAAGCCATCAGATCATCAAGAACATAAGGGAAGTTTAATATCACGGAGCTCTTTGCTCAAGCTCTGGATCCATTGAGCGTTAGCTTGACTTAGTGTAGTGGTGTATGTGGAAAAGAGTATTTTGTCTTGTGCATTCGCTCGACTTAGTGTGGTGGTGGTGTACATACCCAACAGTTTTTTGTTTTGTGCATTTGTCTTGTGCTTTTTATTTTCCCCCAATGGTGTGTGAACTGAAAATTTGTTAACTCGCAAGTGCCGATGTCGAAAGTTTAGTTTATGTGTGCCTAGACCCAAGAAGATTTGCTCCCACCTTTTGACAGCATTTCCATGCAGGGTGAGGTTGCTTGTATTCTTGTTACACTAGTTTAGGAGGTAGATTTGTAGGCTGGTGTGTGTCGCTAATGAGTTTTTGAAAAATTCTTGTGTGAAAGATGATAGTTGTCAAATTTTGCAAAGTTTTGTGTTGTGCATAGCAATTTATTTTCTATTTTTCCATGTGTAAGTTAGCTCATAGATTTCATGCTTGAATTGGGTTAGTTAGTCTTCAACATATGTCAAATGCACTAACAAGTTATCTGTCAGTACAAATGTTTAGTGGTGTTTCTTTAGTTGACATTTGTTTGGTAGTGCTACAAAAAATGCAAGCAATATGAGTATGTCTAAAGTTCAGTGGTAATACTTGAAGTGGTCTCATCTGAGCTTCTTCAAGCCTCTAGAAACCTATGTGTTCAAGAGTAGAGAGTAGTGGTTTACTTTAAATAATATTTGGTCATAAGACAAGGATGTTATTCATTATGGTTCATTTCTCTCCATTCACATGTTAAGTCTTTCATTGCCTCCTTCCAACCATGTGGGCTTTCTTCCACCTACTCTTTCACCTCACTTTCTCGTTTTCCAAGCTTTTTGTTGAGTTCATAAAAATACACAGTTGATCAAATCTATACATAACTCATCAGAAATCAGGTGGCTAATGGGTTACGAACTATTGGCTACCACCAAGGTTCCCACCAATTTTGTGATATTGCAAATTTGGCAATTTCCCAAAAATTAGCAACATCAGTCAAATAATTACATTAGTGATGGGAAATAACTGAGGCACATGAAAAAAACAAGGTTCTGTGAAAATTTCCCAATTTTTTGTTAAGAAATGACAAAATTTGTTGGGAAAGAAACCATTGATTTCCACCTCTCTAGTAGTTAATTTACCACCGGAGCATATTAGATGTGTAGAAACACTCTCACACAAAAACTCTGGCAAACATAACAAATCCCAACTTCAATGGTCACATCAAAAAGTAGGCAACCGGAAAGAAATGTGGGGAAATTGAACACCCACCATGCACAGAATGCCACATGTGGCACTAGTTAAAGGAAGTTTGGTTATGAATTTTTTAAAAAAATTATTACATGTGCAAAAGGAAAAATAATGTACCTCTCCATTCCTTGCATCCCACCCACAACTTCAAAAGAAAAGAAACGTCCTAAAAGTGTGGTGTTAGTACACAAAGTGTGTTGTTTGAAGTACAAGATGTGAGCCAAATTTGTGAATGCACCGAGGGTGGGGAGCAGTCTCTAAATTAGGTCATGGGAAGCACATGAGTGGGTAAACTTGCTCTCATGCCAGAGGATAATTTGGGCAGTTTAGCTAACAGCTCCTACCTAGTCCTTGTGGTCCTTGTCTTTGTTATTCAGTAGGCTTTGATTATATAACATTGGTGGTTCTTTGGATTTTTTTCCTCATTATTTGCAATTTCAATGCAGGTGGTGGTTATAGGATGAGACAGTTTTTCATGCAATGAATGTGAGCTGATGGTCCCCACAATTTTTTTCCAAAACTTGGTGATGATCTTCAGTCAGTTACATTAAACATGAAAAAGATTTAGGTGCACTTGTATATCTCAATGAGACATCAACAAATTTGAAATGTAATGCACCCACTTCGAGCAGGGGTGGAATCTGCCATGGAATAATTACCCGGCAGAATTGGCTTTCTATGCCTCTTCTCTAGTACATGGATTTTGCTGGGCTTCAGACATCTGTTAATAAGATGTATGTAGCTTCAAGGATCAGGGTTTTGGTGCTACATGTGATAAAGCTCATGGAGCTTCGGGAATCAGGTTTTTCTCATTGCAAACTTTTGTGTAGGTTAATACTATGGCTATAGAGCCTTATACCTTGTGAACTGAGGCCTGTGAAGCCCAAGGTCTGGATTATAATGTCCTATTGCATGGCAGTACTGGAAGTAATGATCAAGGTGGGCTTGTACAGTGGGGCCTCTTGCAATATTAATAGGAGGCCTCACCATGAAGGCCTACCTTGTGCACAAAACGGAATGGCCATCGCCAAGTTCATGACAGGTGAACTAGGAAACCAGGTATGCAAGTTGTTTGAATCTAAATGGGTTTGAAGGGTTTTCTCCTATTTCAGTCCTGAGTGAAGAGTGGGCAACCAATTCACCTTCTGTACTCTTGTTTAGAGAAGTATCTAATCTTGTAGCCCAAAGCCCAAAGGGTGAATCTTGATCAATCTTTGATGTATACTTGTTAGGAACGCAAGCTATCTTGGAGTGAGGACAGACAGCCAAAGTACAATCAAGTTGCTCCCCATTTTTGTTGGGTGATCCTTGACACCAAGACATTGACCTATATCCCTGGTGTCAATGATGGGCAAACAAAGAGGATTTTGTTTTCTCAAGTTCTTGCCATTTCTTGGTCTGGACAAAAGGCAAGAACTTGAGCAAAATAAATGTGAGAAACTCGAGCTTGGTGAGAATTGGGTGCTTGAATGTTTTTCATATTAGCTGCTTGATTATGTTAGCCTATCTGCCTTTGAGCTGGGGATGGTGTCTTTTTTTCTGGTAAAATTTTCTCATTTTTAGACAAAGAAATTGGGAATTATTATTTATCCTGGTGTAAATTTGACTAAATTTGCTAATTTTTTATTAAATTTCACCAAACTTTGCATATCTGAAAATTGAAAAAAAAAAAACACTGGTTGGGGGTTTAAGAAGAGGTGTGAAGCCCCAGCTAGTTCAACTGAAAGAAGGTAATTGCTTTTGTGACCACGTTCTTGCATGGAGCCTCACAAACTCCATGAGGTTCTTCTTTGTCTCCAATACATGTTCAATTCCTGAGTTGGAATCAAGCTTTTTCACCCTTGCCTCTCCTAGTTGAGCTTCATGCAACCACTCTCCTGCAACCATTCTTTAAGAAAGGACAATGGGTTATTCTTTGTTAACATTTTACATTCTTCAATATCATGAACCGTCTTCATCTGTTGGAGGTTAAGCTCACTCTTTGGAGAGATTTTGGATTTGCAATAGCACCCACTTAACCTAATTGAGATTAAATTGTGATTCCTGTAGCAAACAAAGCTCAAACACAACATTCAATTAGCCTTATCAAGGTTAAATTGTTATTCATGATGCAAACAAAGCTCAAACACAACGCCCAGTTAACATAATTAATATTGGATTGCCATTCTTAGACCAAACAAAGCTCAAATTATTTGCATGGACCTCCATTATACACCTAAAAAGCTCACAGACTACCTAGGCATGGGATTCAAGATTTTCTGTTGCAATTCTCTAGTATTTTGATCAACGTTTTACTTTCATTTTAGACCCAATTGCCCAATATCATGGTAATTTGATGTTTGTTCAAGCAAGTCTTAAAATTGGGTTTATGCGATAATACGATTCAAGATTTTCCCTTCAAGGTTTTTTCAATAGAAACTCCCTATCTTTTTTCTCATGATTTTTTCCCCCACTTTTCTAAAATGGAAAACAACCCCAACAATACAATGACAATTAATTGGAACAATTACAAACCCATCCTTGTTTAATTTTTTACCCATTCTTCTCATATTGCAAACCAAATTTGGTACAAATAATCCAAGTCACCAACTAAGTCAACATACCAAGGGTAGCTTGATGTTTAAATCAAAATCAAATGACAAGGGAAGTTTTATGCTATAATCTAGGAGAAGATCAATCAAGATTAAGTCAAAAAAATATACTTCTTTCATCCAAGTGTAGTGATATGCATCCATTTTTGTGCTTTGTAGGGATTCGGGAATGATGTGTTTTGTATATTTCTTATATCCAATGCCATTTAGCATTACCCCAACGAATTGTTTTTCTAATTTGTTTTATGTTTTTTCATGATTCTAAAAAAAATGTTTGAAGATTTATTATAGAAAGTTATTGGTATTTGAATTGTTAACAAGTTTGACAAGGTGAAATACTCTTGTATCAAACATATTACCTCCAATGTTATGACATAATGCTTAATGTTTTAATTGTTCTATTAATGAAAATTTGATGTGTTTAAATGCTTTAATGGAATCCAATTGGATTTCTTTGTGACATAAATAATAGGATGTACATTTTAATGTTCAAAATGGATTTGAAGTTATTCTAAGACAAAGTCAATTTAGTATGACAAATTTTCATGTGCTAGGTCGGTCATTGTGAACACCAATATGGAACAAGAAACATGCCATAAAAGATTATCCCAACCATCCTATACTTATTGGAACAAATTTGAATTTGGAAAAAAACATGTTTAAAAATATCATTGAGTTTTTTGTTTGAATCTCCAAAGGTGGTCTTGCACTTAACAAGAATTGCTGGGAAATCATTCAACAGTGCACATTAACATTCTAATAATGGTGCAAACGATTTTAAGGCCATGTTAGGATAAATTCTATTTTCTTGTTGTATATCATTAAGAGCAACAAGTGTTTCCTTGCCATTGAAGCAACTACATTTTTTGATGCAAACATGACTTTAAACAATAATATGTGCAAGCTTGAAATGATTTTTTTCTCAAATGTCACAATATGAAAAAAATCATAATCATAATTCTAAATGGGCATAATATGTATGACAACCTACAAATAGGACTAAAAATATGTCCAACCTTAGAAAATAGATAATGAACATGAACAAGGATGTGACATGTAGCCGAAGAAAAATAATTGAATTCATAACATGAAACATGGGAATAAGAATGGAATGAATAAGACTATGGGTGCAAGGTCATAATTAGTGATTTGATTGGGAACTAATTCCAATGAACTTTGACAAATAATTTCTAAACTAACTATTTTGGATGAAAAGTAAATGATGAGATGTGAGTTTCATTCATTGGACAAAATGGATGAATATGAAAAATGATTGATGAAGCTTGTTCATTTTGATGAATCAAAAAATGATAGATGACGTTCATCCATTATGGATGTAAAATAGATTATCATATGTGAATAATGAATGAAGTTACATGAATTAACCTATGAATTACCATAACCCTTTTTTATTATATGTAAGAATCATAATATATATTTTACAATATATGTGAGTGTTGTTGGATATCATCCACAACACTAGTAATGATTAAAGAAGTGCAACAAATAAAACATATTTTAGTTTTCAATGCAAAAAGGTACACCAGCTTAGCTATGCCACTAATAGTGCTCAATAAATAAAAAAACTTAAGCTTTTATTATATTTGATGCCATGATCAAATTATGACTACCACTTTATAGAGACAACTTCAACACATGTCTATTGAATAATCAATTAATTTTGAAGATTCCATTTCAATTTTTTTTTAATATTTCAAAATATTTTTCATTTTCCTTTACACAAATTTGTTCTTTGAAAAACATAATTTTCAATAACTTCAGCATTAGTAATGAATATATAATTTGTGTTGAAACTACCAAGGTATTACGATGTTTGTAAAATGGAATACAGTTTGTTGAAGATTGTGGAATGTAATTTTTTTTCTTTTTCACTTTTTATGAGGTAGCACCATTAGTGAGCATCCCAAGAAATATTTAACACTAATTGGTGATAGGTTTCTAAAAAATGTCCAAATAGTAGAAAGCTAGCAAAAAAATTGTCCCAAACTATAAATGTAGTTGAAATATGGTGAAAATTGCAACTGCATGAATTTTGTGACAATTTTCTTCTTTTAATTTTTCAGATCACTAGGATGAAAAATTTGGCCACACCAAAACAATAATAACTAAAACAAATCCATTATTGCAATATACTCCTTTAGGATTAATTCCCTAAATCAAAGGATTAAAATTCAAATAAGAAAAAAACCATTTTATCATTTATTCATCTTCATTTTGAATCTTATTTACTTTCCAACTTGTGTGCAATACTTTTATGTTTTTTGGAAAGTTGGAGAATGAATAAAAATCCAAAGAAATGGCCTAATGGATGAACTCAAAGAAAGAAATCGTTTTCACTTTCACTTTGGGGGGAAGTGAGACAATGGACGAACTCAAGGAGAGAAATTGTGTCAACATCTTCTTGACAAAAATGGACAATGGATGAATTTTGGAAATTTGACTAAAAAAAATAGGATAATGGAAGTTTGGGAAGTTAGTTGAGCTTTGTAAGGGAAGTGGGATAGTGGATGAACTTTATAAGGGAAGTGTGCTAGCAAATAAAATGGCCTTCTGAAGTTTGATAACTTATAGATGATTGAACTTTTCCAATTTCCGAAAGAAAGTTGAACAATTCTGGAGTTGGGTGGAACATCGTCAAACTTCTAGAAAAGGTGAAGGACAATGGGTGAATCCAAAGAATATGGAATTTGGCTTAGCTCCCAGGGGACAGTGAAATAAATTATTTTAGTGGCTTGAAAGCTTCAAACATGGCCAAAGGCAAAAATTTGACTATGAAAGGGGGAACAAAATAAAAATTATCAATTTGAATTTGAAAATGACTAAAAATTTATGATACATAATTTTAAAAGAAAAATTTAGAGCAAAATTTAAAGCAATTATAGACCCATAATTAATAATTTAATGTGAAAACGTTGGGTTTGTGCAATCAATTTTTTTATAAATTGTTTATATTTTCTTTCAAGTCCACAAACCACAAATTTTAAATTTTAGACTTTAAACTCTAAATGCTTAATTTCACATTAAACCCTGAATTTTTAACCTAAACCCTAAATCAACCTTAAACCCTAAATTTCAGACCCTAATTGCTAATTTTAGATCCTTAACACAAATTTAAAAACCTAAAACCTGAAACTTCAAATGTTGAACCTCGAAAGCTAAATCGAAAACTGAAACCCTAAAAATAGCAAATACAAACCTTAAATTTTAATTCAAATTTCCCAAGGCCTAAACCTCAGAAAATAAATCATAAAACCTAATCTTTAAAAAGACCAAACCCAAATTTTAAAAATTGAATTAAAAAATGTCAAATCGTAAACCCCAA
>Ga0209208_10009625_pt1 | contig 12669 bp, 5 predicted proteins | sample S1TSphfallax_3_FD_187694 | JGI IMG/M metagenome (GOLD analysis project Ga0209208, IMG submission 187694) | Host-associated microbial communities from peat moss isolated from Minnesota, USA - S1T2_Fd - Sphagnum fallax MG (SPAdes) (version 2) | ecosystem: Host-associated > Plants > Peat moss >...
GTCCCGAAATTGTCCCGGGTGGAGTCCCGGGACTTTGGGAGCTCATAACTCCCGACTGCCAGGTCTGATTGCGACGAGGTCTAAATCAAACTTGTAGCCCTCGTCGAGATGTTTCCAACAACGTATCGCACACTCGATTCGGAGGTCGGGAAGAGGTCGATTCCCGACTTTTAGTGGTCGGGAGTCAAACTGCCAGTTTGACTCCCGGCCCTTCTTTTGCCCATAACTTGGGCGACAGATGTCCAAATGACCAATGCGAGGCCATTTTCGACATCTACGCTTCAAGACCTTTCCAATAACACCAAGAACACCTCAATGCGAGGTGTTTTGGGCCTTGCTATCGAACTCTAAACATTCAGGAGTCCCGGAGGACTCCAAATCCTCAACTTTGGAAGTGTTGGGATTCACCCCCACACTTGGCCAAAGTGGGGTTGCGACAATAGAAGGTTTCTTTTTGGGAACCTTATGGATTTTTGGCCTTGATCCCTCAAGTTCATGGCCTTGGGTTAAGGGCTTCAAATATATAAAGTTCCCATGAAAAAACTTTTCTTATACAAAGATGATTTCCAGAGCTTGAAGTAATATTCCCATCACATTTTAAATCATTCAAATGAAACACATATGATGAAGTGTTTGGTCATAAGCAGTCGATCGATGATGGGTTGATTTACCTCATATGAACCTGTTCTTTTTTTGAAAAAAAGAAAATTATTTGACACTAGTAGATACCTTGCAAGGTAGGCCCATTACTGTTAGGTGTCAAACAAAAGAAGGTAATGGCCATTAATGAGATCACCTATTCCTTTCTTTCAAGCCAAGGTATTTATTAGTCTTGGGCAATTATTTGAATAATTAAATAATATTTGATGGTACATTTGTTATGGCTATATGTACCTTACCTTGGCCCTAACCGTGCTTTCAACACCTAAATATTATTTGACCTTGTAACTATAATGACCAATTTTTATTTTTGTTTTGACAACCCTAATGGATAACTAGAAGCCTTATCCACTACTGAGACCAGCCCCCTGTCAAAAACTTGAGACTTAATATTCAAGAACCCTTAATTTGAAGGAAAAAAACTTTAATTGGAATACTAGTATATATATTTAAAAATCTAGAAGCTTATTTAGATGTTTTAATAAAAAAATTTCATAGAAGGTACCTAAAATTTGAGGTTCCCTAAAAAATAAAGAATTGTTCAACATATTTAAAAAGTTTTGGAATTAATGTTGGGTGGTTCTTTGACTGGGTACATAGGGATATAATAGTTAGAGGTGAACTTGCAAAAACTTTGCACCTTGCTTTATTTTGACAAATCTTGGATTTGTGGTAACCTTTAGCTTTTGCATGGGGGGGGGAAAAAAAACTAGGGGATGCCTACAACTAACACCAAAAAATGGCCAAGGTTAAGGTTGTGTTATTTGTAAAAAAAAAGCTTCAAGTTACATTTTTGATAATCATCAATTTTCCTATTAGGGTTTAGGGTTTTTGAAGCTTGTTTTTGAGTTTGAGAATGATTGACAATGCAAGAGCTAGCATGCATATTGCACATTATCACACCTTTTCTCCTTCTTGGTTTCCTTTTGAATGTGACCAAGTTTGGAATGTTGACATCTAAAGGACCATTTTGGTTGATAACTTCTTCCTTTTTACTTAAAAGTATGGTGTTTATAAATGAGGTTGACCTAAATGAACTAGGTGAAATATGAACTTTAAGCTTTTCATTGAAAATTGCATTGTCTCTTTCTTTGGTGTAGTCATTAAAACACAACTCACTATTGACATAACTAGTTTTTAAAATTGTATAGATGAAAACAAATCATGTGGAAATTTATTGTGAAATGGAAACCTTTTCATGTGCTATTGTTTATTATGTATTGATAAAATTTGTTGTAAAGTTTGAAGTGTTTCAAAAAAAAATTAGATGTTCAAAAAAACTTTCTTAGTATTGTTACCAATTTTAATAGTCCTTTTGTAACACCAATTGACACAAGTTTTTTGAGGTTTTTGAAGCTAACTAGTCATGGTTCCAATAAATTATTATTTATCATCTATTTTGGTGTTTTAATACCAAATTTTCAGAAATATATCTTAGTTCCAAAATATTAATCTTAAATAACTATGCATGGACTAGAAATTTGATTTTCTAATTTAGAAAATATTTTAAAAAATTATGATTATTTGGAAAATTAACGTAAACTTATATTGATTTTGATTTATAATTTATTTGGAATTTGGTTTGTAAAGAGGCAATTGTAACAAAAATATGGACAATGAACAAAGCCTTGTGATGTTCCTTAATAACTGAATCACAAAACAATGTGAATGTGGGTTGTATTTGCATGTTTGAACCCTCTCACCAAACTCTATGTGTAAGTTTTAAATGGTTTCTTATGTCTTCTTATATTCTTCTTGTCACTACTTTCAAAGTGTTTCATGCAACTTTCATAGTTGTTACTTTTTATTACTTTCTTTTGATACTTGGCTTTTGCTCATGTTGCTAGTCTCCAATTTGGTTAGTTGCAACTTGCAAGCCAAAATTTGAAGTCATTTTTCTCCAATTGGGTTAGCTTTTTATCACCTATTTGTTCTTTCACTTCCTTGTTTGTTCTCACCACTTGCATGCTTCTCTCAATTCTCACCAATCTTTTATTGTTACTTCTCTCATGATGCATAGACTTATTCACAATTCATTATTGCTCTTTCATGTAATGTTCAATGTGTGCAACTTGAACCAAGTGCCAATTACTTTATGGTATCCATATGGGCTTGGAAATATATGGTAACAATACTAGCATCATGAACATCCATGGTGTAGAACAAGAACACCTTTTTTATGTTGTTAGTGATAGGGAGTCAATGAGGCTATCTTGCAAGAGGTGCATCTAGGAATTTGAGAAAGTAAAGGAAGGCTTGGAAATCACACCACAAGAATTCACCCACATGGGCACTTTACAAAGTGAACAATAATCAACTTGTTGATTTAAATAAAAGTCAAATCATGCAATGCATAGTTTAGCATAATAACATGATCAACCCAAAGAAAATGGCCTTCATGCACCAAATTCTGCAAAGGCTTCATTGCTTAGGTCATAACACTAGAGGAAAATTAGAAAAAAACAACTACCATTTGCAACCTTATTTTAGTTGCAAAAGACATTTGTTACTGAAAATTATTTAGTTCCATTAAACAAGTTGCATAAGACACTAGTTCCAAGTGTGGATGAAGTCAATGATCAACAAATACTTCACCATTTATATACTATTGTATGTCATCCATATATTGCCATAAAATTCAACAACTTACATAATGACACATGGCAAATGAAAAAGGTTTGAAAAAAAATTGTTTTAAGAATAGATTATGGATCATCATCATTTAATTTAAATGGTTTAAAATTGTGACACATGGCATAATACCAGTATGCCATGTCGCATTTTTGGATTTTGGTCAAAATGAATTAAAATTTAATATTTAGTAGGTAGGTAGTTTGGACTAGGTAGATAGGTAGGTAAGTAGGTTGGATTATGTAGGTAGGTTAGGGAGGTAGGAAATTATTTTAAATTTCTTTTAGGTTTAATTTCCAGGGTTAAACTTTTTAAAGGGTCAACCTTTTTTGATTGGCTCACCTCAATTGACATGTGTTTTTTCATGTGCAAATGTAGGACAAAGCCTTCTCTTTATATAGTTCTCAAGATAGAAATGGAGGACAAAACATATGGGATAAAAATTGAAGTTGTAGCTTAGTTGCAAACTAGGTTATAACTAGAAAGTTTATGTCATATATTTTGTCCTCCTTTTTAATTTTGTAAGTTATATAACTAAGTAGATAAGTAACTAAGTAATTATTACTTATTTTTTATATAATAATTAGTTAACTAATTCATTTAGTTATAAAATTTCATCAATAATTTAAAATATTCATATAAATAAAGGAAATATTAAATAATCAGTAATTAATATCTAAATAATAACCAATTAACATAACAATTATACATTATTAGCTAATAGTTCAGAAATTTAAAAATGAATGATTAAAATGCTAATTAATTAATCAGCTTACTAGTTATAATTTTAAATAATAATTTCATAAATAAAAATAATTTCAAATAATTAATTTTAAAAACATAAATATGAGTTAATTGACTAACTTATTAATTATAATAATTAATTAATTTTTCTTTAATAATAAAATAAAAATAAGATATAAAATAATTAACATTGAAATAATAAATAATGGAAGAATTAATTATAAGTAATTGATCAAATAGTTCATACATAAATAAATAATTAATTAATATACTGAATAATTACTAAGTATTAATTATAAATACTAAGTATGAAATATTAGCTATCAATTAATTAAAAATAAGTGTGACTAATTAATCATCAATTAATTAATAGGTAGGTAAGTAACTTAGCCTAGATAGGGAGGTAAACAAGGCTAGGTAAGTAGGCAATTAATTCGCCTAAATAAAAACTAAATATTATCTTATAAATACACCAATGGAAACATATCCCCATTATATCACTAATATAACTTAGAAAAAATACACATACTTTTCAAAAGTTTCCTAATACACCTATGCATACCACTAGGGTATCAAAGGTTTTTTGCCAGTAATTAAGACTATTGAGTTTATTTTACTTTTGCAAATTGTATACCAATTGTGCCCAAGGAAGGTGTTCTTGTTTAAAAAGGTTTTTGCTAAAGAATTTTTCTTTGATTATTGAGTAACACCTTGAAAAATATGTGTAACCTACATTTGATTTAATGTTTCTTACATTCACAAACACAAGTTTGATCTTTTGATGTAAAAAAGGGCCCATAATATGTCATTGTTGGGTTTTTGAAACATAATTGATATAAGTGGTATTGCCATGGTTGTGATGTGAAAAATTGTAAGTGTGCATTGACTTAATGATGCATAAAAGAACATAAGTTTCCGATTGTTGTTCAATTGGGTAGAGAAATTCTTGGGACTTTAGATCTAGCCAAATTGAAGTGGAATTAAAACTCACCACTTTGAAATTTTTGGTTCTTGATAGAAAACATTGATTATTGGATCCATGGGTTAGGGTGTTTTATGTCTTTTAACCTTGCAAGTGTATGCAAGGTAAAATTAAAATTGAGAAAAAAACTCAATGTTAAGTTTGAAGATGAGGTTGAATGCGAAGGATTGCTGAAATTTGTGATGTTTTAAAAAAAATGGAAGTGCAATGTATAATTTGTAGTCCACCCTTGGCATTTGAAGCAATCTACCATTTTTTATGTGTTTTCTTCTTGACAATTTTGACATTAAAGTGGTTACAAAATAAGGTTGATCACTTTTTGTATCAAATTATTGTTTTTTATACAATGTCATGCATTAATATGCCATTAACATACCATAAAATCATCATTATGACAAATTTACCATTGAATTAAAATTGTCAACTGGAATAAAAATCTATACAAAAAGTTGTAACAAATATACATCAAATATAGAGTAACTAATTTTTTAAGTTGAGAAATATGCATTGGACTTTTGTTTGTGGCTTCATGTAAATACATTTTTGAGTGTAATCACATTAACATTAACCAAATTAGTTGCAACCAATGGTTTAAATTTCATATTTTGATGTAAAAAATTACATTAATGCTGTAAATCATTCAAAAACATTCATGAAAACGTTTCTTATATATTATTGAAACATGTGATATGATTTGGAATGAGTTTAATGACAATAAAATATTTAAAAAATCATTAGACATTGTACAAAATTTAATTTTGGAAAGATTTTTTAAACATGACATATTTTGAGGGAGGTTTTTAAAACATATATTTACATAACAATAAATTAAAACATTTTCATGAGTCAAATTTTAGTTTTTTCAACTTTTAAACAAAATATTCCTAAAATATTTTGGAAATATTCTAGACTAAACAAACACCTAAGTAGGTAGGTCAAGCTCTTATTATTCTATTTGCACCTTTTTGTTTATGGATTTTGTTTGGGATATTTTATAAGGACTCAATATATGATGTATTAGATCAATAGGAACATAGTTGCAAAAACTTTATAAAAAACATTAACCCAAAAAAAGTAATGGACTTTTGAATGTCTTAAACTAAACCTTATTTTTTAATTTTCATACCACAATCATTATTTTAATAATTTTGTTGTTTTTTTCTATAAATATTTATGTTGAAAAGTTATTTAATTAAGCTTTTATTCATATAATCTTTATTATCTAATTAACCACCTTGTTATCCTTCACTCAAACAATTATATCATAGTAAACTACCATTTGAATATTATCAAATTGATTTTTTATGAACAATTTATCAAGTAAAATTGATCAACTTTATTTTGCAGACATTTTTTAAAGTTGTGCATTTATAAGCGATTTAAATGACTTGTGTTTTTTTGTTTTTTTTAATGCACATGAGTTCATTGGAAAAGTAGCTTCTAAATTCAAGCAAATGTTTTCAAAGTGTAAGCTAAAAAAACCTTCTAGAGATTTGTGGTTTTTATCTTTCCAACATGGGGTGCAAACATAGTAAAAGGAACCACATGGTATGTGGAAAATGTTTGAAATTGTAGTTTTTTATTTTTGAAAAAATCACAATGGGAACATAATAAATAGGATTGTAATTTTTTTCTTCTTTTTAGGTTGCATTAGTCGTAAAGTTGCAATGTTCAAGACTTGATGCAAATATATGATCTTTCAAGCATCTTTTTGCATTTTCAAAACAATTGTGGACAATTATTTTTTCCAAACATTTTTTGTTATCAAATGTGCACTAGTCATCCTCAAAAGTGGGAAGGATCTAAATATTAATGATAAAAAAAACAAAAGAACTTCAAATTGGTGTTTAAAACAAATGAAACAAATGCGTTTTTGACCTTGAAAATTATGAATTTGAGAATGTGTCTTTGACAAAAGTTATTTAATTTCATTTTATTCAAAACATGCATATATAATATAAATCATATAGATTAATATGCAATAATTAAAAAAAAATCTTGCACATAGTTGTAAACTGGGCATTAAAAATGAAAAAATTAGAAAAATAGACCAACACATGAATACCATGTGTCAAATGCAATCTTTGGAAAGGATGTTGACCTTGGTTCCTCTAGTTCCTTTTAATGTGTTTGTGGCTTGTGAGTTGTGAATCCGTTGAAAAAAAAACATTGAGAGTGCTTGTAACGAGGGTTTAGGTTCTTGCAAGTATGTAGTGTAGTCTTAAGATAATTGTTCATGGAATTTTTAATAATCAATAATGTGTAGTTAGTAAAAAGTTGTTTGGCCAAGAATCAACTCATCTACCTAGTCATTTTTCTTTCAAAAGTTGACATATAGAAGCATATTCCAAATCTACCAAACCATTGCACTCAATTGATTCTTTTGAAATTTCAAAAAATCAAAGACTCAAAACTAGCTAGTTCTTTCAAAATGTTTTTAAGAAAAAAAATCTACCTTGGTTAGTTCTTTGGACAAAAAAGACAAATACTTGGAACTTGTAGTTATGAAAAAACAAAGAACCAACCAACATTGATGGAAACCAATCCAACCCTTATTAATGGGCTCTTCATTCAACTTCAATACAATACACGTCTCAATACCACACATGACTTTTGGTGGTTCAATCATCACCTGAAGGCTTATAATCTTCATTATATTGCTTCTATATTATTGTTTACATTGATACTAGTTAGAGTAGGTCCACCTACACCCCCTAGTTGGGCCTCTACCAATATTTATCACATCCATTCATAGAGTGACAATAGTTTCCCTAGTTGCACCTAAAAACATTACATTCATACTAGTTCAAAGCATGTCACCCCACTCCCCATATTTGGGCCTCTACTAATGTTTATCACACCCACCATTAAAGTGGCATTATTTTCTGTAGCCCCACCCATAAACATACAAAATTGGACAACCAATCATTGTGGCCAACCAATCGTCATTTTCTTTACTAGGCCTTGTGGAGCATTGTATCCTATTCAAAAATAAAAGTCTAAACTAGTGTTGCGTGGTTCTTTTCTAAGAGAACTTCTGATCTTGGTTTTGACATTGCGAAATTTATATGGAGGTCTCTAGGTGAGGGTTCTTTCAAATTTAAAACCCTATGATTCCAATTCTAACACATTTTTTCAAATTCAAGAACCTTTGTGCCTAGTTTCATGTACAAACTATACACACTCACCAATGCTAAAGATTATATGGGTACAAATTTTTATAACAAATTAAAACAAGTGTGTATATGAGTAAAAAGTTCAACAACTAATTAAAATTAATATTTAACCATAAAGTTCAGCCTATTTATTAACCTTTGAAAAAATATCAACTTTTTTATCTAAATATTTTGACTTTCTTTTCAAGAATATTTTTTGTTCATAGTTTTAGTTTCATATCTAGCAAAAGATTAGTTCCATAGTTTGGTTCTTGTGTCAGTTTCAACAACATGATGTCATCTTAGGTATAGGTCACAAGAACTGACCTTAAACCCTTGGTTTTTACTTTGCAAATTCGATACCCTCATCACATTAGTTCAAACTCCAAACCCACATTCACATTATTTGACGATTGTACTTCATCCAAAGTACAATGTACAATCCATCTTCTCCTTGTAGGTGGACATGTTATTAGTTTTATATGTTGCGATCCATAAAAGTTCTTATTTTCAATGTGCTTATTCCTATTTAACTCTTTGGAGTTGTGTTATGCATGGTGTGTAATGCATTTTTCAGATCAACTACAAATGGGTTAGTCTCCAATCACAGCCTTCTTTTTAAAAGTGTGTAAATAATGTGCAAGAACCATATCAATAAATAACCATTACACATTTAATTGTTACTTCACTCAAGATAATTACAAAAAATAATTTAGACCACCAAATCCATCAATCCCATTGGCCTTAAAAAAAAGAATCTTTAAGTTAAATGTAATCTTATTTTGCTAAACATATTTTGAAAATAATGGGTACTTTCTACCATTTTTGTTAGTCCTCTAAAATTCTCACAAATTATCAATCCATATTATACATTTAACTCTTCTATAAATGAAATCCATAGTTTTAGCAAGATATGGGAACGAACACGTTGGGGGGATGAAGGGGTGTGATCATAAGGGCCTTGAAGGGTGTGATTCAATGAATGATTGAAGTTTTCAAATCATCTATTCAATTTGTTTAAAGCTATGTCCATATTGGCATGATCTTGGTCTAAACATAAATTAAAATTAAAATTTGAAATATAATACCTTTATTATGATAAATATATAATTAATATGATATTTTAATGGATGTAGGTCTAATTTTGACTCAATTTCATCCAAATTTGATTGAAATTTGTATGACATCTCTTTGATTTGTTTTGGCCACGTCCATAATAGTCAGTCCTTGGTTAAGATCTAAGCCCAATCTTGACCAAATTCTAGATCTAGATGGATTTAAATGGAGCTAAATCTCAAGACTAGGTCAATCCCATATTCATTGCTTTCATGTAATTTCATCCATAGTCCTCCCCCACATATGCATATGCGGGTTTGAATTAGTTCACTCAAGAAAAATAAGAAAAATAAATTCAAACCACCAAATCCAGCAATTTCATTGGCCATAACAATTCTTGTTGACACCTTCACACAATCCTATACCAGTTGTCTGTATATACAGACAACTGGTAACTGGCCCAAAGTTTCTTTAGAGCCTGGGCCCATATGGAGGGCCTCATGGGCTATATAGACCCTGTGAACAAGGGCCGATAGTCTAATCAACTCCCTTGTTCATAGGACTTAGAACCTATGAAGCCCCTTGTGTGGGAGCCTTGCCTTACACTTTGATCTGTGAACAAGAAGTTAACATCTTTCTTCGGGAAATAGCCCAAGGTCTATTGATTTTCAGAATCAAACCAATGCCAAAAAAAATGCCCTTGCTTCACCACCGAAACTTAATTTCAGTTTCCATTCGAGTTTGCTTGCTAACATCTCTATGTAATCTGTGCTTCCGACCACTGTGCCAAGTGGCCATGTCCACTTTCAGAAACGAAGTTTGCTTCAGGGTTCTCAAGCTGAAACCATATTTTGATCTTGAGGCCATCAAAATGTAATCTACATCTTTCAGACCAAAGATTGAATAAAATGGAATGATGCAAAACATTGAGAGGTTGCCTAATATAAGAGAAACCACCAAAGTGAGAACTATAGCTTTCAAGAGTTTGATCCTTCTCCAAATCCTTAGAGCAGCTCTGCCCATCTCGAGTGTACTTTGGGCCTCCAACAATATTTCTCACATCCCAGATGGCTTACTTAAATGTTTCTCAAGCCCCTGGACCCATAAATTACATGAAATCTGGAATAGTAAAGGGTGGGAGATTACTAAAATAAAACCACCTAGATGAGTCATTCTATCTGGTCCATCAAGAGTACTTATTGAAGTGCCCTTTTGCAGGCATGACATCCTCTGACTACCACAAACTGGCATGAGCTTGAATGTTCTTTGTCCAAAACATACTGTGCAGGGCACTAGTGGGAATGCTCCTGGAGTTGTGCTGATTGTCACCAGCTCAGCTGAAATTGTTGTTTTCTTGGTGTGCAAAGCAATCTTGAAGGGGAATTTGAGGCCAAGTGGCATTCCATGTATTTGATGAATCCCAGATATTCCTAGAGAAATACTAATAAGCTCTCTAAAGCAATCTTGCTTTGGGGCATTCTATGAGGCAGTGATTAGGGGTCTCTCTCATATATCTTTGTTGCAGATTTTGCAAGTAATGCCCATGCATTCAAGCCAAGAGCCCTGCAGAAGATAAAGGTTGAGTACTAACCAGATGAGCATAACCACATTCCATGGCCTCAGAGTATGTTGATAGCCTTTCTTCCTGATGCCACATCCAACAGATCACCTTTACCTCAGCCACAAACCATGGGGCAACAGAGTGAGGAAAACCAGTAAAAATTTGGCTGAAAGGTCATGAAGCATCCTCATTATTCATCTTATTTAAAAGACATTTCAAGCTCTGAGCACCATAAGCTGCCACCAGCAGCAGCAGCTCTGCAAGTCTCTAAAGGAATATGGAAATTGCAAATCAGTTAGTGAAGCTCATATCACCTTATTTTGGATTGGGGCAGCACTTACATAATGACCTTCTTCAGTGCCCTTTTCAACACATGACATCCACCACATGTGTGATTGAAGTTCACTTCTGCAAAAAGGCAGAGTGGGTACCAAAGCCCCATTTAGACATGAAGTTATGTGCTTTGGGAAACATATAGAACACTCTCCTACATCCAGATTTAAATAATGACTTGTGCTTCCTTGGAAAACAAAAGAGCTAGAAGGTTAGAAACCAGCAATGCAGTGAAAAGGGGAGGCCCAGCTTGCACCAAAGGTTTCATCATCAGTTCACATTCGATCAAGAGGCCATGCGGGATCAATTCTGGAATTTGTATTAAGGTCAACAACCTTGCTCACCACCACATTCTTTCCCTTCCTGATGGTATGTTGGCACCATGCTCTGCATTCACATTTTTCCTCTTCCATCTCTCATTTAAGTACCTGCTCCAATATCATCAATCTGTCAGGCCTTTCCACATGCATTGCATGCACGTATACATCTATTTGCAGATGGTTATTTGAAAATAAATTCCAGTCAGCACCCTTCACAATCTCCTTGGCCTTCTTGAGCCTATCATAGATATGACTCTTAGGAGTGTGGAATGGAATGCAAAACCTCTATCAATTGGTAACCTTAGCCTCCATTTTGTGAACTGTCTTTGAACAGCCAATGTCACGAGCAATTAATTACAAGTGATTGCATTTAGCCTTGCACTCACTCGCATGCAAACTCTTTGACATTCTTCCATTGTGGTTGAATTGCACACCACCCATTCTTCCATTTATTTCACCCATTGTGTCAAATGAGGAGGTTCAAGCAATGGAAGGCATTGTATGAAATTGGAAATTAGAATTACATTAAAAAAAAAACTGCTATTGGTTTGAATCCTGAAGCAGAGAGTTCAAAACTTTTGGCAAAGGAGATCATGCGTTAGAAGTGTTGCATATAGTCAGAATCTATTGGACGAAAGAACAAAAAATTCATTGAATCATTGAGGAAAATCATAGAACATTTAATTTCATATTTGATTTTGGGATTGGGAACTTGTGACATTCAAATTGGGAAAAATGTGGCATTGTCATCCATAATAACCTTTGCTTGTGTGCTCCCATTTAGGCTCCCACAAATGGTTGATAAAGGCTTTTAATTCAGCCTTCACATATTCTTCAACTTCACATGTGAATCCACCATCATCTTAAAAAAAAAGCATGCCATTGAAACATGGGTGGATTAATTTCCAAGTCAAAATGCTTCATTTTTGGATCTAATTGAAGAGTTGACTACCATTGGATTTTAGATCCAACAATGCCATTGATGGAAAGTTTTGAAGCCTTTAATTTTTGTTCAAATATGCTGAGATCCAACTTTTGGATCTCCCTCTTACATGCAATTGAATAGGTGTGCATGGGCTCTTTAGGAGCATGTTGGATGCTCAAGGGTTCAAAACTAATATTCATTAAACATATAAAATGAGAGTGTTTGAACCTGTTTTTTAGATTTGTCTATCCCACAACTTTTTCCACGTCTTCATCTAGTTTGTGCATATATCAACGAATGAT
>Ga0209208_10009626_pt1 | contig 12667 bp, 10 predicted proteins | sample S1TSphfallax_3_FD_187694 | JGI IMG/M metagenome (GOLD analysis project Ga0209208, IMG submission 187694) | Host-associated microbial communities from peat moss isolated from Minnesota, USA - S1T2_Fd - Sphagnum fallax MG (SPAdes) (version 2) | ecosystem: Host-associated > Plants > Peat moss >...
TCAAGATTCCAAGTTCTTGGTTTGAATTTGTGAACTATTGGGCCCCTTTTTTTTCTTTTTTTTTTGGTGAAGGTGGTGGTGGTGTGGTTTCTACCTCCTAATAGTTACCATGTCTTTTTTTTTTTTCATGTTTTCTTTCATAGGTGTTCTACCTTTGTTTCTATTGTTTCGATCCTTTCCTTTTTTCCCCTCCCCTTGTGTCAACTTTGACCTTTGTTTCCCCTTTCCCCCCCTTTTCCTATTTGATCATTCAAGCTAGTTGTCAAATTGGGCCCATTTATTCCTTTAGTGGCAAGAATGGGGCCCAATGTGATGTTCCCTTTACTCAATGTGGTGCCTTTTTTTCACAACATGGCATGTTTTGTCATTAGTGGGAATTGTCAAATTTTTTCTTCTAGTGATTCTTCTTGCCCTTCAACTTCCCTTTTTGTCCATCTTCCCCTATTGCAACTTAAGCTTGGGTGTTAGAAGTGGACCCCCTTAACAATGCCTTCCATTTGGGTTTTCCTTAACGTCGTTTGTATTCATGGATCCCTTTCATTTTGCAACAAGAAGTGCAAATTGTTTTTGTCTACCTCACCTTGTTTGAAACCCATTCAACATTATAGCCTAACATTTTATTTTATTTTTCCCTCAACGATGGCTTGTCCTCCCCACTCAAAATGGCATAGCGAAACATTGAAAAAATCCAGCCCAACTTTGACGATTTTTGTCGAAAAATTGGGAAGAACTTTAGGTAAAACATTTCCTTCAAGCAAGCACATGTTGTAACTTTACATTTGGACCAAGGTCCCATGCTCGCTTCAAATTCTTCTTGTGGCTAACCCCCTTACAAAAGCTTAAATGGAGCTTAACTCTAGGGTGTGTCGAAAAGTATGTTCATGTGGTGAAGGCTTTTGCCCTTTTGACCCCAAATTTTGCTTCTTTAGAAATCGTTCCAACTTTGCACGCTCTCCACCTTTCAATGTTGCTTTCCCCTACCTTAATTCTTTGATAAACTTTCAACTAGACAAAGACCTAGAATTATCCTTGTATTCTTTTAAATCAACTTTCATGCGCATGTGTAGTCTTTCCAAAGGGGGACCTTTTGGCATGGTCTTTTAAGATCTTCGAGATGTTTTTTGCCCCTAAGGATTATACCAACAACTTCATTCAACTTCACTAACTAAGTTCCGATGTTGCCATGGGTCATTTCCTAAGGTCCATTACTCATGTCCTTGGTGTTGTTAAGCATTTGGTTTTGGCCAAACCTTCAAGTGGCATCAAACAAGTGGCTTGTTTCTTTGAATTTGACCCTCATGAAGGTTTTCGAAAAGCTTTTAAGCCCATGTTTTCTTGAGTGTTCAAAGGCTCCTTTGGTACATCGATAGGTTTCACTCCCCATTTCTAATGGCGAAATAGGCTTCATTTCTACAAAAACCATTGTGCTACGATTTACTTAGGGAGTTGGGCTCTAATAACACTTGTCATCACTTCTAAATTCTTGTTGGATTTACATCCATTCCTATTGGAGGTTATTAAGGCGAACAATTTAGGTTCACTCCTTTTCTAAACACATTTAAAGTTGTCTTGGGAATTTTTTTCCCCGAGTTGCAACAACATGTTTATTCCCATTCAAATAGGTTGTAAACAAGGGAACAAATTGACTTCAACAAACCATTTTAAACTGCATCACCATTCTTTTTCCAACATCATCTTTAACATGTTTTCTAACTCACATTAGACGCGTTTGACGTCTTATGCAAGGCCTAGCACGGGAGCTTGGCTATTTGCTTGCCCTATCATCTTATGCTTTCGTTTGCCTTCAAATGTTTTCTATTTTGTATTATAAACCATGTTAAGCCTCCCCCATCCTTTGTCTCTTAATTTGACACATTGCATCTATGGCTAGCCATTAGACCCCATGGAAATCCAACTCCTTTGTTGTGCCCATAGTGGGGAAAGGATTACATCCCATGATGTCGTTTGGGATGTTTTTGTATTCATTGCGAAAAATGCAAGGTTTCACGTATTGTAAAAGCAAATCCATGTTCTTTTATTGCCTTCTCTTCAATCTTCTCAACGATAAGTTGACATTGTTTTGTTGGTTGATGGCATTTGCACATTGGTCATTATTGACGCCATTCGAACAAACTTAGTATCACATGCAATTCATTCTTGTGGGATGGTTACAACAATGACAACACAAGTGAAGGAAAGACTTTATCATAATCGTTACCCAACATATGTGTTTCTTCCTCTCGCCATTAATCTTTTTAAGTATTTTCATTAGCAATCTAACAGCTTTCTTCATCAATGTATTAATATAGTGTGGATTATTGCAAAGGCATTGAAAGCCCTCCTTTATTGGTGTTACATTTGTTTTATAGGCAAAAAGTATCAATGGCTTTACAAAGAACACAAGCCACTTCCATCTCAAGACAAGCTATTACTACAAGGGAGGGTTTTTCTAAGCTTGGAGGTTTATTAGGTTTACCTCCCCTTTCTTTAGTTGATACACTTCATGCGTCTAGTGGAGGTTTCAGTATTTAATAGTTCCCTTACTTACTGGTTCCATTACCTCTATGTGGCCCGCCTCTTTTGGGTTGTGTGCCCAAACATTGATCCTTGCCCCTTTATTTCTCCCTTTCTTGGGTGCCTTCTTTTTATGAAGTTTGGCAAGGTTTCCTTAAAATTTATTTCATTTCCTGTAGTTGAAACTTTTTGAAATAAAATGAAATTTCAAAGAACAAAATTTTGCGAAGGAAACTAGAGAATCTTTTGGATTATTGCATTTTTCAACATGAAATCTTTTAAATTTAATTAATTATTTGACAAACATCTGTTGAAGCTGCCCCTGTGCTATGGTATTATTCAAATAGATGCATGTATAGATGGTAGACAAAGCTGACATGACTTTAGAACACTTCTAGTCCTCAAAAACAAGACTGAAAATTCTAAGTTATTTGCTTTGTAACTTTTTGAAATAACATAAATAGAAAGGGGGTGCCATCCAGCATTATGCCATTCTCTGCACTTCAAGAAGTTTACCTGGTTATGGCCTCCAGCCTCAGCCTGCTGGACTTGCCCAGTGACAGTTTGCCCGGCAGAATCAACCACCAAGAACCCTTGCTCCGGTCTGGAAGTGCCAAGGGCCTTTGAGAGAAGTACAGTAAGAGTGTTGCAATTTGCAGCTGTAGAAATGTTGTCTCCCAATCAAACTGTCAGTGACCTTAAAAGGAATGAAAAAACTTCCCTCATCAAAGTTAGACCACCATCCTTGCCTTCGCCCCGTACAAGAGCTACGAGTCCATCAAAAGCAAAACTTACAACTTTTGGTTCTGTTGACAGTTTTTTTGTTGAGGGACCTAAGCAATAAGAGAATCATCACTGTTGCTTCAGCTCCTCACCATAGTTTCAACATCAGCTTCTGCTGAAAGTTTTCTGATCTTGGAATTATACCAGGACTACCAGCAGTTGTCCAAGATTTTCACATGCTCTCCTTGGTATGCTTACAATTGTATTTTGCAACAGCCCCACATCTGGAAGGACTGCCGCCAGTGCTGTTCGCAAAACTGCTTGCACAGTCATGCCAGCCATTCCAGCTGCCCTAGCATCAACATCTTGCACTTGAGGGATGTGCTCCTTTTGAGCATATTGAACTTCAGCCGCAAGTTCAGGATTTTGTCTTCCTCCCACCTCTTGTAGTTGCCGTTTGGGCTGACATGACTTCCTTCCCAAGCATCACACAATTTCCTGCATCGTAAGAAAACTCCAATTGAGATGTGAGCATCTGATTCTTAGGAGCTAGCAAGAACCTGGACCTTCTTTCAGACAGCCGTTCCATCTGCACCCATCCGGTCACCACTAAGAACACTATTTGCTAATACACCCTTTGAATTAGCAAGAAATTTCAGACTCTTGAGAGGCTGATTTGTATATGATGAATTAAACATTCTTTGGGAAATGAGGACCTGTGTCATGAGCTGCTGCAACTGACCATAACAGCATGGATGCGTTCTACATGAAAATGGTCGGTTGAGTTCTGTTTCTGTAGGGAGCAACAGGTAAACCAGTTGCTACTGGTCTGTACATATACCCCACAATGCACATTGAACTCAAATTGGCAATTGCAACAGAGATTCCCCCAGCACTAGATCACATATATATCATATATACAGGTATGTACATTTATGTAATAATCAATGTGGAAAACTAAGAGAGTAGAGACAAAATCTGTTACCTCTGACTTACAACATTCAGTGCAGGAACAAAGCCATTTCTGGAAGGAGAGAAAGGAGGGATGCAGGAGGGTGTGATATGGTTGGACTCTCAGTGTGCACAGGCAGGCTGCTGTGCATGAATCTGACCTGCAACCGTGACATATTGAGGTGTCTGCACCTGCAGCCTATGCATAGATTCTTCTCCTGGTCACTTTACCAGGCTCTCTTCCCCAAGTGGGCCACACATTTTGCAAATTCTGTTAAAGTACATCCAAACATCATGCCTGGAAATGCTGAGACAAAATCATCAATATAGCACTCATCCTACAGACATTAGCTGAACTTTGGATAAACACAGAAGAGAAACTCAAGCAGCTGAGTCACATATCCTCTCTCAATAATCATAGAATGTCCAGCAATCCAGAAAGCCAACAAATTAATGGCTATCACACACATGCTGTTTCACTGGATCCTTCCTCAGAACCTTAATCGCACACAAAAAGTTCAGATGTGACACACAGAATACAAATGCCTTGACTGCTAACCACATCCTCCATCCCCACTAACATTCACCAAATTCACACACACAACCGATCCACACCAAATTCCAGCAATGAAGAAAGACATCCAGTTTCCAAAAATCAAACAACTGCCATCAAGAGGACCAGGTGATTCTTCCAAAACAAAATCAGAGTCCCAAAGGGACTCAAGGAGTCCTACAGCCCATTTTCATTTAATTTTTCCATGATGTCCAGAGGCATTAAAATTTAAGATGTTGCATCTTAATGACCTCCACTGTTACAGGATCTAGAATCACCTGAACAAACAAGTACCTTCTTATCCAAACACATCTCTTCCAACTTCTGTCTCGTGCTTGTCCCCCTTTCCTTTGTTCACAACAGAAGCCTATGCTAGGATTGGAATTTCTTGTCCTGGATTTTGGAGTCTGTGGCCAATAAACATATGCTTGGGAAGGACAAAGAGAGTCCACATATGTGAATGGGATCCCAGCTCCATGAGTTTGCTAAAGCTCCTGACCACACATCTTAAGGGAAACTCTATGAACAAGCCCCTGGATTGTCCTATCCTGGGCTCCACTTGAACATACAAAGCTGTAAAGGTGAAGTGGAGAAGCTGAAGTTGTGCAACAAAGGCTACTAAACACTGCTGAAATGGGTAGGGATATAGAATACTTCACCCTGTTGAGACTTCACACTATCTCAGGCATCACAGGAAGGCTAGTCATTTTGCAGCTCTCCTTGGTAGAGGACTCTTGAATGAGACACAAAAAAAGGTGCTTTCAATTGTCAAAAGACTAGTTGATGTGCTACCCTGTTCTGCTTTGCTAAATCTGTGCCCACTTTCATGCTTGTCACATGCACCTGCAATGTGCCACTGGTGGCCACTCACAGCAGGAACCAAAGCAACAACTCAACTTCCTCTGGGACTGTTGATGGGATGTTGAGAAACTTTTGGGGTCAAGGGAACTGCAACAAATGGAAACAGGAAACGATAACCAAGTAAGCAAAAATGGGGAGCTCAGTACTAGGTCTAGTTTTCTTTGTCTCCCAAAACTTCCATACACAAAGCCAGAAAGTGCAACTCAATCTCAACCATCACACAACAACAGGATACATGTAGGGAAGGCAAAACCAATAATTTAGACTTCAGAATACAAAAGCCCAAAAGCAAGAAAAATCATGGGCACAAAGATAAAGTGTAAAACCTACTTGCACATGTCATATCGACACAAGCATTCATTTTAGAGACAAGACATTTGAAGAGGCTGTAGATCTTCTCACAATAGAGGAGGAGAAGCTGCCAAGGAAGACCAAGCTGTATACTCTCATCAAGTCATATAGTAACACAAAGTTGGTTCAGAGCTGAGGCATTTGAAGAGGCCATAGATCTTCTCGCCAATCAAAGGAGGAGGAGCTGCTAAGGAAGAAGTCTTCTGCATCCTCTCATCACAAGTAAGTATCTGCTGAAGAGTAAGTTTCACTAAGAAATTCTGCTTACAAGTACATAGTAAACCCTAAACCCTAAAAGCACACAGCTCATTTCTGAAGTTCCACAGTCTTCAGGCTCCAACTGATGTAAGCATTAGCAATGGCTAATATGGTATGGCACCAGATGGTAATGGAGCTCTGTGCAAATGAAAGAAAACATGGAGAAGGTTTTTCTCCATGGACTGGACATGGTAGACTGGCCCTGGTAGTCTCTCAGTCTACAAGTCGAATTCATCATCGTCTAAAGCCTCCTGTGCAGCAGAAGCAGCAGCCTCTTCCTCGTCATCCTCGAGCACTAGGTAGGGATTCCGTTCAACTGGCCTGAACTTGTATCCCGTATACATGAAAAAAGCAAGAGCTGCCATCTCCTCAGCGAAGTTGCTGGTCCATCTGTATCGGTAAACTGTGACAGTGAGGAGTCCAAAAACCACAACACGAGTGAAGTAAATGTAGCTTAAAACCACGATGTAATAGTGGCGAAACAGAGTGAGCTTCATCAGGTTCTGTGCTGCTTTGCCGTCGGTATGAGATGCATCTCTCAGATGTCTGATTGACCAGACGATCGGGAACAAAACCGCACAACAGCAGATGATATCGACAAGTAGAAACACTTGCTTCCATGCGAAGAAGTCTTTGGTGGAAGGCCCGGCTTCGTCGTAGATCATGAAAGCGCCGTTGGCCAAGACTTGGAGAGGTATGACAACCATGAGTACCTTCTTTTCCTTGTCTTGTAGATGTGGTTTCAAGAAGGACCAGCCCGCGCCGATGAGAACAATCACAATGAACAGCAATCCACCCCGAAGGAAATTGAAAACGTAGTACGCAACATTCCAGCCATGCGCCGTACCCATTCTCTTCACATACCGCTTGTCTTCCGCCTCGCAAATCAGGTTCAGGGCTTTCAGCACGACCAGAACGGCCATGAGAATGTGGATGCGATGCACTGACAGCTTTTGCTTCCAACAAACATAGCTCCAGATTCCCAACAGAACAAGGTGCGCAAGAAAGAAGGCAAAGAAAAGCGTAGGCAATTGCGTCTGTCCAACAGGCAGGTAATCCTTGATGCCTTTCTCTAAATTGTACATGGACGTAGTGACGTCGAAGGACACCGGCTGTTTCAAGCAATTCTCAAAATAGAGACTGTACTCTTCAGCAACAAGCACCTTGAACTGGAAAACGAACAACGCGCCACTGCTATTACCTTGCGAGGAGGAGTTTGACACTGCCGTCGCCAGCGTGAAGAGCTTCATCATGATCTGCGGAGCCTCTTCTAGCAAGCAATCTTGTGGTAAGTTGGCATAAGCAGGTACCAGATCATCATTCCGAGAGAGAAAAAACCCCGCTCGCTCACCATTGTCACCTTCCGGTAGCTGTATGTGTGAGAGGTGGATGTTCACCACACCTCCGCTCTCGAAACCGAAAGTCTCGAACAAGATGAAGCGGCGCGAGTCGTCCGCGATGCTCAGCTGCTTGATTTCAGCGTCGCAACAGCGCAAGGAGCTGAGAGCAATCACCACCACCATCGCCAACACCAAGAGCCCCGGAAGCTCCGACGCCATAGCCGCCACCACCATGTCCGGACCGTCCACGATCCCCCACGAGAGCTCGAAGCAGTCCTCCGGACGATGCCAACAAGGAGCAGAAGAGAAAGCCCAGAACTGTTTTTGCTTTCAGCGGGCGTTCCGCTGTTGTGCGGTTACTTGATATTCAAAGAACCGTCGGTTCTTATTTTATAGCAAGTCAAAATAAAAGAACCACCGGTTCCCATCCAAGGTTTGAAAACCGCCGGGAATAAAAAAAGAACCGCCGGTTCCTAATCCATGGTTCCTAAACCTAAGAACCTCCACACGACATTTGGGACCTGCTACTTTACCAGTGGTCAGTCAATTCTCACTACTCGGAACCTCGAACCAGCGGGTAAATTTAGGGTATATGTGTACCTTCATCTAACGGTTCTCAAGAAATCAAAGAACCATTTTGACCTGGACCAACCGGAGGTTCTAAAACATCACAGAAACGGGTTTTGACCCTTAATTGGGGTTCTGAAAATTTAGGGTTTTGGACCCTAAACCCCAAAAACCTAACCCTAAACCCAATTGAAACCAAAGACCCTTCGATTTCTAGAATTTTTTTAAAAACACATCAAAATTTGAAAATTGAGAATTTTCTAGAATTAGTAAAAAAAAGGAAAAAGAAATGTGTTGGATCTTCCTTCCTAGAGTAAACAAATTCAAAACAAATATTAAAAAAGTTCACACCTTGCACAAGCTTATATACATTTGTGCATATCACCTTGATCCTCACATGAATTGAGTTCTTAATACTTTGTGTTTTTGCTTTGCTATTATTATGGCTATCGAATGATTAGCCAATACCAAACAAAGTCTCTTTCAAGGTCATCTTAATTGGATTTTGAACCTAATGTTCATTGTTGTATTTTTATGAAGACAAATCTTGAAAATCAAATAATAGATTTGGGTTTCACCCAAGGTGTTAAGTCAAATGACAAGCAACTTAAAACACTTGTTATGCAATATTGATGAAGATTTGTAGCAACCAACACATAATCATGATTTTTTTGTGAACCATGTTTGAATTTTAAAAACATAAGCGTGAAATGGTCATGTTTTGAAGGAATTTCAAGATGAAGCAATATATGACATTACAACAACATTCGTGATATGTGTCTCATCCATTATGAATTGACAAACAAACAAACAAACAAACAAAGAGGCAACACAAACAATGAAAGGATAAAACAAGAAAGTGATGAGAGTTACATTGAGCTTTTTGTTGATGGATGTTTGTCAATAGTTTATGAAATATTTTCAAGCATTGAATTTTTTTTTTACAAATGAAATAATTGAAGCAACTACCATGAAATGGGAAAAAAAAAAGAAGTTAAATAACAAGATGTAGCAAAAAGCTTCAACACATGGGTAGACAATAATGAACACATAAGAAATGACGAGGTAAGTTTGCAATGAATAGTGAATTGAAACAAAGAGCTTTGACACACAATTTCACGAGACGCATAATTGACAACAACATAAGTTTGTGTCAAATAGCAAGATGTAACAAAAAAGCTTCAAAACACAAGCAAGTAGGAGATGAGACACATAATTGACAACAACATAAGTTTGTGTCAAATAGCAAGATGTAACAAAAAGCTTCAAAACACAAGCAAGTAGGAGATGGAGACACATAATTGACAACAACATAAGTTTGTGTCAAATAGCAAGATGTAACAAAAAGCTTCAAAACACAAGCAAGTGACAATGGACATATTGAAGACAACAATGTGAGTTTGTGTTGAAAACAATAACAACACCCTAATTATGCACTTGGGTGTGAATGTGAAAGTATGTTAAAATAGTGATACATGCATTGCCATGTGACATTGTGCTCATTTGTGGCAATATGGTGGATGTTGTTTGAGGTAAGCCTCATGATGTTGTTAAGGTAGGCACTACTAATTCTCAAATTTTTAATGATAGCCTACTTTAGTATTCATCCTTGACACTAGGTGCGATTAGGGCATAGTGGTAGTTTGGTGTACTTTAGGAGTTTTAATACAAATTATATTATTTTTAGAAATGCTGGAAAAAAAAATTTTAATTCATTTTTTCACAAACAAAAATTCGTGAAGAAAATTAGAAAATCTTTTAGAATATTCAGGAAATTTTGATATTTCAACATGGAATGTTCAAAATAATATTATTTTTTAACAATGAAATGTTGAACTTGTACCTTAGGTATAAATCTAGGTAATAGTTGTACTTCCTTGTCCCCCAAAATAAACCATAGTTAGGTAGGTAGTAGGTACCAGTGTTGGGCACTTCTTTGATTTTGTTAAGAACCTCTAGTTATTACAGGTCTACTCTCTTGGCTGAAAAAGGATGAGATTCAACGTGTAATGGCAAAATTCAAAACTTGGTGTGGCTTGTTTTTTATGCGAAGTGCCATCAATGGTTTTAGGATCTAATTTCTAGGGTTTTTAAGGTCTGATTTTTAGGGTTTAAGGTTGGGTTTAGGTTTTAGGATCTGATCTATAGGATTTAAGGTCTGATTTTTTAAGGTTTAACATTTGATTTTTAGGGTTCATAACTGATTTTTAGGGTTTATTGTCAAAAACCATAATTTGTACATGTAACATTGCAAGGGGTGCCCTAATTTTGTATGGAAGGTCATCCAAATTGAACCCAAAACAACAACTTTTTTTGAGTTTCATACTTTTTTTGAAACATGACAACATCACAATTTTCAACACATTTATGTGAAATTGGGCTAAAGCATCATTATATGATGATGTTTTGTTTGTCTCATCATGCATTTGCCATGGCATTGGAGATGAGATCCAATGGCCCACATTGCAAGAGAGAACAGTTTTGGCTCAAAAGTTATCAAAGTTACTCAAATGCATCGAATTCATAGATGGGACAATTATCAAAATTTGTCAACCATGGAATGTTAAACACATTAAATTTGGTTCAATGGTCAAAAAAAAAAAATTGTAAATAGATCTTTTTTTTCGGCCTTGATAATTACCTCCATAATGACGATATCAATACCTAGGAAAGTAGGTTCATTAGAGCCTAAAGACCTAATTTCCCTCCTTACTTACTCTACTCCAATTAGTCACTTGATAATGACAAAACTATATATGAAATAAGTCGATTACCCTTCTAAAAGAGCATGTAAGCAAGGGCAATAATGAAAACAATAAGATAACAAAATAACAAGAACAAGTTTGGGTTTGCATGGACAATAATTATACCCTAATTATCACCATAGAGTAGCAAAAGGTAACCACCTCTCAATTGGGTAAATTAACCCAATATTTGATACTTATGAAGGTTTATAGCCCGCCTAAACCCTTCCTACCCTTTACACATGTTTCCTACCTTTACCCCAAGCTCCAACAACCTTCCTCTTACAGCTACCGACCTAACAAAGTAAAATAACATAAATGAAAAATTACATTAGAAAGTTCCAACAACCATTTAGTGCCTACTTTTATTGCAATATAGGAGAAACAATCCACCCAACCTTATGTCGATGTCTTCATGAATACCAAAGTTAAAAAATTAATTAATTAAGAGAAAACTAAATGGGCTAGGGAGGGGGAGGAAAAGGAAAGAAAAAGGAAGATGGAAGGATGGGGCAAACTAGAGAGTTTGTCACCTTAAAAAAATAGACAATGAATAAAGAAAAATGAAAATAATAACATAAAAAAAAGAATAAAGGTAGAAAAAATAGAGGTAGGGAAGAACATAAATACATAGATAAACAAATTTGTAAATTTAAAAAAAAACAAAACAAAAAGATAGATCCATCCCAAAAAATTAAAAAATGCCCCCAAGAAATACCTCCATAGAAGTTTGAGCAAGGAAAACTTATTCCTCTTCTCCAAGGATCAATTGCCCAATAACTAGCATTCTCCCAAAGGTCATTAAAAAATTTCCTTGCCAATTTAGTTGGGGTGGTTACCTCCTAAAATTATTCTTTCCTTCAAAATAGATGACTTGCTAACCCCCCCCCCCCACCTTTCAAAAGGTGTGGATATATATTTCTACCTACCAACCTAAATATTAACTAACTAATAGGCATCACCTTCCAAGGGAGATAGTAATAAAAGTATTACTTGTAAAATCTTTTATCGGGCTACCCTTTTAATTAAACTAACACTTAGGCTAAGATAAAACTAACTCTAAGTTGTGAAGATTTATGCAATGAATAACATGATCATTGTGGATCACAATGGCCTTTTCCTCTACATAGACCTTGGTTACCTTGGATCCTATCATGGTCTTACTATCCTAAAACATTCGGGAATTTATCAAGCGTGCCATGAGAATTTTAAGCTTGCAAATTATTATTTTGAGTACCTTTTGGGTGACCTAGGTACATGGGAGTGGAAACATTTATTATGTAATAGATTGGGAAGCAAAAGCTACCTCCAAATGTGGATCATGGTGTGGTTCGTGCTTACAACAAAATGCATGTTATGTTTGAAGTACGAATGGAATGGGTATTTAATGGGCTAAAGAGAAAGTGAAGAAATTGATGAAAATGTTTGATTTCACAAAAGGAAAATTTACACATTTATTTGGAATTGTAGCCATCCTAACTAATTACATACATCACAAGCTTTCATTATCATGAAATTTCAATAGAATTCATGCCATATATATATATGTTTGTGCAAAATCCATGGGTCTCAAAGTGTAAAAATAACACAAAAAATATTTATATTATTTTGATATGAATGATGTGTTGTCGCAACCCTAGCTTTGGGCTCGCAACCAAAGCAAAGGGGTTGCAAGGGTGTGGGCCAAGAGGAAGCCCGGGAGTCACATCAGAGACTCCCGGGAGTGTAGGAGAGTGTGAGGGAGTGAGCCTTCACACTCCCAAGACAACTCCCAAGTTGGGAAAGGGAGTCCCGGTGGACTCCCG
>Ga0209208_10009627_pt1 | contig 12667 bp, 12 predicted proteins | sample S1TSphfallax_3_FD_187694 | JGI IMG/M metagenome (GOLD analysis project Ga0209208, IMG submission 187694) | Host-associated microbial communities from peat moss isolated from Minnesota, USA - S1T2_Fd - Sphagnum fallax MG (SPAdes) (version 2) | ecosystem: Host-associated > Plants > Peat moss >...
AAACACCTCTTTGGCATTTGAATACAATTAACAAACATGTTCAGGTTTTGTGCTCAGGTTGCTGGATCCAACCAACCATCACCAGTTGGAAGAATTTTTATGGGCAAGTAATATCACAGCAATCAGACCAGTTGTGTTGTTTGCGAGGAACATGCTAATGCAGCAGATGAAATGGGTCTGGAAGAAGGTTATCAAGAAAGAATGATCCTGTTCTATACCACATATGCTCTTGAAGACCAGAAAGAAGGGATGCAGACTTTTATTGAGAAGCTGGAACCAGATTTTGAAAACACACAATGGTTGGTAGTGGTAAAGATATATGACAATAGCTGAACTGCATGTGCAAGGTTCATCCTTTAGTGCGAATGAATAGGATCTTCAAATGACCCAAATGCCAACAAAAGGAACTTGCCTTGATGTGCTGATTGATGCCTGTATGTTAGCAAAGCCTTGGGTTCATACACTGCCTCAGCAAAGCCTCCAAAATTCCAAGACGTCAGAAGACTCATAATGACTCTCTGTTGCAAATGGTGAGGAACTAAAACCAGCTACAAAGGAATCACAGATTTGACAAGCACACTGCAACAGGAATTCACCAGCTAGATGAGCTGTAAATAAAGAGCTGTAGTTTGCAATCTTGGTGAGTGGCAACAGTGCATCAGTTTTTCAATTTGTTACAATCCTCAATGAGATTAGGCGTTGGATCGATCACTGTAAATTCACATCATTTGCACTGGTGCTCACTCCAGCTCTCTGCATTGAATAATCCCTTCAGCAGCAAAGAAAGAAAATTCTTCTAATTCTAGACATGGCTGAAATTTCTGTCCGATAGCCAGAGTGAGAACAATAAGCTTTCCGCTACAGCAAACCAAGGCCATCTCAAACATAAGGATCTGCAATGGAAACCACCCAAAGAGTCAACCGCACTAAATGATCCCTCCAGAAAACCAAACTCCCCACGAGCTTGCAGCAGTACTTAATTTTATCCCTGCAAGCTACCTAAAGAAACCCTGGGCTCCATTGGAATGAAAACAAAGAAGCAAAATGATGCGTCAACAGCTTCTCATCCCATACTCAAATTCTGACACACAAAATCTAAGCAATCATTCTCGATTACATGCAATTCTTGTCTTCTACTCTTGGAGCAAAAGCTTCCTCGTCTCATACTCAAACTCAGACACAAAATCCAATCAGCCATCTCTGACTATAGTCAATTTCTTCTCTCTTTACTCTTCGATCAAATGATTCCCTCATACAGACCCAAACCCTCACACACGGGGAAGTCGGGAAGAACCGGCTTTGGCGATATGAATCTCCTCCTACCAAAGTAATTGCCATTGGACCACATACGTTTTCTTCTCTCATCTCCAGTTCTGCAGTTCTTCAACTTCTTACCCTCCGGAATCCAAGCATGAAAGGAAGGGCATCGATTTCATGTGTAAATTTGACGAAGGAATTTGGCATCATCAATGAACTTTAGGGATCCCTAGGGTTTGAAAACCCTAAAGGAATTGGAAACTGCTTGAATTTTATCAGGAGATTTTCTCTTGTCCTCCTTGTCGACAATCGGCTATCCACATGTTGTTGTTGTTGTCACTATCTTCTGCATGGCAAGTGTTTGTATTTCATGTTCAGGTTCAAAAAATTTACAGGAGGAGTTCTTCATAGTTAATGCCACTGCAAACGCAACTCTGTATGCATGGAGTTAGTCTGGATCATGTATCGCACCTGTATCAGCCCACCTCATGTTACCTTCTCCACGACCTGTTTTTGTCCTGAATCCTGTCTGTCGTACAAAGATATTCAGAAGTGAGCAAGGTTGGTGCATTTGTTTTTTCTCTTCTTTTTTTGCTGTCCAAGGATTTGAGCTTTGTTGAGAATTGGAGACCAAGGATGCTCTCTGAAGTACTGGATCATATCATCTGCATTCTACAGGTTATTATTGGTGTCACAGGGCCCTTAACCTCGTTTGGGGGAAGAAATATCAGCAACCAATGCATGTCTGTATGAGCTCAATTTTTTGTGTTTCGATCTTGACCTTAATGCTGAAGTTGTTGCTGTGCACTGTCTAAACTTGAACCCCACATTGCATCATCTCTTGCTAAGTGCATCTACAATACAGTATACAATCTGGCAAGATGTATCTGAGATTCCCAATGGTCAAGACAAGGAGTGAAGAGAGCTTCTGGAGACAAAAGCAGGGATCTTTGTTTGAAGTTAGTTTTTGGAGCTCTCCTGTGTATGCTTTCTTATCAATGGAACTAGAGCTCTTGTGAGAGGCATCGCAAATCTTTTGGTTGCTCTGCTACCATTGTCTAGACTCTCTTAAAATCCTTCACGTCCATGCAACAATATACTGCAGAATCGAGATAAATAAGATTGCTTTGACAATTCTCTTCCTGATGGAGGAGGTCAGTAGAACTTTCTTGATTATCATGATATCCTGAACTGTGAGAAATTTGTAGGTGATCAGTTTGATTTGCATTTCTGATCTAGATGGTTGCAAGATATCCTGTTTTTGAGCATAAGAAGACACCGGAGAGACTCTGGCTTGATGAGCAACAGAAACCACCAGAGATGGCTGCACTGCCACCAGGCACATTGCAATTGAACATTTTTGGATGGGATAAAATGCTTTGGAAATATGTCAAGGTTGGGCAACCTGAGAAGGCACTGCAACTTTTCCAACTACTGCAGCAACAAGAGGGCACAAGTCCTGACAACTTCACTTCTATTCATGTGCTTAATGCATGTGCTAGTTTATGAGCGCTTGGAGAGGGCAGGCATGTACATGTACAGATTGTTGAAAGCAGTTGTGACTCAATCTATGAAGCATGGAGGAGTCTTGGACTATCTTCAACAAATATTCCCTCATGTGATGTGATCTCTTGTAATTTGACAATATTGGGACATGTGAAATGTGGGCAAGGGCAGAAAACATTGAAACTTTGTCAACAAATGCAACATCAACAAGTGTAACCAACTTCTGTCACTTTTGTGGGAGATTTGATGCAAAACAAGTTCTTGAAGTGGACCCTGAAATGATGGAGTCATGTGTGCTGCTATTAAATGTCTATGGTACTGCTGGCAAGTGGGATCCGGTGAGAATGTTCAATGACTTAGAAAGGAAAGAGGTGTGAAGAAACCATCAGGTTGCACTTGGATAAAAGGCAATAATGAGGTGCATTCATTTTTAGTCAATGATCAAGAAAATGAAGACTATGCTCAGAGGAATCCTTGCAGAATTGAAGAGATTGTTAGGAGAGATGCATGCCATGGAATAAGATGTACCAGATACAAAAGTTGTGCTGCATGATGTGGAGGAAGAAAAGATAGTTTCGTTTGAGTCACCACAGTGAGAAAATGGCAATTGCATTTGGTCTCATCAGCACACCTGATACTCTGCTCCACATTTTCAAAAGTGTGATTCAGTGAGAGACTGGCTAGTGCATTTGGTCTCATCAGCACACCTCTTGGTACTCTGCTGCATGTTCTCAGAAATCTGCTGGTAAGTGGTTTCATACCTCACAGATTTGAACCCACCTGGCAACTGTGATGGGCAGAAGTGGCAACTTGAATGGTATTCAGAGTAGGTTACCACATAGGAAAATGTCAGCATAGATCCCAGGTGTGCAATGTAGGGCATAGATCTCAGGTGCACAATAATGTATGCTCAACTACCTGCCCAGACTACCTGCCTGAACAGCACAGATGTTGGCAGATCATGGAGCTCTCTTGCCTGCAATGTAGTATGAAATATGCCAGAGGGAAGCCCCTATGAGGGTGATATTGTGGATATCTCTGCTCCAAATAGCCATGACATTTGCAGTGTTATTGAACATTAAATGAAAGTTAAGTAATTTAAATCACCCTTACAATTTTATTTCAACCTGAGCAAGGTGATGGGAAATACGTAGTTGGAAGTCCTTGTTTGGTTCACTGTCAGGAACTTGCTTTCAACTACTCCAAAGAAATGACAAGTGTGTGCAAAAGTGAGATAGTACTGGAAAAATGGTTGTAGTAATGTTCACCATTTGAGCTTGACTCACATTCCTAAACCCTTCTGTCAGGTTATTTAAGACTAAAAGTTGCTTGGAGGAAACAGTTTCAACTATTGACCTATAATTGACATCCTGCTCTGCAGCTATGGTCCATGAAAGAGGTTCATTCCATGCATAAAGTTGGTAGTGTTGATTTCAAACCCCACTGCAACAGAGACCACCTGAAGCTCTGGGTGATGTAATATTAGATTTCTTATGCTTGTTGAATGTACATTGACAATCTTCTACACATGGCTAAAATTTAGTACAAAATGAAATTTTTTCAAATTCCTGCTTGATGAGTTTCTCTGTCCTGCACACTTGAAAGCCAGTGCAGCTTTGACTACCTCAGTTTTAGAATGTAAATAAGGAAAATCTATTTGGCAGTGGTGACCAAAGGGAAGACCTACATAAGACATGCACAATTGAAAAGATCTTCAAGACTTGAACAACTGCCAGGGTAGTTCTTTGTGAGTAAATGCTTACTATCCAGAAGAAAGTTGTCTGACCTAAACTGTGATGCTGTTGGGGATACCCATTGCTGTCACTCCAGGTGCTGAATGTGGTCGCAGCAGCTGAAACGGCAGTTGGGCAACACCACAACGATTCTTCAAATTCTTATCTGCATTGCGCTCCTGGATTAATTGGTCAATATCTTTCAATTTGTCACAGTAGCGCTTGAATGCTGCCTGGACCTACAAGGCACAAATATAAGACCAATTGATCAGTATTGCATGATAACACACACATTGCATTCCTCCTGAGAATACCAACTGTCTAGGGAGCTCAATTAGTAAGAACCTGTCTGCAATTCTATTGATGCAAAAGTGAATTTTGACCTTAATTATTGTTTGATTATCTGACATTTGACATACCTTTTCATTTTCAATCCAAATTGGAGAACGCTCATTGATATACTCCTCATTGGGAGCATGGGCAGCCACAACTTCGAACACGGCCATAGCTGTGGTTGTGGTGTCTGTGTCTGAAACCATCGACAAGAAAAATTTCTCGGGGTTGGCTTGGAACTCATCCCATTCTTTGGTGCCTTCATCTGGAATCAGGCGACGGGTGATGGCAGGATGATGGGGCATGAATCCTGCATAATCATATTGGCCGAAGTTGATAGGTGCATGCATGGCTGTCGCAATCCATTGCATTGTTGTTACAATAAATGCCAGGTCTTTCTTTGACTTCAGCTCAGGCCACCCTGGTGTATCCTTCTTGTCACCATGGCCTACAGTGCGGTACTCTGTGTACCATTTCTGAAGTTCAATGTCCTTTTGTATATCATTATCGTCCTCGTAAAAGATGTCAATGTAGTCTGTGTTCCATTTTTTCATGGCATCCCAAATCTCAAGCCCATCAGCTGCGTAAGGATAATCTTCCACTGCAAGCTTGACACCATGTTTAGCACTAGACTCCGGCTCTGCCATACCCCTGAAGAATGGAACAGAACAAGTGTGAGTGATTTCAACTGTGAGGAACCTTGCTGATTTATCATCAATTCAAAAGCATGATCCAGACTTTCATATGATGTTTACCTCTTGATGAGGTCATTGGGCAATGCATTTGAATCAAATGTCCAATGGTCTCGGTAGTATGCAGAAGCCATTTGCACCACATATTCACGAGGTGTATAGATTTCCTCAATTGTACCCCTTGCAGGAAGAAGGTTAAGTCGAGCAGTACTGTTGACTTCTATCGTATGCCTGAAATGTGGCACCATCAACTGATAGATTGGGTGCAGCTTGCTGAGCTGACGATTTGCTGCGATGATTACAGGCTCTGTTACTGCATGACACCGTGTGCTGGACAAGAGCAAACAGGATGCATTCATGTTGTCAAATCAAAATCAACATTGAAGTGCAAGCTCAAAGCTTGAATGTGAGAACTTTTTGACATGAGGGATGAGGTATAAGTACTATCTGGCAAGAGGCAAGTCACTCACAAGTGATTAATGGATTGATGCACAGTCATTTCATTGCTGGTGGCGTGAGCCTTGGCAAGCTGAAACAGATAATCCGGTTTGGAGGAGTCAGCTGAGGGGGTAAACACCTGAGAGATCTTTTCTCCACCAGCAGTCTTTGGGGGACGAGTCAACTCAATCGCAAGCACTTTGAGCGTTCCATCACTTGACAAGAAAAACAGTGATCTACTGGCATACTGTTTACTATTCTCTAGTGCATTTATCCTTCCCACCCATGGAAGAAAAAGATCATGGTAGTCCACGACAAAAAGCTTCTTCTGAGACACAGCCTGTACATATATCAATATGGAAAAGAAAGGTCAATATCTGCAGACATCGATGTGATTACATTAATTCTGGAAGCTTTCTCACAATTAGTACAAAATCAGAATGCAGTTGAAGATGTCACCTGCTTGACACTGAGGCCTTCCAAGTGGTCAGCAATATGTGTCTCTAAAATTGCAGAAGTGGGGTCACCATACTCAGCAGGGGGAAGTGAACTCTTCATAGGAAATTCCTGTTAATCACAAGCACCTTGGATCTGTCAGCCCTCATAAAAGCTTGCTCTTGAAGAATACTGCAAAATGGAGGTCCACATCCAAACAATGGGCATGCAACCTCACTCAACATCTGACATTGCACCTTGTGAACCCAGGAATGTGATCACCTTGACAAGCTCAATCTGTATGGGGTCAAAACCTGCGAGATACTCACGAGCAAATTCTTCATTGGTTTGCCATGCCTTCTCATCAACTATGAGACACAACACAAGCAACTATCACTCACTGTGTAGATCATAACACTTGTGCATTACAAACTCCAGTTCAGCCTGAAGGTCCAAAAATCTCAACATTAGAAGTGAGGTATGAAAATTCGGCCAGCATGGATCCCACCCCTAAACTATAACCCCAAAGCCAACCATGTCTCCCAGTGTATTATACAATGCAATAAGCAAATTGATGGATGGCCTCTTCATCTAGAAGGAACACCTTGTAAGATTTGGGGAAGAGGGAAAAGGAGAATATTGTTCTTCTCCCCTACTGCCGTAGGGGCCGTCAATTCATTCAAAAAGACCAGTGGATGCTGGTCGCTTGTGGACACATCGGCCTTTTTGGGCAACACATTGTTGATCCCTCCAACGTGCTTGCCTTTAGGAGCATACAACTTTTTGACCTCTTCAATGCTTTCGAAGCTCGTTTTCTTGCTGAATTTAGCTGCGATCTTCGATGGTATGGCATGAGCACTGGCTCGGACCAGGTCCGCCTTGTTGTCACTAAATTTGATGTAATCGAAGCGCTCGTCACGAGGGATGTAGAAGGATGACACGTTCCGGCTCTCCGTCTTGGGGCCTGTACATGAAACAATTGTATCCTGACTACTTGCAAGGATAAAAGACATTATCCAACTTGAGATCAATTTGTACAATTTTGAGCAGGCTGCCGCATCCTGATGTCGGAGAGACTACTTACAGGTCTTTGTCGGGAGTCTGCCTGTTCGTATTCTGCGAGGGAAAGGAAACTCCGCACTGCCACCCAAGGGTTGCCGGGCCATCTTCGGGTCCTCATCAGGTTTTCCTAAGTCATTGTAAGGCGCATAGTCGTAGATGCGGTCGCTTTCTTTTCGTTCTCCTGTGCCGTTGCCACGCAGCTCTTGAAGCTCCTTCTCACGCAGCTTCTTAAGCGCTTCAGGGGTGTCCTTTGGCAAATAGGCCTGTAATTGGCAACATACTAGAGATGAGACACTCGCAGACACTGAGCATGACGCCAAGATGATTAAGGACGAGAGATTCTTGAAGTTCAAGTTCCAACACTCATACCTTGTTGCGGAAGAAAATGCGTGGCCCTGAATTTTGTGTGTTGTACACCCATGAGTTGGTGATGTAATGGGCCACGCTCTTGTCGGGTAGTTCGAGAGCGAATGACACAAGGAGGAACTCGTTCGGGTGGTTATTTCTCACGATAATGACCCCAGGAACCCCAAATGTGTTGGGCACAGCGAATTCAAGGTTGAAGCTGAGGTTCCCGGCCGTTAATGGGTCGAAGATAGTGACCCAACCCTCAATGCTCACTTCACTGCTCAGCGGAGCTTCACCTGTTTCGTCTGCCATTCCAAGTGAACCACAAACTTTCAATATTTTGACAACGTGCGCCTAAAACTGAGCTTTATACTCGAAACGACATCCTGGAAATGTAAGTGCAAATCCAAACCGTAGCAGGTTCGCACCAATCTATAAAGTATTTTGGGATTGCAGAATAGAATCCTACTTGCCAGTATGACTCCACATGTATGACCATAGCCTGATAACTTTAACAAATTTTGGCTGACAGAGGGTAGCGTCCGACATACTTTGGTCGATCTCGTTGCTCATGAGTTGCACAGTGACTTTCTTCCCCCGAAGAATTTCACTTGCATCGTCCTGGGCATCCGCGACACGATCCATCAGGTCCAGCAGCTTCAGCTTCTTCATTAGCACGGCCGTCCCCTTGTACTTCACGATTTCGCTGGAGCGATCTGTGCTGGGCTGGCCACGGAGTTTCTCGTCTACATAGCTCCCCACTTTGCCAATCTTCGACGATGCCGACTGTGACCATCCTGCACCCCCGGCGCTTGTGGTGGCGCGCACTTGCAATGATTCCGACCGCCCCAACGATCTTGCTTTCCTTACCACAACGCTATCACGAGAGCCGCGCAACGTCGAAGCTGCGATTCCTGTCTTGAATTGGTTGAGCAACGTGGCCATGGCTGCAATGATCAATCTGGTTTCAAATAAGCCCGGTCTAGTTTCTGTACAGAGTGTGGATCACCTCGGATCGATTACTGCTCATTCAGCATTCCTAGGGAGTGAGAGCCAGTCGAGAAGTACAGACTCGAGTTACGATGCAAATCCTGTCAGTGATGATCTAGTCATGTGAAGATAGTATTCCCACCTTCAAGCGGAAACAGTGACGCCTCAATAACTTGTGAAAACTCCACGATCCAGAGATCATTTAACTTTCAACAAGGTCAACGGTGACACAGAAAGTTACACTCAACAGTTCAAATTATCTCATCCCGCATAAAACTATCAAAAATTATCCTCTCCAATGTTAGTCACGACATAGTTTCAGCTTGAACTCTCCATCGATCGACTCGGTTCGGCAAAGTTCATGGACTGCAATGATTACGAGTGGAAATGCCCATCCCGCAGAGGACATCAGTGCCCCTTGTTTGTCCCTGCATGCACCTCCATGATGCTTTCCTCTAGACGAATCGTAGGGATGCTTTCCACTGGAGGCGTGCCATGTGACCATGTGGATCATGTGAACTTGCAGGCATGAAAAGCGTGGGACCGTAGTCAGAAGGCAGAGTACTTGTACCTCATCCACCCGTTGCGCGGGATCACATAACTTCCAATAGCTCTCCTGGAATAATGCACGAAATTCCTTAATCCTTGACTGAATCATTTTCGATTTCCTGTCTGAGGCTGGCACGTTGCAGCATGCATGATGCGAGTTTAGAAGTGTGGGCCCATAGTCGAGATAGATTTGCAGATAGTCGTTGATGCAGCAGTCTATTCTCGTCAATCGGTGATAGGCTCAAGTACTTCTGTTGGGTCCCTTCCATAAATTCAGCCTGTCCTCCCCTGTTCCAGAACATAAAACCCTTAATTACTCACCATCGGGAATGGCAAGTCAACAACGCAACGAGAAGCTCAGCAGCTTGCTCCCTAAAAATCTCCAACGCTATAAGTTATGTCGGACAACCTCTGAGGCGTCGATATGGAACACGGTTTGCTCCGTTCGAGCAAGTTCGGTTTGTCGTTTGCCGATGTCAGAGCTCGATGGGGGCGGGGGGGGAGAGGGAGGGTTTAGCATCTCGCCTGCCTCAAGGAGGTTCAAAGTTGCCCACAAATTAGAAAGATTCTGGGCTGTCCAATGCCTGATTATTTTGGGGACTCTCAGAACTTCTGCCCCAAAAAATCAGACTGCCCCTGATTTGTTTTTTTCCCACAGGCTGCCTACCTCCATCCCCTTTTGTTTTTTTCTCTTTCTCTCTCCTTTTTTTCCCCTTCCAACTGGGGGAAGTCCTTTCAAGATTCAAACTACCCTCTGGGCTTGGTGAACTTGAGTCAGTTTACTAAACCTTGGGGATGTGAAGTTACTGACTTGGGGCATTGGGTGACAGCACCTGGCTGGTACCATGGTAAAACCACAAAATTCATTTAAATTGCTTCTAAACATTATAAATGTCCTATGTGCAGACTAAATCAGGCGCTCTGAGTCCAAATTTAATATTCCTTGGGTTTAATATAGCTAATGCTACCAAAATCACTGTGCTCAAGGCTAGCGCACAAATACGTCAAGGAAAACCTAAATTACCTGCATGTAACTAGGTACCTGGTTGCTAGGATGTGATTTGTCAAACCTCAGACATGCCATGTGTCATCTTAGAGTATCTAAAGTTTTCAAATTATTTTCATTTGATAAATAGAAATCATACTTCTGCAGGTTTTTCTTAAATTACCTTTAAAAAGAGAGTATATAAAATTCTTAAACATTTAAAAAAGATGTGGTTACTGGTAGTACTGAATATGAGGCCTTACTCAGGAATGTGAAGGTACCGGTGTGGGTGCTTTATGTGGAGTTGGCAACATGCAGTTCACAATTGGGCAATGTGAACTTCTGGATTTGGCAAAATGGACTTGAGAAACAGGTGTAGTGAACTTGGCAAAAATACCCTGGCTCGGAATTCCATACATCGACTCTGGGCTTAAAATTTGGTGTTGAAGATCACGCAGAGGATCCGCTTCATTTTGAAAGAATGCTTATCAGTAAAGCACCGAGTAAGTTTGCTTATACTGCTTTTGACAGGTTCAACCACTGGATTCATTTGTACCGCACTCGTACAATTGTTTTATACTAAGCATTGATACATTTTATATTATATAAAATACTACCTTTGATACATTTAAAATAATTTGTACCGCACTAGCACAGTTGTTTTCTGCCAAGTAATGATACGTTGTATATTATATGAAGTACTGCCTTTATACATTTAAGTGAGCTTCCAATGAATGTATTTCATTAGTTTGAGACAACAAGATGGACATAGGGGACACTAGTGTGGCCTGTGCCATTGGCCCAAGTGTGAACGTGGATCTCATAATTACAAAACAAATTACCTTCCTTCATAGATAGATAATTAGATTTCATCCAACATATCGCCAATTCACGCTAGTTGCTCCCCTTTGACCTGCCTACAGAAAACAGGTCCTTGTGAATTAACACTTCCCACATTTTTCACCGTGTGAATATGCATGTATAGGAATGATAAACATAATTTTGCGACTAGTTTAACGTTTAGCTGAGTACTAACCCACCACCTAATTGCTGGGCAACTCTCTAATATCTCCTAGAGTGTTGAGATGTCAAGCTCAACTAGAGTTGACACTCATGATGTGCTTCAGTGACCGTTCTACATTGACTGGCGTGCTTAGTGATCGTTTTACGTTCACATCGACTGACGTGCGCGCGACAGATCTTCGCCACTGTTTTTTTGGAGGACTTGTTGTCGTTTAGGGGTGTGTGTGTTTGTAAGAGCTCAAGCTTTTTCCCCCCCAATCTTTTCATGGTATCAGAGCCTGGTATAGGCTAAGGGCTGAGTAGTAAGCACAAGAAGTAAAGGAGGCGGTACAACAACAAGAGGTCATCATCTTTTCCCCCTTCGTGTTCGCCACTACACCCGTGTCGGAGTTCTTCGGGAGGCACTGGCAAATGACATCGGATCGAGGAGCTGTCTTTGCCAAGACAAAGCTATAGGGATTGTATACAATTTTTTGGACGTAATTTTGGGGCTGAAACTGCATTTTTGCATCATCTCGACCTCTGTTTTGAGTCAGCAAGCGTTCGTGTGCTATTCAGACAAGATGTCAAACAACATCAATCAAATTGTTAGTGAGAAGCTTGACAAGAACAACTTCCATGCTTGGAAGTTCAAGATGACCAATTTCCTTATGGGAAAAGGATTTTGGGACTATGTGGAAAATAGTGAGAACCCTTGATGAAGACCTTCCAAAGTTGCCCGAGGAAAATGCCACTACAGTAGAGATAAAGACATTCAAGGATTGGAACCAGGGTGCACACAAGGTCATGTATTGGTTGTCTGTCAATGTTACAGACACTATGATTAGGCACATACAGGATGCTCATACTCCAGCAGAAGCATGGCAAAACTTGGTGCAAATGTTCCAGACAAATACAAAGGTAAGGAAGCTGCAGTTAAAGCAAGAGCTGCACATTGTGGAGAAGAAGAACATGTCTATCAATGAGTATTCATTGAAGATCAAGGGTATTGTTGAATCCCTTGCATCTATTAATGTATCTGTGGATGATGATGATTTGGTCAGTGTTTGTTTAAATGGACTTGGAAAGGAATACAAACCTTTCAAGACATCCATAATTGTCAGGGAAAATGTTCCCAACTTTTGAGATCTTGTTTCAATGCTGATTGTAGAGGAAAAAACTTTAAATGAAGATTGTTCTACACAAAACAAGAACAATGTAGAGTAGCAGGCCTTCTACTCAAATACAAGTAGAGGCAGAGGAAGAGGTCGTGGTCAAGGCCAAGGTGGTGGCCGTTTTGGAAATCAGAATTTTGGACAGCAATAGTCAAATGACTC
>Ga0209208_10009628_pt1 | contig 12666 bp, 14 predicted proteins | sample S1TSphfallax_3_FD_187694 | JGI IMG/M metagenome (GOLD analysis project Ga0209208, IMG submission 187694) | Host-associated microbial communities from peat moss isolated from Minnesota, USA - S1T2_Fd - Sphagnum fallax MG (SPAdes) (version 2) | ecosystem: Host-associated > Plants > Peat moss >...
CTCACTCCCCCTAATCTAAAATCTAAAATCCTTGCATCTAAAATTGTTTAACCGATTTTGTAGCACTTTCAGCCAACAGTCTCGGTCGAAACTCAATGCAACAAATGTTGCTTGTTAAAAATCATAAAACATGGACGGCGATAAAGAAAGCCCCCGCCTTACCCCCATAGATAAATCTAGGGGCTACCTCGGCGCTGATAATTTGGTGAGATGACTGGCATAAAATTTGATCCCTCAAAACTTTTCAAACACCCTCTTAGCCCTTTCATCACCCTGTCAGTGATTATAAGTACTTGAGCAGAATTAATTACACAAACTCTGGGCTGAAATCCTTTATCCAGTCTAGATCAGACTAGATATTAGTTTGTAAATATTTCTGCTCGGTTACTTACTATTGAACTAAGCTAGAGTAGTTAAGACTACTGTCAATACGGTTCGGTTAAACGGAAATCCCTATTTTGGTAATCGCTACAAGGTTGATTATTTTGTTTCATTGCTGGGAATAATATCAATGATTGATCTTATCCGAACCGTATTGAGACCACCATGCCTTCTATGAGCGATCGCCTTGATTTCACCGTCGCCATTCCCACCTACAACGGTGAACACCGTCTCCCTGAACTACTCAAAAGACTGCGAAATCAAATTAACACCCAAAATATCAGTTGGGAAATTATAGTTGTTGATAACAACAGCACGGATAACACGGCTAACCTAATTCAATCAATTCAACAAAATTGGCAATGTCCCTACCCCTTAAAGTACTACTTTGAAGAAAAACAGGGAGCAGGGTATGCCAGACAAAGAGCGGTGGCAGAATCTCAAGGGGAGTTGATTGGTTTTCTAGACGATGATAACTACCCAACAACCACCTGGGTAGCGGCAGCCTACGCCTTTGCTCAACAGCACCCCAATGCGGGAGCTTATGGTAGCCAAATTCACCCCGCTTGGGAAATAACCCCCCCTAAAAACTTTCAGCGTCTTGCTCCCTTCCTAGCAATTACAGAACGGGGAGACTCCCCACTCCAATACGCAGCCAAAACAAAATTACTTCCCCCCAGTGCGGGACTGGTGGTTCGCCGACAGGCCTGGTTAGACAGTATCCCCGCACAGCTAATTCTCACGGGTAGAGTCCCCGGCAATATGCTAACCAGCGAAGACTTAGAAATGTTATCCCACATCCAAAAACACGGATGGGAGATTTGGTATAACCCAGACATGGAAATTTACCATCAAATCCCCAGTTCCCGCTTACAAAAAGCATATTTAATCCCTTTTTTCCGGGGCATTGGACTGAGCCGCTACGTCACGCGGATGGTGAGTATCAACCCTTGGTATAAACCATTTTACTTAGTGGCTTATATGATCAATGATTTGCGGAAAATTCTTACACACCTACTCAAGTATCGAGCTAATTTAAAACATGATTTAGTAGTCGCTTGCGAGATGCAATTGTTTGTAAGTAGCTTGTATAGCCCATTTTATCTGTGGAAACATGGATATTTAGGAAAAAAATCATGAACCAAGAGACGCTAGATTTTACCGTAGCGATCCCGACCTATAATGGTGCAACCCGTCTCCCCCAGGTTTTGGAACGGCTGCGATCGCAAACAGGGGTAGAAAATCTGAATTGGGAAGTTATAATTATTGATAACAACAGTTCTGACAATACAGCTAATATAGTTGAGTTTTACCAACAAAATTGGCAGCACAACTTCCCTTTGAGGTACTTTATAGAAAAACAGCAGGGAGCAGCCTTAGCGCGGATGCGAGGTGCAAAGGAAGCAAGAGGAAAATTTATTGGTTTTATCGATGATGACAACCTCCCTGCACCTGATTGGGTTTACCAATCTTATATTTTTGGTCAAGAACATCCTCAAGCAGGTGCATGGAGTGGTCAAATTCATGGTGAATTTGAAGTTGATCCACCTGAAACCTTGACACCTATTCTCCCTTTCCTAGCAATTAGGGAACATGGCTCACAAAACTATTTATTCGATGCAGCGAATTTAAGACTCCCTCCCAGTGCAGGCTTAGTCGTTCAGAGACAAGCTTGGGTTGCAAGTGTTCCTCAAAAATCATTTTTTAACGGGAGAATAGGTAAATCAATGGTTGCAGGAGAGGATACAGAAGCACTTTTATATTTACACAAAGCAGGGTGGGAAATTTGGTATAATCCCGCAATGCATATTCACCACCAAATACCCCATTGGCGATTAGAAAAAGACTATTTGTTAAGTCTAGCTCATAGTCATGGTTTGTGTATCTTTCAACTACGTCTGATTAATGCTCGGAATTGGCAAAAACCCATAATTTTTATCAGGACTATTTTGGGTGGCTTGCGCCGAATCTTAGCGCATTTAGTGAAGTATAGAGGTAATTTAAAAGATAATCTAACTGCCCGGGTTGAGATCGAATTTTACTGGGCTAGTATGATCAGTCCATTCTATAGGAATCCGCTTTGATTATTGAACTTATCTGCGTAGATAGGAAACTCTTAACAGGGAAACAGATCGGGAGCATGTCACTTTTGAAGATGCATAAATTGAGTGCCTTGGCAATGAGGTAGTTGAAAGCCCGTAAGTAGAGCATTTTGAGTCATGAGTATAAATACTCCTATGCAAAGGTGACATGCTCCCGTATTCATCCTATTTCTACAGACCCTCAAGCCTCGTAGTTTGGCGAAGGTATTGATTATTATTACAAGTTTCACCTGTAGGGGATTGCCCCATAATAATGTCTGCAATCTCTCCTAAAGTCGTCTCTTTCCACTCACTCATAACTCAGCCTTCACCACTACTAACAAACCAATTTTCAACAAAATCAGAAACATTATTAGTTACCAAAATTAAATTATTACTGTAAGCAATACCCGCAATTTGTCCATCGATAAAAGCAGGAGTTTTGCCCATCTTAGATAATCTAGCCCTTTCTTGGGCGTGCCACTGTACATCTTTTAAATCATAATTTAGTATTGTCATTTTTAAAGGTATTTGATTAATATATCCTAGCAACAATCGACATTTTTATGACTCCACCAAACGTAAACAACCAAATAAAAGTTCGTGCATTACAACTGAACCAGTCGCAGTCTCTAGTTGATGCTCAGTTAGTTTTCTGACTACATTAACATTAGGACTTTGACGAGTGGCTTCTGAAATAATATTTGTGTCCAATAGACATCTCCGAAAATGAGCCTGAAACCCTGATGCAGTAAGACACAGATATTAATTGTCGGAGATGTCCAATAAATACTTGATACTCAAAACTCAACCTCCCTACCGACAGAGCGATCGCGCAGATCCGCAAAATCTGCATCATCAATCGAACAAAATTAATTACAGAAAAATTTGGGCTGAAATCTTTGATTAGCAAAGAATTAGTCAATAACTAATATGTAATTTGCTGCTAATCTCCATCCACCAGAGAATGTGAAATATTAAGGATGAAGAAATTTTGGCATTGCTGATTCAAGTATGAATCAATAGCCGAAAGCTCTGATAACTCATTCGGAATTTCGCAGGACCATACCACCATTCAGCAACGCCCAGTGCGTAAGTCCAAGTTTTACTTCTTGTTTGCTAACTTCGATTTTTTGAAACCAACACCTAACCCTAATGCGATTATTGCACCTAAACCAAATCCAGATAAAGGTTCAGGAACATCAGCAATAACGGAGACATCGGATAACAGAGCAAAAGGTGGCTGTCCAGTTGGAGTGCCTTGAGACAAGAAACCAAGCACCTCGCTTGTACTATCGGCTGTAAACGTCATGGTTTGTTCCTCCCAAGGGGTAACTTCAGTAGCTGTAGCATTAAAACTTATCAAAGCTGATTCCTGACTCTCTGAGCCAAAACTAACCACGAATTGGTCAGTAGTGGGACCATTTTTAGTGGTTTGCTGTCCGGCTGCTTGATAAAAAGTTACCGTGTATTGCTCTCCCACCGTGAGACCAGTCAAAGTTTGTTGAATAGCACCTACGCTAAAAGCCCCATCTGCTGCTATAAACCATCCTGACCCATCAGCGGCGTTAACAGTCTGCCGGCTACTACCAGGATAGAGAGAAATGGATCCGTATTCGGGATATAAAACAGCCATATTGGTTGTTAGCGCCGTACCGGATGGAACCACGAAATTAAAACCGTTAGAAAAAGTCCAACCAGGAACAGTGACCTGATTAGATCCTAAATATGCTGATTGTGTTATCCCTGTGGGAACAAAGTCACCATTTTGGACGAGATTTTGGGCGAGAGCCGGTACTGGCACAGAAGAAACAAATGTTGAAATGGTTATAGCTGAACATCCGATAATTGCTATTTTACTTAATTTCATGTTAAACACCCCCTAAATTCCGACTCGTTTCATGTAAAATTATCTACTAGAACATCGGGTAGATTTTTAAAGATTCGATTGGTTTTTTAGGTTATTTGTCACAATTTAAGATGAAAGGAATTTTATCAATTAGTAGAAATACTGAAAATAATTCCAATGTGAACAGATTAATCTCTCTTCTCATCCAAAATCTAAAATCGACTGGGTCAAGTACAGCTTGTCACTCCGTCTTAGGCAATGAAAAGCGCATCCAAGCGATCGCCGCTCTATTTCGCCACCGTTTGGGATTGGGGGATGCTCCTATTGTCAACCTGTTTCAATCAGTGGAAGAAATTGGCTTAAAAGTTTTACGCCAGTCGATTCCAATAAAAGGTTTCTTTGGTCTAAGTGCCTGTAGTGATATCGAAGGTGCTTTTGTCTTGGTAAACACCCATGATGTAACTATTGAACGTGAATTATTTACCTTGGCACATGAGATTGGACACCTGATTTTCCACCGAGTCGAGTATCAAGAGACTTTAATTGAGGAGGGAACTAAAGAAGAAGAAAAAGCACGAGAGAAAGTAGCTAATTATTTTGCAGGTCATCTGCTTGTCCCCCAAGCTGAATTTGAGCGGATATATGCCCAAACGAAGAACATTGTTAAACTCAAACGGCATTTTCGGGTAAGTTACCAGGTAATTTTGAACCGTTTAGCAGAAATGGGGGTTATTGATTACGCAAAAGAGAAAGCCAAAATCTGTGCAATTTATAAAAAGCATTCTGGAGGGGCATCTCTTCAAAATTCAATGGAATTACCACCAGCCCTTGACAATAAGGAATTTCCAGAAAATGAACGATATAAATACATGATTTGGGATGCCTTAAAATTAGCTAAAATTTCCGAAATGAAGGCTGCGGAGCTTCTCAATCTAACCGTTGAGCAACTGCGGGTGCATCGTCAAGAAAGAGAGGTTTATGCAGTTGTTTAATGGCTCTCCCGGTGTAGTGGTGATAAGTTTATATTATGAATTATTGAAAGAGTTTTACGGCAAGCTTTTCAGGCTTCAAACTCAATAAATTCATTTAAGGCAGGTATTTGAGCGATGCCGAGACGGCGGCTACGCCAACGCCAACCTGAGAGCCCTATAATTCCAAGAACCTAGCCTTATTGATAAGATTACCTTATAACCATATAACCGGGAGAGCCTGTTTAATGGAACAATTCTCGACGCAACCGCACTGATTGATTTTTGCTGGCTAAACGAGTGGGGGTGGTTACAACAGCACTATAACCCGTTGTACATTGCCCAAGAAGTTTTGGACTCAGATCAACTGGAACTTCCCACTCGTGAAGCCGTAAAAACTTACCTAACAGCGCTCAATCTCTCAACAGAGGAAATGTTCGCCAGTTTTCTAGAATTTGGCGCAAGAGAACCTCTTTTGAGTGCCGCAGACCGTTCTACGATTGCCATTGCCCGTCATCAGTTGCTTATTTGTGCCAGTGATGACGGGCTAGTTGTTGAAACTTGTAAAGTATACAGTATTGCCTATACCAGAACACTGCGATTATTCGATGAGATGGTAGAAACTAAACACAAAACAGTAATAGAGGTGACGGCAATGGCTGATACATTAATCAAGGAGCGAGGTAAACACATTTCTCCCAAAGTTTTAGCAGACTGGAGGCAAGGATTACAAAAAGATGACATCTTGTAACTTAGGTATTATGGCAAGTGTCGAGTCTTGAGGATAGTATAAAACAGAAATAACTAGCAATTGCTATAATCAACATAGACTAATTAACCTATAACTTATCATGGAAAATATTACCATTCAAGTTGACCCAGAAATTGCCAAAGCGTACCGAGAAGCAGAACCAGAAAAACAGCAAAAAATCCAAATATTTCTCAACATAATGCTGCAAAAAGCAGTCAGTCAAAAACCACTCTTAGATATCATGGAAGAAGCGAGTCAACAAGCCATTGCTAACGGAATAACCCCAGAAATTTTAGAATCTATTCTCAACGATGTAAACTAACCGTATCGTAATTGGTACAAATGTCATTGTCAGTGCATTACTCTTCTCTAAATCTACCATAATGCAAGCTCTTAGAGAAGCCAAATAAAACGGATCAATCTTAATTTCTGTGGAAATTTTATCAGAATTAATTGATGTACTCAGTCGTCAAAAATTTGACCGCTATCTATCTAGCCAGAGAAACAGAATTAATCACAATTAATGAAACAATAGATATTTGTCGAGATCCTAAAGATAATAAATTCTTAGAATTAGCCATTTCCGGAAAAGCCACTCATATTATCACAGGAGACAAAGACTTATTAGAACTATATCCTTTTCGGCTTAATTGTTAGTATTTGTTAGCAAAAAAGTATCGGTCCACTATGGAGCCAAAAACTTAACTATTCAGGGAGTTCTCCGGCGCCTCTTCGCAGCGAATTAACAAGATTTCCATTGCCTGTGCTAGGGAGATTAACTCCGTCCAAGAAGAACCACTAACTAAATTTTGGGCATGGGCCAGTCGATTTCGCAACTGTTCAGCAGACTTGAGGAAACGTTCACCAAACCGCTTTGACTTCAACCCCAGTTGTTGAAGTAGTTCGGGTTGATTTAAAACTAACTCGCGCTTATCGCAGAATTGCAGGTAATCCAGTAAATCTGTAGCCTCATTTCTTTCTTGACTCTCCTGCCAGAGCCTTTGGGCAACTTCCAACCGTTCTGGTTTGAGGATCTGCTGCCAAGAATCCTGGGGATAGTATAGCCGCACCAGTCGCAAGAGATTCATTTCTAGCAGTGTTACCAAGCCAAACAACAGCATCCGCACTGGTGCTTTTTGCAAGTCGCCACAGGTAATAATCCCACAGACTTGGTTGCAATCAAGGACGAACAGGCGGGGGGTTTGTTGCAGGATGGGTAGTAACTTAATCAAGGGGGTGGAAGCAGCGATTAGTTCTTGAGGATGGAACACCCGTTGAAAGTCACTGCATCTACCAGATTCAGCTGACAATAAATCAGTGCGTTCCACATAGCCAGTAATAATGTCGCCAGTTTCCACACCCACAACATCAAAGTCGTGCACCAGCATCCAATCGAATACTTCCGTTACTAATGCGTCATTTGATACAGATTTTAATGGTTCTGCCACATATTCAATTGTAATATCGTTCTCAAACAAACTTCGTAAGTCTTGAGAACGGGATTTTAGCTGTTTCATAAGAAAACTCGGTAAGTGGGAAACTCAGAGGCTTCCACCCTGAGAGGAAAACGACACTTCCTTAACCCTTTACAGATGTTTAATAGTTTGGTTCTAGAGCAAGGGATAGCAAGGCAAACCCTTGGTAGGTCTTTAACTCTTGCCTTATAACGATACCACTTAAGGCTTAGTCTGAGCTTTTTGATGAGCTTTACGGCTGCTTCCGTGGGTTTCTGACGGAAACACAGTGTGAGCAGCAAGGTGGTTAAAACCACTGCCGTATTTATTGACGATTTTAGTTTAATTTATCTTCAAGGAAAGTAGCTACTGAACTACCCCACAAGACTTCATGCACAAAATGTGTCGCCTAAGTACTTGAGCAGAATTAATTACACATTCGGGTCAGATGTGGGGCTTCTTTTTGTTTTGGCTAAGCATTGAATACTACCCCCTGTAAACAGGTATAAAACTTCAAGCGCCCAGACCTTGTGAGCCTGGGCGCTTGAATATTAGGTTGCAGAGAAATTTCTGCTAGGCAGCAGGCATCATTTCCATTTTCCGGCAAACTTCAGCACACTTACGGCAGGCAGCAGCACACGCCATCATCTTGGCATCATCGCTCATTTTCGCACAGGCCATAGCCACGCGATCGCACATCTCAGCACAGAGGGTGCAGGTGCGTCCCGTGAATTCGGAACCGCCCATCATCATGTTCATGCACATCATACACATTTCAGCACAGTCGCGCATCATGCTCATCATGCCCATATCCATGAGCTTGCCACCTTTGCTCATACAGTATGTCATTGTCTCCATACACATTTTATGGCATTCCATGCAAGCATTCATGCAGGATTGCATTTCTGAAGTCATGGTTTCAGTCATCATCATCATCATAAGTAAATACCTGCTTGACTATTTTGATGTTATGGAAGTGGTCTTTTATCAGACTACTCTTACACAGTAATCCCATATTTTTTAATAGTCAATACTTGCTTTGTTGGGAATTGATAAAGCCAACAATGTCTATCGGATTACTGGGAAATAACTTTAATGGCACATAGGTTAGTGTTGTTTTCTGTCAACATCTCATCAATAAAAGGTAAAAATCTCCCCTATTAAGGTGGAGATTTATCACCCTTGCCAATTTTGCCCATCTAGGTTTGTGATTTAACCCAGATTAACTGTAAATAAATTTTTTGAATTTCTCTTAATTGACAGCCAAGGCATTTTCTAAGTCAGCTCGCAAATCTAGCTGATGTTCAATACCGACAGAAAGCCGAACTAAATTGTCCTTAATCCCCCGTTTTAGCCGTTCTTCCGGGGGGAGGGAGCCGTGGGTCATCTTTGCCGGGTAGCATAACAATGATTCTACCCCTCCCAAACTCTCTGCTAGGAAAAACAACTTGAGCCGGGAGGCAAATCGTTCCACGTCCTGAAAATTCCCCTTTAATTCCATACTAATCATCCCTCCAAAGCCAGACATTTGCCTCTTTGCTAGTTGATGTTGTTCATGACTAGGCAATCCTGGATAATAAATTCGCTCGACTTGGGAATGCTGTGCTAGAAACTCTGCCAAAAAGAGGGCGTTTTTCTCATGTTCTCGCATCCTCACAGCTAAGGTTTTAATCCCTCTTAAAACTAGCCAACTATCAAAAGGACTAGGAACCGCCCCAATGGCATTTTGATAAAATTTCAATGCTCTGTACAATTCTTCATCAGAGGTAATAACTGCACCACCAATAATATCGCTGTGTCCGCCGAGATATTTAGTAGTGCTGTGAACTACAATATCAGCACCTAGTTCTAAAGGACTTTGAAAATAAGGACTAGCAAAGGTATTATCTACTACGAGGATTAGGTGATGTTTTCTGGCTAGCTTTGCTAGGGCAGCAATATCAATAATTTTTAGTAATGGGTTGGTTGGGGTCTCAATCCAAATTAGCTTAGTATTTGGTTGAATTGCCGTTTCAAAGTCCCCAATCTGATCAATATCCACATAATCTGTGGTCACTCCCCAATTTTTCACCACCTGTTCCAGTAAGCGGTATGTCCCCCCATATAAATCATCTCCAGCAATGATATGGTCGCCACTTTTGAGTAGACTTAATACGGTGGTAGTTGCGGCTAACCCAGAGGCAAAAGCTAAACCATATTTCCCATTTTCAAGGGCAGCTAGGGACTCTTCCAATGCTGCACGAGTTGGGTTGCCAGTGCGAGAGTATTCATAACCTTTGTGTTCTCCTATCCTTTCTTGCTGATAGGTGGAAGTCAAATAAATTGGTACAATTACAGCCCCAGTTTGAGGGTCTGGTTGCTGTCCTTCATGAATGGCTCTGGTTTCAAATTCCATATTATTTCTGACTAATCCAATATCTAATTAAATCGGCTCTAGTAATTAAACCAATGGGGATCTGTTGCCTGGTAATAATAATCCCCGTTGTCCCAGATAATAGTAATCGATAAGCTTCAGAAATGTCCACCTCTTCATCAAGAGTTGGCAGTGGTCTACCCATAACTGCGGAAACTTCTTGATTGGAAAAGTTGATCCCATCGTGGAGAAATTTCATCAAAGATGCTTCATTTAAACTACCCACCACCTCATGATTATCAATCACAGGTAACTGGGAAATATTTAACCTTTGTAGTAAGCTTGTGGCTGTGGTTAAAGTATCATGGGGACTAACAGCTACCATAGAGGGGAAATCGGTTTTCTGGAGGAGAATCTCCCCAACTTTTGGGGTTATCACTGCTGTCCCTTCCCAGAACCCATTTTCCTGCATCCAGACATCAGCGTAGATTTTATTGATGTAGTTTCTCCCCGTATCTGGTAGTAGGACAACAATATATTGAGGCTGAGATAATCGCGCTGCATACTTCCGGGCTGCTGCTACTGCCGTCCCACAGGAACCACCAACTAATAAGCCTTCCTCCCTGGCTAAACGACGAGCCATATTAAAGGACTCCTTATCACTTACCCGCACCATTTCATCAACTAATTGACGATTAAATGTTTTGGGAATAAAGTCCTCCCCAATGCCCTCAACTTTGTAGGACTTAGGACTGTCACCAGATAGGATTGAACCCTCAGGATCGGCACCAACAATGACAATGTGGGGATTTTGCTCCTTCAAGTATTTCGCAACTCCAGAAATTGTCCCCCCAGTCCCCATTCCAGCGACAAAAACCTCTACTTTCCCCTCACTATCTGCCCAAATTTCTCGGCCTGTAGTTAGGTAATGGGCTAAAGGATTATGGGGATTTTCAAACTGATTTGGTCTATAGGCACCAGGGATTTCTTTAGCTAATCTTTCCGCTACACCATTATAACTTTCGGGGGAGTCTGGGGGGACAGATGTGGGGGTAACAACTACCTCTGCACCATAGGCTTTGAGCAGGTTAATTTTATCCTGACTCATCTTATCGGGCATGACAAAAATACAGCGATACTTCTTCACAGCGGCAATTAATGCTAGCCCGACACCTGTATTACCTGCGGTAGCTTCGATGATTGTCCCACCGGGTTGTAGCTGTCCTGATTTTTCTGCGGCTTCAATCATCGACAGGGCTATGCGATCTTTAGTACTGCCACCGGGATTGAGGTATTCTACTTTAGCATAGATGGGGGAGGTAATATCTTTTGTAACTTGGTTTAATTTAACTAGTGGAGTTCTACCAATTGCCTGTAAAATATTGTCGTAAGTTGCCATGATTATTTAAGTAATACACAATCAGGATCAGAAACCCACGGAAGCAGCCGTAAAGCTCTGAAAAAGCCCGAAGTTGACTAGACTAAGCCATCGTTTTAAGGCAAGAATGAAAAAACTTGAATATTGGGCAAGTTTACCATGATACTCATTAACTATAGAATCATTTAAGGTATATGAAATTTCTCCACCGTCCCGATCTGTATAGCTGGTCTTGTTTCAATCCTCCCAGAAATATTGACTTCAACGGCTTTGCCTGGATTCGTCCCGAGGGCAATATCTTAATTGACCCGGTAGCCTTATCAAACCATGATTGGCAGCATCTGCAATCCCTCGGTGGTGTGGTTTGGATTGTACTGACAAATTCTGATCATCTGCGGGCAGCTAGGGAAATTATCGAGCAGACCTACGCTAAGATAGCGGCACCGGCAGCAGAGAAGGCAACTCTCCCCATACACTGCGATCGCTACTTAGGGGACTCGGAGGAGTTGGTACCAGGATTGAAGGTGATACAACTCCAGGGATCAAAGACCCCCGGTGAATTAGCCCTGCTATTAGAGGAAACTACCTTGATTGTTGGGGACCTAGTGCGATCGCCTAAAGCCGGCACCTTAGAGATTTTACCCCAGGAGAAATTGCTCGACCCAGCGCAGGCGATCAGTTCCGTGCGGAGATTAGCTCAGTTGAGTCAGGTGGAGGCAGTGCTTGTAGGGGACGGATGGTCGGTATTTCGCAATGGCAGGGAAAGGTTGCAGGAGTTGGTGGCAGCGTTGAGTTGAGGAATTTACCAAGCAACGGTGGAGAAGTAGGGGACTCAGAGGAGTTGGTGCCAGTGTTGAAGTTGATAGAACACCAGACCAACCAAATATCAACCCATGCCCCCATAATAGAATTGAGACAATCGTGACGCTCCTACATCTCTCTTGCGAGTAGATGTAGGCTTCTGGCAGAAATTATCTTTCCAGAACTTCCTTTGTGGTACTCCCAAAGTTTCCCACTACGGCGGTTTATAGTCAGGTACGCGCCCTGCCCGACTGTCTTTAAAAAAGACTACCTACATTCCTTGAAGATTTTACATATCGGAGGCTGTAGTCGGCTATTTCATAGCAATTTAAGACCGCACTTCCCGATAAAACCCCATATCTTCAGTTGTCAAGGTTCAGTGTTGGACCAGCTTTTTAAGCTTTGTCTTGAGTTATTCTAGCAATTAAGATGGCGATTCCTCATCGACCCCTCGCCCTTTCCAGCCTATGGCTTGATTCGGTTAGTGGTCAATTCGTCATCGCCCAAAAATTCATCCCACACGGCCCAACTCCAAAGCGGAGACGCTGCGCGAACGGGTCAGATGTGGGGCTTCTTTTTGTTTTAGCTAAAGGATAAAAACATGAGGGTTTGGCTGGTCTGCTTTTTCGCAATATTTGCTTTAGCGGAAC
>Ga0209208_10009629_pt1 | contig 12666 bp, 7 predicted proteins | sample S1TSphfallax_3_FD_187694 | JGI IMG/M metagenome (GOLD analysis project Ga0209208, IMG submission 187694) | Host-associated microbial communities from peat moss isolated from Minnesota, USA - S1T2_Fd - Sphagnum fallax MG (SPAdes) (version 2) | ecosystem: Host-associated > Plants > Peat moss >...
ATTAATTCATTCCTTCATTCATTCATTCATGCATGCATTCATTCATTCATTTTGAAGATTCCATGGCCAAAATAGAAAAAAAAAAATCTTGAAAATTCCCAAAAAGATTTTATTTATTTATTTATTATAGCTTCACTATTTATAGATTCACTCTTTTAATTGTTTTCTTTGAAAATAAAGAAATAAAGAAATAAAGAAATTAATTAAAGAATTTCAATATTTTTTTACAACATAAGGGCATTACCTGACATTAAGAATTTGTAGACAATTTTTTAGGGTTTTTGAAATTCTGATTTACGGTGTACCGCGTACCTGCCAAACCCTAATCGTGATTGTGTTTGGAATGTCAAACCCTAAGCGTGATTTAGGGTTGACTCAGAAGCTGCTGTTGCTTGTGATGTGTGCTTCCTTTCCGCAGTAGCGTTGTTGTTGCTTTCGGTGGCGACGCGGCTGCTGGTTCTGCTGCTTTTGCTTCCGCGGCGTCGGTGTTGCTCGCTTGCAGACGCGGCTGATGAGTCTCGTGCTCTCAACGGCGCCATGTGGAAGCAGCGTTTTTGACGCGTCGCGCAAGCGGGTTCTTACCGGAGTTGGCGTCATCAAGTTGTACGCCACACACACGCTCTCCAAAGACTGCCGGTGTGTTCTTTCTGGTTTTTGGCTTCTATTGTGTCGCGTACGGCAAATGGGTTAGGGTGGCGGTGAAGTCTCTCCTCTTTCTCGCGTGTGCTTTTTGATGTGGCCCACAAGCAGATGGACTGGGGATCCGATTAGGTTTTTGCAGTTCTCATGAGATTAAGGGCTATCGCGCAACGCTGTCGTTGGACTCTTGACCGAATGCAACAACAAAATTCGCTTACCACTGATCGATTCTTCTCCACCTCCATCAGTAGTTTTTCTAGTCTAGGATCTCTGTGTTTTGTCGAGTTTCTTTTCCTGGCTTTCTGGTAGTCATGAGTCACAGACAGTTGGTATTGAGATTCCTTGTCGTGCATTCACACAATTGATTTCTTAAAAAATCTTTTTTAGGGTTTGGCAATTTAACCATCTAGAGAGCTTTCTGTGCACTAGAATGTATGCCCAAAGAGTTTTAGGCACTATGGCCAGTTGTCATGTATCAAGGCGGGCTTTACAACACGGAGAGCAGGGCTCTGTGATTATTATTATGGGTGCAATCATAACACATTTCAGTCTAAGGTTGCTTCTTTGTCAGATCACATTTCAGTCTTAGGTTGCCTTCTGTCAGGAAGGTTGGAAGGAATTAGTTTTATTTGATGTTCGGACTGTTTGTGTGGCATGCATCTTGTTGTTATTAGTCTTTGATTGTTGGAAGAAATTGGCAATGTAAAACTGCAGCTTGTTGCAGAGCACACAGTTATTTGCACATATGAACCTGGATGTATGAGCTTTTTTGATTGAAGAGATGCAGCAATTATGTGTGGCAGGAACATTTGGAGTGTCCCCAGTTAGAGAGAACAAGTCCTGCAGAAACCTTATTTTGTAGCAATATATGTTGTAGTAAAGAAAAACTTGATAGTTCTAGTCATAATTTGCAAGTATGGACAAATGTACTCAGGCTTTGTACAACACATGTAACAGCAGTTTAGATCTGGGGGCAGTTGTGTGAGTACTCATACTCTCCCACAGTGATGCAGCAATGTGTAACAGGCAGTCAGAAGTCAGGAGCAGACTTCTTTGTTTTGAAGAAATTTATTGATTTTGTGCTTTTGACATCACATCAAAAGCATAGAAAAAATTGCAGTTGAAGTTGCACCTATTTTTTTTTAAAAATTGGATGTGCATGAAGTGTAAGATCATTTGTTGAATTGGAAATTCAAGTATTGTTTTCTCTGAAAGCAAGGAAAAAGAACCAAGTTCATCAATATGTTTCTTCTGAGTATGTTGATAAGTTTCATAGTTCTGAGTGGTCAGCACAAAACCGACCAAGTAAAGAAGCAATAGAAAGATGATCACCTGGATACACCAGATTACTCATGCAGTGCACATGAAGGGAGGTTGGACAACGAACACTCAGAAAATATTATAAGATTTCTACACCAGGCACACTTAGGGAGATGGGTATAATGTGGGAATGCACACTATGTGGACGAACATGACCTCTTCTTTGGCAACGAAGAAGCGGAGATGGGTATGTCTGTGTATCCTTGCATGATTGGATGTTTTCTCACTATCTTTTTTCTAAAGTGGAAACTGCTTCCAATAAGGCTCTATTCTATGGCACCAGAGAAGAGGTGATGATGGGCATGTCTTATAGCCTGCACAATCAGATGGTTTTTTTACTACCTAGTGGAAACTGCATGGGGGTAGCTTAACTACTCTAGACTTTCTGGCACCTTGGTTGATGCTATTGGGAATTGAGTCAGTATGAGCAAATGGCTTGTGTCAAATTCACTTGACAACCACCCAATCAACACTTTGTGGGTGGGATGTAAATAAAATCCTAAAAAAATTTGAGAGGGCATGCGAAATCTTAGGCCCCATTATTTTTCCATGCTTTCTACTTTTAGAGACTTCTAACTTTGGAAGTTTGTGCAATAATGAGCAGACAGATGTGAAAATGCAAAGAGTGAGTGAGATTCACGTTTCTTTCTAAATCTTTGCTGCCTCCAAAGTCCTTCCCCTACCCTACAACTGCGCCTAAAAGCTGGAGTTGAATGGGCTTGATTCTTGAATCTCTGGAGTTGAATGGGCTTGATTCTTGAATCTCTGGAGTTGAATGGGCTTGAATCTTGAATCTCTGGGGTTGAATGGGCTTGATACTTGAATCTCCAAGTTCCTTTTTTTCTGTCCTACGACTTCGCCTCCCTCTCTGGAGTTGATTGGGCTTAAATCCCAACTGTTCTTCCTATTCTTACCATTGTCTCCCAGCTGGAGTTGAATGAGCTTGGATCCATTTACCACCCAACTCCAATAATTCAACACACTTTTGGCTGTCTCAATGTCCCAGCTACGACTTCCTGCTTTGCTGATGGAAAGGCTTTTTTGGGGGAGGGGGAGGACGAGGAGGGGGCGACTCTTTTGGAGAAATTGGGCCAAAGTCGCCATATTTGGAGGGGAAAAAAAGAGTTGAATTTGCCATATTGAGAACATAATAGGTTCAGATTTTGCAAGTCCCAAGTATATATAACAAAGGTTTTGAAAAACAATTCTACTTTTGCTCTCTTTTTTGACCTGTAGCCAAATTTGGCTAAGTCCAATTGTGGATGGATGATCACAAAATTGACAAAAAAAGGAAAACCCCTGAATTTCTAGATAGTCTCCTTACATGAAATGCCCATTGCCAATTGAATGAGTTGACTCTTCTCATTTACTATTTTGCCAAGTGGACTTTTCCTCGGTGCCAAGTCCACATTGCTGAATTGCTAATTTAACACTTAGTTGACTTTGGCCCAAAGCCAAGTTCACATTGCCAAATTGTCAACTCCCCAAAGTCAAGTTCAAATTGCCAAAATTGCCAACTCCACATCGCCAACTAAATTGGCACAGTCTCAACTCCACAATCGCCAGTGCTACTACTACTACTACATTGCTAACTTTCTTAGCCAAATAAAATTTTCAAATGTTTGGGCAATTTGAAGAGCATTTTGGGCAGCCCATAAAAATGAAGTCAACTTGGAAAGTTGGCAATGCAAGCACTTTGGCTGGCCATGTGGAGTTGTTGATGAAGTTGAGCAAATGTTGAGTTGACAAGAATGTAGCTAGGCTACTAACTAGAGAGATGTGGAGTTGGCAATGTGAAACTTAGAGAGCAAAGTCAAATGGGCTTCTTTAAGCATTTTTAGCAATGTGGACTTGGCAACCAAGGAAATCTCCACTTGGCAAAATAGCAAAGCTCAACTGGGTAGTAGAATAGCCTAGCATATTATGGGCTAGGTTATTCTATAAAAAACCCTATTTCTCATTAGTCTCCATATTATTGTGCAGAATAGGCTTTGCCCCAATGGATTGTAATTTTTGGAGCAAAATTTGGTCTCTTGCTTCATTTCTAATTATGTCACAAATTATGTGCCAATAGCTTAAGATAGAGCTAGTGGAAACTGTCTCCTAGCAAGCAAGCCCATGGGGCCAACCAACCAACAAGGGCAATCCTTTCAGGATGAGCCTGACTAGGGCTGCATTCCAAGCTGGAATCAGCCCTAGACTGGCCACCCTTTGGAATTTTTAAAGGTGCAGAATATGAACACAAATGTAAGATGTTTATGTAGAATTTGCTTGTGTGGGTGGGGGCCCGATTCAGCAACCACCTCGGCTGAAATGGCCACTCAAAGCAGATTCAGCACAATTTTTAAAAAGGTCGAAAACAACGTAAGAAGCCATTCCGGATTTTAACATGTAGGGTAACGGCGTAAAATGCCGTAGGAGTTGGGCATTCTTGAAACCCTAAACCCAAACCAGAATGAGGACTAGTTTTTGGAACTGGGTTTGGAATTGGAACCGGAACTGGGTTTGGAATTGGAACTGGAACTGGGTTTGGAATTGGAACTGGAACTGGGTTCTCAAATTTCTTTTAAGAACCAGAACTAACTGGAACCAGGATCCCAGTTTTTTTAAGAACCCATTACTTGAAACCCAATGAGAACCAGGTCTGATTTGTAGAACCAAAACTGGAATCAAAATTTTTATTTTATTTTATTTTATTTTATTTTATTTATTTATTTATTTATTGGGTGAAGAACTGGACCCAGACCAGGATTTTTGGTTCCATTCTTTTGCAAACTGGAACCAGAACCAAAACCACTCTAATTTGATTTTTTTTTGAATTAGAAGTTCTGCATAAAAAAACTCAAGAACCATGCAACATTGGTCAAAAAGTAAAAACCTAACAAATTATTATTATTATTATTATTATTATTATTATTTTACCATGGTACCTGCCAAGCTATATTCAATTTTTGTTGAAATGTTCACCTTCTTTGCAAACAAGGAGTGTATCACATTGTGGCCTTGACATTTGCATTAACAAGTATCTTAAGGCAATAGATGAATTATGGAAACTCAAATATTTCACCAAGCAAATATATAATCTTCAAAAAAATCCTCTAAAAAGAAACCAAAAATCTTTCAAGATGTTATCACTCTATAACTAATCTCAAGTTTCAATACAAGCCAAAATTATCATCTTTCACAAATCCTCATATAAAATTAGACCTATTACTTAGGTCTCAAAATCCCTTAAGCTGCTACTATAATCTATAATGAATCTAAATGCAATATCCTTGCCTTGCTAGGCAAGGCCAACAAAATATTTTGCTCTGTAATGTTATCTCCAAATAAATTACACTAGAAAGTTTCTTGTAGGTTTTTGTGAACTTGAGAATGCACTCTCAGAGTCAAATTTGGCCTCATGGTGAATCACCATGGATTATGCAATAATCCAGCACCCACCCATTGTGGGGGCAGCTCTTTGATATTTGTAATAACCGCTGGTTCAAGCCTTCACTTATTGAAAAACAATGAAAATCAAAGAACCGTCGGTTTTGGGTATTTGACAAAAATCAGAATGAAAGAACCGTCAGGTCTGGGTATTTGAAAAAAAAATCATAATCAAAGAACCGCCAGCTGATTTTGGGTATTTCAAAACCCTCAAAGAACCACCGGGTTTCATGAAAGAACACGCGAAAACCTGACAGTTTTCTATGTGGTTATTTGACTTTAAAAATGAAAATTGAGAACCATGGTTGTATATCACGATCAGGTTATCCAACTATTTAGATAACCTACAAACTAAGTGGATAAGTCCAATCACACTTGGTGTTATGAACCTTTAGTGATAAGTATCAAAAACATGAAGCTAACATTTTAGAATTAACATGTCACATATTTAATCCTACAATGAACTATGATGGTAGCTAGTTCTATAGTAAACCTTAGCATTTCTTTCATTATCATTCATACCCTACCATGAATTATGATAATAGCTAGCTTTATAGATAACTGTTTGAACGTATGATGCCAAGTATTTATTAATGGCTATAATTTAAAGTTAATCTTAACATTTTTTTCATTATCATTCAAACTTTTTGACAAGAAAGTCCTTGATAAGTATACATGCAAAAAGTTGTCAAGTCCAACAGGACCTATGTAAATAGGTAAGTAAGTATTTTGATAGGTGGGTAGGTGAGTAGATTGATAAGTAGATACTTAAGTACATAGATGGATGAGTAGATAGATGGATAAGTAGACATAGAAAGATAATGGTGAATAAGCATGTAGATAAAGTTTTAATTGAAAACAATTAGTGTGGCCTGTGTTGTTGGCCCAAGTGTGAACTCGTTATAATGTATGGTAGACACAACATATGACATTATTTTGCAACATATATTTATATCCCATTTTTAAAGAATCAAATATGAAAAGAAAGCATCTACTTGAATTGAATATTAGACTTGTAAGTGTGAAGTCGTTACAAAATAACATGAACTCAACATTGTCCCACATCCTAAGTCTAAATCTAACCACATAAATTTCATTAAATTTGAATTGTCAAGATTTTTCCAACAACACCAAAGGCATATGACAATTTTTATTCAAAGTAATTCCCATTTGTGAAGGAACAAAAATGCAAACATAAATAATTATATTGAGTTTCAATAGAAGAGATTGAAAGACAATGAAATCAAAGAATTAAGGAAACCAAGAGAACGACAACATTGGAGACGAAAGATAAACGGGGGGATCTCGAGAAAGAAAGCAAGTGAGGAAACCAATCACAAATAGACATTAACAAGATAACAAACTTTTTGACTGTATTGCTTGTTGGTGAAGGAATTAAGAGGAAAGGTCTCTTACTACTTTTGAGAGTAATTATAATCATTGTTTTGGTTGGAGCGGTGGAAGATAAGAAACATAGTAGGAATGGAGGTGCTTAAGAAAAATGAATTTCACTTGAGATTTGTTGCAATCAATTTGTGATGAAGCAGAACCAATAGTAACAGAAAAAAATGAAAGTAAAGGAAAAAAAGGTTGGAGGGTGGTGAAAAGTAAAGAACTAGAAAAACATTGATAGTTGAGAAGAAACAAAGGAGGAGTTAAGGAACATCAGCTTGGTAGATGGGGAGGATTGTAAGGATTGAAGCAACGTGTAATAATAGACAAAAAAGAAAAAAAAAATTAGCGAAGAAAATTTTAGTTAAAATTAGTTTCTTTCTTTAGCCCTCACCCAATGTTTTGGTTTTGGTTTTGGTTAGGGCTTTTGTTTGATTTTGAACTTGTGTTATAATTGAACTTTTGGGATTTTAGTGAAATTGACTGTTGGATTGGAACCTGTGGGCATCAACTTATTAAAAAAAATTTGGATTTTTGTAGCTTTTTTTTTCTAGGGTCTAGGTTCTCATAGAAGATGACTTCATAAAAGATGAAAAAGTAAAGTGGCTTCTTACGTGTGTGGGCTTAAAGGATAATCTTCCCAATTGAAGAGTTTGTCCCCAAAGAAAAAAATACTATCATTTTCGTTTTGTCAATGTTGTACATAGTTACTGGAATGGATTGGGATTTTTGTGAAAAAGGTTTTTAGTCCACCACAATTGTTTTTAGGCAACTTTTATGCGGCGTTACTTATCTCAAGTTTTTCATGATTGGGAATAAAGAGTGAAACCTATAATGTTTTAACATTATGATGTTTAGATTGTGTTAAACCCCAATATAATAATGATTGTGCCATTCAAACATTTAGTGAAATCAAGGTTTGGCTTTGGCATAATGTCCTAATTAGGGACCCTTAAACAATTTCCTATATTTATCATTTTGATTCATTTAGTTTTCTGTGGTTGGCTTTGTAGATTTAAGATTGCCTTATAACAATAAGTAGTTTTTTAAAAAGTGGGGCCTATGTTCATATTAGGCCTCTTTTCCCATGGGCACCAAACATTCCATGTCCCTTAATTCATCATGTCCCATTGAACTTTGTCCTTCCCATTCCCCATTTGCTTTATCAAATACCACCACAAACCTAGTTTCCACCCCATCCCCCATGCAAATCACACACCTCCCATTAGTTCCCCCTCCCATTTTAAGAAACCACACACCACCCATTAAATCCCCTTCGTAGTCCCTAGCCCTTTGGGTGAATGTGGGGCTTCAACCTCACATTTTCCCAAACCCCTTTAATCATGCACATGTAAGACCTTTTCCCCTTTCCATTTTACCAACACTTCCAATTGCACATGATTAGACCCCCCAACCTACCTTGATATTTTCAACATGTTTGCAACCTCCATCTAAATTTTTTTGCCCCACCCATTGGCATCGATTTACCAGTAAAAGGTTAGCTCGTCATCAATGTTCCTTTCAAACATCCAATTAATATAATCCAAACCCCCATGACCATTTTAACTTAATAACTTCCTTTGTTCCCACTTCATTTACATTAGCTTGGACTTGGGTTTCAGTTTTGGATGTCTTTGGGTCCTTTCATTTAGGCTTTTATTGTCCTCGATTATATGATTGCATCCTTGTTACTTTACGACGTGATGTACAAGTGACATTTTGTTTTGCATTGGATAAGTTAATGCAAGACCTTTATGATGTGGTAATTTGGCACTTGTCTTCTTGTTACCCCAATGGTGTTTCGTTTTGCCCCTTTGTGGCAAGGCAACATGGCATAAGGAAATGTGGATTCAAACCAAACGTTTTTTAGCAAGTGATTGGGAAAACTTAAAATAGGAATTTTTTTTGTGAACCTAAGCTTTGGTGGCAAGTTCAAATTTAGTGCCTTTTCCCTAACATGATTTTTCCAGTTTGTAAACGTTTTCTTCACAATTTACTTTTTGGACATGCAAAGGAATATTATAGAGCAATTTGAGTCTTGGCACCATTTTCCTCTACACCCACGTTCTGTGACACCACCTCAGATCTCACCACACTACATTTTGAATTAAATGGCTACTTCCTACTTTTCCTCGAAGACTACGAATTAAACCGAGACCTCAAACTTTCTTTTGATTCCTTCAAATTGACATTCTAAAGCATGCCCCATTTGTTAACAAATGGTCCTTCTTGGATGGTTTTTGAACACCTTTGGGATTGTTTTCACCCAAAAAATTCAACGAGTGGATTCCATTAGTTATTTCAATTTTGTTTCACATTGCTAAAAGTCACATTCCACCTCAAATTACACATGTTCTTGGCGTAGCCTGCCTCTTAGCCATGACTAAACCTTTAAGCGGAATTCATCCCATTGTATTGGGGGAAACACTATGTCAACCCATAAGTAATGCCTTATGCCTTTAATTTCACAACACCTTCGCAACACATTTTTCCCCACGTTAATTTGGAGTCGCAACTAAGGACAGTTGTGAAGTAGTAATTCATGGCATTAAGTGCACCCTAAACCTTCACCCTGATTGAATTGTTCTTTAGTTAGAAGTGGCAAATGTTTTTAATTCAATGTCAAGAGGGGTCATATTTTAATAATTTCATGCAATAGGTGGAAACATCATGTAATTCATCCCCTTTATTCATGCATTTGAATCTCTTTTGTTTCACAATCATCATAATTGTGAAAACGATGTCATAGTCATCCCTTTTGCCATGGAAACCCATCAAGGTGATCCCTTGGGAGGGGCATTTTTCACATTCGCCCACTTTAGGGCTTTGCATTTTACAGATAGTCATTTCCCTTTTTGTTTATTTCCATTCATTGCAAATGACACTCACATCATAGGTCCGCTTTCTCTTGTATCATTTGCATATGAACATTTTAAAATCGAATTCTATGTGATATGTCTTTTTATCCAACTTCATAAATGTGTAACATGGACACCTTGTAGCCTTATTGTTTGATTTTAACACCCCATTTCAGTTTATCACCCAGTTTTGGGAGTTCCATTGGGCACTTCATCATTTACATCATCCTTGATCAAAGATGTCATGGTAGAATATGTTTGACATGTTGATCTTCTCCCTAGAATTGGTGATGTTTAGGTAGCCTTTGGAATTATAATTCATTGTTTCGTGCAACAACTTTCAAATCTCTTATGATGTACACCTCCTTATTCCATTTTCATAGAACCCCTCACTTCTTTTAAAAGTTTGCACATTTCTTGGGTACAAGATCTTTTGACAACCCAGAAAGATTTTTAGCTTGCAAACAAGCCTTTTTCCTAATAACTTTCGGTGGCATCAAGCTCGTTTAATAGCCACCATCGTCCTAACAACCTATTTAGGGAATTCGGCCCTTGTAGCTTCAATCATAACTGCTAGGTTTATGGTTGATCAACATCCTTTCCTCCTTGAAGCCTTAACACAAGTAAAAAATAACACCTTATTTTTCAAATAACATTTCAAGGTATCTAATTTCTTACCACCCTCAACTCACACATGTCTTCCTTCATTTAAACAATTCACTAGGCAACAAATGGTTCAACTTCAAAATTGCATTTCGAATTTTCTGCATCATCATACCATGTCTGACACGATCTTTGATGGGATATCTGAAGCCCATCATGCCTAAATTTTATTATGTTTTGGCCCAAGGGCGTGTGTTTGGTTTATAGTTCAACCAATCTTCCCAAGCTTTTGATTAGCTTCCCTAGTCTTTTCCATAACATTTTGAATATGACTTGGACTAGCATTACCAACTCCACATTATCAATTAAATTGGCACAATATTCCACATTGTAGGTATCCTTTGATGCGTGTGCACACATCCCATCTACCTTACGAGTATCCACCTTTTATGTTGTGCTCATGGTAATAAGCACACAAGAACCCATGAAGTAATTCATGATGATTTTGTTGCCATTATGTGGGATGTTCACTTCCACATGGGATGAGAACAACTACATGCACTTCTTTCAAACATATTTCAACTCCCCTCATCAATGAATCAACATTATGCTCATCAAAGATGGCATTCACACCTTAAACAACGTTATCATTGCCGCCCAACATGAGCCAATTTACTTCCTCGATCTTATGCCACCCAAAGATTTGTTGTTTCCGATGTGATTCAAGCCAAAGAACAGAGCTATCATGATCGACACTTTGCTGATTAATTCCTCCCCTTAGCAGTGGAGGTATTGGGATGTCTACAAAAGCAAGTGGATGTGTTTTCACACAATTGTGCCAATGCGATTTCGAGTTTGAAAGGACTAAAAGGCCCTTTTCTTTTTGTCTTGGTTACTTTTCTTCACCAAAAAAATTCAATCACATTGTAAAGGTTACATGTATCCTCCATTTTCAGTTGGGCGGTAGTCATGGGCTTAGCTAGTTCCCAACTTCCAACACTTCAAAACACATCTCCCATTTCCACAACCAACTTATTACAAGCAATTGATTTTTTATATCAAAAAATACGACCAACCTACGACAAGTGGTCGACTTTTGACATGATAGGTTTTGGCATCTAGTTTGAGCTAACTTGACATCTTGTATTTTATTTATTTTTTCCCTTATGCCTTTATACATTTTCCTAATCTACAGTGTCTATCAATAGATTTTTACAAGGTTGCATCACATCACAATTCCTTTTACTTGAATTGAATGGTAGACATTCAAGTGTTACCACGTCCTCAACTGATATTTCCTTCCAAAACCTGGGTTTTTAGAAATTATTTGAATTTTCAGTAATAGAAATCATTTAAAAATCAATATCTCCCACATTCTGAATCCAAATCTTACCAAATAAATTCATTAAATCCTGCTCATGAAGATCTTTCCGACAACACCAAAGGCACATTCCAATTCCTCTGAAATTTTCAGCTATGATTTAATTCAATTTTCAGTGAAGAAATCATTTAATATTCAAAAACTTTTGCACCACAAGTCCAAAGGTCGTAGAACAAAGCCCATGCACTCGTTTTTGAGAGCTTTCCAAAGACACCAAGAACAGGATCTGAAGTATCCCAGTTTGGTGGATCTCATATCTACAAAACAAAACAAAACAAACTACCTTGCTTCATAGATAGATGTTAAGGAACCTAGAGATAAGGCATGGGTACCTAACATGGACTTAAAGGCACCCTTTCTGGGGTGGTAGTTAACATTGCAACAGGAAGTCTAAATCTACAAAATTTTCAACATTTAATGTTTGCTTACCACAGCTTTACCATCATACTAACATTAGCCACAACATAAGATTACATGTAGGATTTCATGTTATGCAACATTGCTGGTTTGAATCTAGCAAAAAAAACAAAAAACAAAAAGTTTCTTGGGACCATCCATCTTCTGTGGTGCACTGGTTTCTGTACCTCAAGAGCGGACTGTGTACGTTAAATCGGACTCCCAGAAGCTTGGATAGCACCTGTGAAACACAAACTTTGAAGTAATTCAAACAATCTTCAATCAGAACTTTTGCAGAGTTTTGATTGAGAAGCATTCACCATACATGTTAAATGCTCAGTTGTTTGAAAAGCAGCTGGTGAGAAAGATTTTTTCCCTTTGCCTTTTATATTTCACTGAAGAAACCCTTTTGACTATCTCCTCTTCAAGAAGGGTTGCTAAAGCCTATTGTGTGGTAACTGTAGTGAAAAGTCTACTTTGTAGGATCTGGATCCATGTTCAATGAGATTTCTGGACATGATTTAGAGGTTTTACTTCTGGTTTTACGAGCTTTGGTGTCTCGCCAGACACCTCCTAACTCGATGGGGACAAGAGGGAGAAGAGACTGCAATACATCAGTAATAAGAGGCCTATAGCTCGGTTCTG
>Ga0209208_10009630_pt1 | contig 12665 bp, 8 predicted proteins | sample S1TSphfallax_3_FD_187694 | JGI IMG/M metagenome (GOLD analysis project Ga0209208, IMG submission 187694) | Host-associated microbial communities from peat moss isolated from Minnesota, USA - S1T2_Fd - Sphagnum fallax MG (SPAdes) (version 2) | ecosystem: Host-associated > Plants > Peat moss >...
TCTCTCCTCTTTCTGATACAACAAGCTAACTTTACCCTACCAAAAGTGAGTCCATCCACCTTATTACAGACACTACTACAGCCCAGCTTCATAAGCTTCAAAAGGTGCCCACTCGGAAACTCTTGATCACATGGACAAGGACACTCAACTTACATCACTGGTGGTTTTACTTTGCAAATTAGTCTTTTGATTGCAGGCTTCAATGCATTGATAAGACTATAAACTTACATACTGGTGTTTGTTTGCTTTGCAACTTTGTCTTTGATGCATGGACTGGGATATGTTTGTTGGCTGCAGCCAAGTCAAGGGATACACTACAAACAACTCAAAGGAGGTACACTACAAACATGGATGTCCATTCAATTATTGTTAGTCGCTTTTAAGCTCACCAACCTGTAAACAGTGTGTTGTTGTCCTCTGCATTAGAGAACTAGGACTTTTTGGATGGACCTGAAAAGGAAGTTTTTTTTGGTTCCTTTCATGTGCACTTCCAGGATAGGCAGAAGAGTGTTCTCATCCATAGGGTACATTCTGGCTCCTACCTGAGTCACTAGGGCAAGGGATAGGTTGAAAACTGGAATAGGTCGGTTGGGAAATGACTTGACTGAATCTGAAACAACATAATCTACCCATGTTTGGCCTATTCTGCCATTTAAAAACTGCCAGAAAACTGATTGAATTGGCCTTTGCTTACCAATAAGGTTGATGGAAACTCTCTCTTGCATGCAGCAGCACAGATGAGAGTGAAATTGTGGGTTAATGCCTGAGGAGCAGGGCATGCCTGAAATAAGAGAGACCATCCTTAGGCTGCCCTGCTCCAAGTGGCATTATGACAACTTGACATAAAGTATGACCCTTCAATGAGGACAGTACATATGTCCAAAAGTAAGGTTCTCATAGGTCTCACCTGTCTTCCATTAAAGTAGCCTGTGAATCTTCCTTCCAGAATCATTCAATAGTGTACCCATTTGGTTGAAAGAGTCATGTATGTTGATGCAAGTGGGATCACAAAAGAAGCTGTCAAAATGTTGTACTTCCAAGCACTTGAAAGTATGTTCTTATTGGTCTGCCTTTGGGGGAGTGGTGAGCCTTCCTGATCACACCACTCATGCAGTAGTACTGTACATCAAAAGCCACGGATGTCAATTCAAGCAGAGGATCACACAAAGAAGAGATATTAATGTGAGTACTTGAAGCAATCGGAAGCCCTCCAAAGTTCCAAACCCAGACAATGTGAATTTGCAAAGAAGGCTTGTCAATGTGGGTACTTCCAGCAATTGCAAGCCATACAAACCAGACAGTCTGAATTGGTGTCAGTTAAACATCCCTGCAGGTGGAGTTGAGATAAAACTTTGTTCTATTCTAATGAACTTGTGATTTCAGAACCTCTTCCCAAGTCTCAGTACTGTTTCCTTTAGCTGTGAAGGCCCAGGGCCAGGGGGGGGCTGAATCTGGAGTGACCAAAAACCACTTCCCAAAGCTTAAAAATCAGTACATTTACATGAAGCTGGATTTTAGGGTTTACTGTGCTGGGAATGTGGATTGGCCATTTCAACACTTAAATACTATGAAGAAATCTTTTGTTGTTGGTAGAGGCTACATTATACATTGTTATTCTTCCTCCGCCAGAGGTTGCAATTGTTTTGCTTCAAAGCAGGTTCTTATGTTATTAAGTGGGTTCTCATAGTTTTCTCTTTTTTGTAATTTTCCTTCTCTTCTCACATCTTTTCATTTTAAAGATTCATTTCATGGTCTTTACCAGTGTTGTATTCATATATATGGTGCAACCTAGGTATATGGTATTGGTATTGGTATCAATATCAGTATTGAAGAACCTACCGATCGTGTATGACCTGAGGCAATATCAACCTTATACCAATACCAGTCTAGTATGGGACCTGAGGTAATGTTCAAGTATATACCTGACTTATATTGATACCAATACCAAGTTTATACTTGCCATATATCAAGAAAGAGTCAGCCTTGAATCTAATATCAGTACCAGACTGGTATGAAAGTTTTTTTTTTAAAGTACCCAATACAAATCCTTCCCTCCCCAGTTTGGTATGTTCAAAAGTTGATACTAGTCCAACACTGGTCTTTATGTTGGGTAATGCCCTTGGATGAGGGCATTACCAGAAATGGTCTCCTCTTTGCTATTGCCTTGCACATGTCCTTAAATGCCCCCCCCTCCTGATGTGTTACACTACACAAAATACCCTTTGTAAGAGGGTTTATGGTTCGTGGTCATTGTCATGTTCTCCAAATTTGCGAAATTCCCATAGCTTTCCAGGATGGCCACTTCTAAAACAACCATTGAATAAAAACACTTGAAGATGGTTGTAACTTGAACTTTGTGATAGAAGGTAACGTGGCCTCATTTCCTAGCATTTGAAATAGAAGAAGCAACTCATCACATAACAACTATGCCCTTCATGGCAAGTTCAAATTTCAACCCAAAAACTTCCCGTGTTGAATCTAGAACTTCTCATCTACATGCATGCACTTATATGGAACATTCCCATTCATCATATGCATACTATTAATCCAAATGTCACTCACAAATTGGGTCAAATTTGATGCCAAAATCTTACACCAATGCATCTTCTCTTCCCTTATGGGCAAAGCCAATGATGAACTCACTTTTTAGTCTACTTTCCCAACAATAATGAACAATAAAATATGCAAGAAATACACAATATGGACCAATAGTAAGCACCCAAAACCATCCGAATAAGCATATTGAGTAAATCAGACTTTTAAAAAACACATTCATTTTCCCCTTCAAAACAAGAGGATTCAAAACTCATCCCAACTTGAATATGTTTTTTATATAGAATTCTTCACTTAGTTATGAATTTGCTAAGAATTGTGATAGGGATACCATGTGATATCAATATGCTCCCTTGTAAATGGTGACTCAAATTGTAGCACTTCAAATTCTCAAAAGATGATTGTTAACAAGGTCAAATAGAGGGTTCTAAAACTTAGGCCACATATGCTCAAAATAGGCCATGGAATGGGCTAGATTTGAAAATGTTTGAAATGCATTGGATTATGATCTTAAACCACTTTTTAAATAACCTTAAACTAAGAGCTATTGCAATCACACATTCGCAAGCATATTTGAATAGCTGTAGGAGGCCATAGTATGGCATGTTTCAAAGTCCACTGACAATTTTGGGTGCTTGTACCCATCTTTTGAAAGTTCTAGTGATATGTTTGGGGGCATTTGAGAGTGTGTGATCATTTTAATTGATGTGTGTTTGAACTAGGCATTAATTTTTTTGAAGATGGGTACGTTAAAAGCTTTTTGGAACTAACCAAAGCTACTAAATATACATCCTCCTCTTGGAAGCTAAAGTCTATGAATCTTGGAATGTCATCCATCACAAAATTGTTTAAATTAACATGTTTAACTCAAAGTTCACATGGAGATCAAATGTGTCCATATTAACTAAGCCACACCCTCTTAGTATTCACAATGTAAATATTTAATTTAATTTTCATGTTTAACTCTTCAAACCTTAAAGCCTAAACCTTTTCTACCCCCATTTAACCTCTATTCAAAGTTGGAGTTATATATCTTGTCCAATCTATTCATCCATAAATGGGAATACAAACCCAATCATTGGATTCAAAATCTACACTTTCAAAACTCTTTAATTGAAACTTTAGCCAAAATCAAGCAAGTGACAATGAATAGCAAAGTTAAGTTGAACTCATTCAACATTGGGCAAGTGCTACTAATGTTTGTATTCAAAAAATCATCAACCAAAAAATGGACCTTACCATGAGAGTCATGTAATGTATCATAATGTGAAACTCACAACAACCAAGTTAGGTACTCATTAGATATGATGTTCCAAAGTTAGAGTAGTTCCAATGGCAAGGGCAAAAATTAATGAACAAGACCAATATTTTAAATACAGTGTTAGTTGCCCCTACCCCATTGATAAATAGTAAACCTTACACAATATAATTTTAAATTGTAATTAAAAGCTACAAGTGGACCAATAAAGTTGGTTGGCTTACCATGAATATCAACATATTATCAATAATTGATGTTTAACAAACTAAATATACACCAAATCCTTACATATGAAGGTTTCAAACCCCACCATCCTAGCCACTTTTGGAAAAGGAAGTTAGTTTCACACAATTATGACATATAAAGTGGCATGCAAGGCCTCTTTTTACTATCACTAGAGTTGTTCTTAGCCCCTTGTTACTCACATGTGATCCCCATCCACCTTCATTAGTGCACTCCTAAGGATGGACAACTTGGTTCACCATATTGAAAGTTCCTTCATGCATTCATTCAATCAAAGCCTCGCCAATATCCATGTGTGGCCAATTTTATGGTCATTGTGTATCAAAATTAATAACAATTGCATTTGGCATATGTAAGTGCAATTTTGTTGTAAAATGTATAATACTTGCATCTTTACCAAATCAATGTTTATGGAACATAGAAATCTAGTACATGATAAATGGATGATTAACCTTGTGCGTACCTAGAGACTTGAGCTATGTAATAAATTTGAGTTAGAGCTAGAGACCACAAATGCATCAAAACCTTCTTTTTTTTTGTATCTTACATACTTAAAATATTACAATTGACAATCCATGTGGGGGGGAAGAATATTTAAAAATTGATCAATATTATAAATTTTTAATTTTTTTTGGTTAGGTGCACACATCAAACATCTTTCTATTTGTTTGATGCCCAAGCACATCCAAGCAAATAGGGAAGGGTTTGTCAAAAGAAGTCCCTTGCAACCACTTTCCCACGTGTGAGGAAGGTTACCCAAGGACCAAAGCCCACCCTTAGTCGATGTTCTTTGCCTTGTTGGTATAACTTTGAAAGCCCATTTATGAGTTGACCTAGGAGTTCCAACAATGAGTTCCTTTTGAATGTGTTGCCCATCTTCTAGGATCTTCACATTCACACTTTCATTCCAAAACTTGCAAAGCCTCATTCTTGTTGGAATTTTTATTTATTTATTTATTTATTTTGTGAATTACTAACTTAGTCATTGCAAGTGCCATTTTACAACGCACACATTGATCTATGTCAAAAGGTTTTTTTTGGCATGTGAAGCTCCAAATCCAACCTTCGGCAACATTTGCTTGATCCTCTAGGAGCTAATCTACCTTTGATATCTCATCATCCATTGCTTCATTTGGCTGAAATTTTATCAAAGAACTATGAATTTGTAAAATTTGAATCTAACAGTTGAATTCATAATTTGATTCATGGATGAACAAATTTCTAACCTAGATTCAAATAGAGATAAAATGGTTATCCAATGGGATGCTCCTAGGTTTAAGGTAACTTTTAACATATTAACACTAATATTTTTCATGGGAATGAAATAGTCCTATAAGACATATCTATGATAATAGTTATTAAGATCACATTCTAGGAGTTAAGGTTCATAGTCCATACATAACTTACACTAACATACCAATGTATGGATTGTATGATGACATACTTTGTTTCACTTGGGCCAAGGTCATTTGTCCAAATTTTCCCACTTGTCATTCCACCTTTGCCTTTTTCATGGTGAAAGAAACACCCAACAAATACTTGTAAGTTTTTTTTTTACATCTAAGAATTAAGAAATGGAAAACATCAATGTAATATCAAAATTGAGGTTTCACCATGGTGGGAGTTAGGTAGTGGGGAATGGGAATTGATTTTAAAAATCAATTATATAAAATGAACAATTGGATTTTATTTTTTGTGTATCATAGATGGTGGTAAATGTTGTGGTTCCATTTTCCTTTTGTAATCACAAGGGTATGAGTGGCAACAAATCAATGGGAAAATGTACTTTTTAAAGATGTATTATTTTTACTATCGTCTTACACACAAAAGGTGAAACCATACAAGGGAATTTTTTTATTTAAAAAAAACTTGTTGAGGCACCTTCCAAAGATTGAATATTGGTTTTGGAAGGGCAATTTTTTAAATATACAAAGTTAGTAAATAATTTTAAGTTGTCTTTTGAAAATTCCATTAATGTCATAATGGAATCAAATGCACTAAAACTTAGCTTAAAAGGGGAATTTAGAATGAGATTTCGTTTCAAATTTCAATTATTTGAATACAAAAGAAGTCCATAAATCGAGATTAAAAATGTATTTTTTGGCTCAATATGTAACAATGATAGAAGAATGAAATGCAATTTCTATAGGTTTTTATTCAACATGTTGACGATCTTAATGAAATTATAAAATTAGCATATTGATGATTTTATGGCATGTCAATGCACTCAAACTTTGTAAAAAATTATAATGTGACACAAAATGTGAATCACCCTAACTTGCAACCACCTAATGGGCTTAATTTGATGCAACCTCCTAGTCACAAATGTTAGCTTTCATTATATTCCTTGTATCACACCAAGATTAAACTATTACCATGTAAACCCTCTCACTTAACCATACACAAATATCTAGACCTTACTTACCACTTTCCACACAATAGATTTAAATATAAGACATTTTTTACATTCCCTTCTTATCTACATAGAACTAAATTCAATGCATTCCTCCATGTTTGTGTCCAACCCTCCACCATCCCAACATTGTTTTCCATAATCATATCAGGCAAATTCACCATATCCATTCCAACCCATGAACCTTCACCAACATGCACATCCCATTCTCCAAACAATGAAAACAATTATCTGTATTTCTTGAATCACATTACCCTTCTCCTCCTTCCCCTTTTATACATGCCTTCCCTCCACTCCCCAATCTTTAAATCCCTAGATGACCCAAATATATACACATGTGACTTTGCCATTGAATACAACAATTCCTTGTGTGCAAGATATGGCATCTATTCTTCATCTTGGAACATCCATATATCATCCCACCTCCTAGGTTGACAAATATCCTTCAAGTTAAATTAATGGCCTTCCAACAAACAACCTTCTTCTCAATGACCAACCAACCCACATGTACATATTTACAAACAACCTTGTTACTGTTTATCTCCTTCATAATTACAAGTCCCTTTCACATCACCCAAACAAATACATACTACACGCAATCCTTTCAAATATAAACAACATGGCTACCCAATCCATCTCCTCAAAATGAGATTCTAAGCATGTATCTAAGGGAATGATAAGGGAATGAAATGGCTGAAATTTCACTTAAATTTGGATGTCCAAATTGTCCTCCAACTCAATGATAATCTCACACACAAATATCATTGGGCTTCCCATCCTATTAACAAAGTGGAATTTTTTTCTAAGATGTATTCAATGTCTACATACACCTTCCCCTTACTCACATGGATCAAATCATCCATGAGATCTCCCCATAACAACCCCAATCTACAAATAACTCCACAACTTTATCCTTGATTGAACATTGTCCAATTGTTTATGGATCCACCCATCAATCTCAATAATACATGTAACATAAGTATTTCATGTATAAAATTTCCAATACATGGGCAATTATTAAAAACATCTCTTATAAATCTACCTTTTTATCAGCCCCAACGTGGAAACTATGTGGACCTCCTAACACTCATATGGATACATGGCCGCATCTATTATCCTCTTGTTGAAATTGTATTCCCATTTGATATGTTTTTGCCATGCCCTGTTACACCCAAATATCTTCTTCCTAAATGGTCTCCCCACAAATTCCTTCCTCCTTAAACTCAGGACCTTTAATTTGCACCAAATTCATTAAAAATTCACATGTTGCTATGGCCAATTCCCAAAAGCTAATATTAGTTGAAAACTTGACAAACATAACCCTTTCTTATGCATTGTCCAATCATGTGGGTGGATAGATGACCCCCTCCTTTAATCTTCAATGTTGATCAAAAGAGGAATGCATTTGTACACATCCTATTTTTTACAAGCATAATTCCACATCTCCCATCCCACATAAAAAAATTACATGAGATATCTATAACTAAATTTGATCCAATCACTATTGATTATTTTTAATTGAATTAAATTCAAAATTTTGAACTTCACTCACAATGAAAAATCATTTATGTGGCAACTAAAATACTTTTCAACTAAAGCTCCAAAACAACTAATATACAACTACGCTATAACTATCCCATGGAAATATGGGGAATTAATAAATAAAATGTCATGTTAGAAAATAAAGGGGTTGCATTGTAATTGCAAGTTAGTTGCAAGATGGACACTTATACACACTATAAATATAATTATAATCAATCATGTTTGATTTTGTTGGCAAATTGCAATTTAGGAATGTGTGACAATTACATTTTAACCAGGGTAAATGTAACACCCAATCAATGAGTATTTTGCAACTAGTGAATGACATTAACATATATGATCATACCATGTATATGCATTTTTTCCACCCATTAGATATGACACTTTCAACTTGTTAGTAACTAGTTATCCACTATGATTCCCATTGATACAACTAGTTGTGCCACTAGGTTGCCATTGCATAAGTATTATTTTTCCACTATTTTCTAACTATTGTTCAATTGTTTCATTACTAGTTTTTCATTGCATTGCAACCCACAATATCTTGTTGTACAAACTTGTCAAACTATAAAATCCATTAAAGGTGAAAGTTTGTTTTTGGAATGAAATTAAAAGCAATGTGTATATTATAGTATAAATTCAATTAGGGTGTACATATGGATTTTCCTTTATATGCCTTGATGTCTTCTACCCTAAACATTTAATTGTTTCATTAACAAGGGTTGATTCCTTCAAGCTAATGATGCACATATGTTTATTATTAAAAAAATCAAGATGAATTACAAAGGATGATTTTGTTCCTTCTAAAAAACTAAAATCTAGTAAACATATAAACCAAAATAACCAAATTAGCCAAGCCAACATGTCAACACATTAATCAAGTCAACGAAATCAACCATGTGATCATTATGAACAACTAGTATGCAATTATATTTGAACTTGGAATTAAAATTTTGAAATATGAAATTTGGGTAGCAAACCCCTATGCAAGTGACACATGGCAGTAAATAAAAAAATCTCCCCCTTTGCATTTGTGCCTATTGTCAAAAATATCAAAATGAACTAAAAAACGTGTATTTGTTTCTTAAAAAATTATGCATTTCTAATTCTTTTGGTGATACAATTATCATATCATGTGTTAGATAATTAAGATTGTTTGTTTGTTTAGTTTAAAGTAGAGCTAAAGGTTGTTACAAATATTTTTATTTATTTTAAAAACTTGGAGGTTGAAGGTTTGTGATTATTAGTTTTTGTTTATTTGCATTTTTTTAAAAATGATGTGAGAAAATCTTCCATTTTGTTTAGAAGTTGACATGTAAAGTGTAATTTATAGTGATGAAAATTTTGAGATGGGCGATTTTTTTTTTAATGAGATTCGTGTTGTGGCTTTTGTTTGTGTGTTTAAACATTTGGATTTTTGAGGTGAAAGGTGGAGTTTAAATAAAACTAGTTTGTTCAACCATACATGTTATTTGTTCATTTATGATGACTTTTGTTATATTTGTGTTATAGGGTTAAACTTTCCTAATGTTTGAATTTATCAAAATCAAAGTTGTGCATACAAGGTAAGATTTTTCAAAAGTAAAATGGTCATTTTTTTGGGAAAAATATTGTCTTGCTCGTAGAAGAACATTCACATGTAATGTTGTATAATTTGGTTAGGTTGCTAATAACTATGTCATTGAATGTGTTATTGTTTGTTGTGTAGTAACCCAAATTAATGCATGCAAACACACATATTCCAAAACAATAAAGGTGAAGTAATATACCAAATATGGTGAATTTAAACCTCAATATTCCAAGTATATGGTACATTTTATTTTGAAAACCATCATTGCATGCAAATGTAGTTGGTTGTAATTTAGTTCATATCAATGTTATGTTTGTTGCATTTCAATGCCAAATAAGTTTTGCTAATGGCATTGTAGTTGTAAACTAATTTCATTTGAGTTGAAAAGATGGGTCCATTTAAATATCTTTTGCATTATAGTGTTATGTATATGTTATTTATGTCATTTCACATGTGACATTAAATATCATAATATGACATAGTTCAAGCAAACAAGGTGGAATGAAACTATTATGGATCAAGCTCCATTTCAAAACTTTTGTTCTAAATAACTTGGGAAATATATTTAAATTTATAGTCAAATTATATTTCAATAAAAATGAACATTTCAAAAAATGTTTTTGTAGTACATTTTCTAACCTTAAATGTTAATCTATACAATTTTAGATCCATTTCATGTTTGTAAATAGTGATGAAATGTAATTGTACGTTATCTATCATAATTTGAACAATGATAATGTGTGTGCAAAGTTTACGCATTTGCATTGTAAGTTATAATTTAATTGTCCATTATTATTAAAATCAACTACCATACAACTACATTGAAACCCATAACTGAACATGGTTAGGTCAAGATAGTGTTGGTGTGCATGCCATTACAAATTGCCATATGAGGATATGAAATCATGGAAGTCCTCAAAGTCCTTCCATGTCAAATTGACATTTGTCATTGTTGTGTAAGTTGTTGGAATGAATCTTAATGTGTGGTTGATGTGCATAATTTGAAATTTGTGATTTTTTGGCCTTTCTATTCTAGAATGTGGAACAACAAATTGTTGGAACCAACGGAAGTAAAGGAATTTCTTAAGATTCTTATTGTAAAAAAATTCCATGAAATTAGTCTCTATTTCACCACCCTCCTCCAGCCCAATTTATGCAGCTTTGTTTCTATATCTAACCTTTTTTCCTTTACATGTTCTACTTCAATTTTTGAAACTTGATATTCTATCTTTCTTTTTTTTCAAATCTTCTTCTTGTTGATTGACATGCTTCATTTTCATTTTTGCAAATCGACCCCTCACATGTTTTATTCTCATATATGACCCTTCATGATCTACATGCTTTACCTTCATTTTTTAAAGTTGACCTTTTATTTGCTTTCCCTTCAAATCTATCTTTTGTTGATTTGTATGCTCTATTTTCATGTCTAAAATCTAACCTTTTATGCATGTGTTCTAATTTCAAATCTAAAATGTAAACTTATATTTTATTCTTCAACACAATTGCATTAAGAACTAGAAGCTTTAAAAAAGATTGCAACTCAATTCTTAAACTAGATAATAGGGAGGACATATTTGAAAACTAATAGAATTGGAAACGAGATCTAGAGATGAATGAGATAATGTTCAAATGAATTTTGCTAGAGAAGGAAACACTTGCTCAAATTTTGGCATAAACCCAAAGTGATCAAGCTATAGGGAAAACAAAGGTGGGATGATTTATGGTTGTTCATTTACTTGTTTGATTTTTATGATCCAAAGGCAATCATGTGCTGATATAGGGTTGCTTGTTACTCTTTTGATTTGTAAAATATAAAGACAATATTTAATAGTTGTTTAATTGACATTGGGGATGTTTGTGCATTCCAAGACTTGAAAGGGTTTGTGCTCATTAGTGGTCAATTGCATGCCTTTTAATGTGATAGTCCAACACCCACAACAAACATTTTCTTTGAGTATGCTACTAGATTTTTTAAAATAAATCCCCTCTGGAACACCCATAATTTCATGTGCTCATGAACCCCCCTTAAATATGGTCCAAATCACCTTCATGTCCAAACATTGTGTTTTTCCTAGTTGATTTTCTAATATTATAATACTTTGAAATATACCTATAACCAAACATTAAAAGGACTAAGCTTTTATGTACCCTTGGACTTCAACTCAAATGGTTGCATTAGAATGTGAGAGTTGACAACCCATCAATAACCATACAAACACACACAAAAGATGTCAAGTTCATGTTTATTTTGCTTCACCTAACCCCATAAAAGATCACAAAAGTTACATTTTAATCATATGCTCAAAAAAACTCCAAACACATTTTTTTCAAATTGAGCATTTAATCGTAAGTGCACATGTGAACAATCAAAGGTTTGGATGGGATTGTTGATTGGCCATACTATGAACAATAAACACATTTGATTATCAACCGATGTTCAAAGATGGACTTGCTTACCCTATATTAAATTACAATGTTTGTCAATTGATTCATCATGATAATTCTTGTGCCTTGTTTATATTATTGGGTGTGAACTAATTTGATGACCTAGCTAGTTAAAGTGAAAGCAAACATCAAGTTAATATCATAGGTAGGAATTAAATATACAGCCTTTTGGTATGGTGGGCTAAAGATAAATATTGAGGATAGGTACTATTAGATTTTATAGTTATCATGGAATATCTTTTTATTTTCCCAATCTTACATGCATAGTTTAACACTTGAAGATTAGAGGAGCAAAATAAACAAATTTTGCACACAAAGATTGATGGTCCCCACTCCCACATTTTTTAAAGAAAATAAGGTGGTTCACGACCAAGTTTTCCTTCTTCAATCATAAGAAATGGTGTAAAACATGGAGGACTACATGATATAATGATTTGGGAGTAATGAAAAACATTATCAAAATATTCAAATTACAAAAAAAAGTAAAATTATAAAATGCTAAAAAATTACAATTTTTTTTTTCAAATTCCATGTGGAGAGAAGATTCCATACAAGAGAGATCCCAAACTTGCCCTCCTCTTTTTTGGAATCCAAATGACACACCCCCCCCCCCCCCCCCCCCCCCCCCCCCCCCCCCCCCC
>Ga0209208_10009631_pt1 | contig 12663 bp, 6 predicted proteins | sample S1TSphfallax_3_FD_187694 | JGI IMG/M metagenome (GOLD analysis project Ga0209208, IMG submission 187694) | Host-associated microbial communities from peat moss isolated from Minnesota, USA - S1T2_Fd - Sphagnum fallax MG (SPAdes) (version 2) | ecosystem: Host-associated > Plants > Peat moss >...
CGGGGCAGGGGGCAGGGCAAGGCGGGCAGGGCAGGGGCCAAATAAAGAGTAAAAGATAAGGAAAAATAAAACTTCTAAAACTTCACACTGGCGGCCGAAGGTCATGGGCACCCACGGGGGACTTCACAGTGGCCTTCGGCCACGGGCACCCACTAGTCATAATAATATTGATATCAACACTAGTTGCTGGCAGCTTATGAGTATTTCCAACAAATCTAGCCTTGGATCTGAATTCTTTCTGCATGGATCAGACCTGATCGATGTAGAGGGGATGCAACTCACATGAAGTCAGTAGTAGTAGCAGTGCTTTGCACCAACTGTACTTCTTACACAAGCGATGGAGCATATAGTTGTTTGTTTTGTGCAAATGGGTGGGTCATATATATATATGTATATGTATGAATGAAGAATCTCCACATCCCACATCAACGTTTTCAAATTATGAAGATCATGATCAGCAAGGTAAGTCCGGACAACAAGAGAGGTTCAAGTCAACAGTTGCAGTTGGAGATGATGAGCAGCTGGATCTGCACGTGTAGCTGACAAATTTGTGCAATGGAAGAAAGAAGTAGCCTGAACTTGTGGGCGGCGGGGGCGGGGAAAACCCAAATCCCCAAAGATGCTCATCCATTCGAGTTCACTGCACTCAGCTTCGATCATGACTCAGGTAGTCACTAAACCACACGTGACAACAACACTCCTCATACGCCCAAAATACAATAGTTAGTAATGAATTGATTTATCATTAGCCAATTTTGTTGATTACCAAATTGAATTTATCATTAGCCAATTTGTTTGATTAGCCAAATAAGGAACAATTGTTGTACTTTGTTGATCAGCCAAGTAAGGAACATAAGAAGCCCAGTGAGTGTACACTTGACAAAATCTGCCAGGCCCCACCCCAACCCTAAAATAAAAGCTGCCAATTTATTGGGTAGAGCCAACCCTACTAATATTATGAGTTCCTTGTCTCTGGCTGCCCATCATAAGAACTCACAAATTGCAGGAAGTCTAGACAACTTTGTACAACATTGAAGTCTTTCAAGCCTGAAAAGTTTTGTTGCCTAACACAAGAGCTTATTTGGATGATGGAGTGCCATTCTTATCACAATCTCAAATTATTCAATATTTTTGTTTGCCTCAAAAAGATGAAAATTAATTAACTTTAAAAAAAAAAAACTTAGATAGCCAACTTTGATTGATATCCATTATTGATTCATTCCAACTCTACTTTTGGATTTTTTTTCACATGATTCATATCTATGCTTTCTATGCACCACCAATTTGTTTTACGATAAATGGAGCATAACATCTCGGTCCAAATCTCCAAAAACTTGGAATTTTGAAAGCTGCCCAAATCTTAAGAATCTAAACGTTCAACGGTGGCAATTTTTCATTTCTCATCCAAATTTTATTTTTATTTCACTTTATTTATCAAAATATTCAACTCGAACTCCTCTACAACTCCACAAAATCAAAATTTCAAAATACCATTCTTTTGCATGACTTTTAGATGCATTTGTGAGGGCTAATTTTTTTTGTTTGGATTGGGTCTCTTTTGGTCAAATGTCAATTTTAAAAGGTTTAGGATAAGTCATAAAATAGCGATACCTAAATAGGAAATGACAAAATTCCATGCAATTGTCAAATTTTTCCCGTTAAGAAGGTACCAAAAGACATTTAGAAGAAGAAGAAGAAGAAGAAGATAGGTCCTTTCTATTTTTCCTTTTTTCTTCTTGGTTTTTTTATCAGTCTCATGCCCAAAAGTTTAGCCATGTCTTCCAACAGAAATTCTTTTATCCATGAACAATTTTTGGAAAGGTGGTGGGCATTTCTTCTAGGGAAGGGGGCGGGAAGGGGGTTGGGCAGGGGTTAGCCCCTAACATTATACTTTGCCCATAGATGTTAACACAGTCATTACAAGAGTATTGTGACAAATGTTTTTCTCACAATCTGCCCCTTTGCCCCTCCTTTTTTCCACCTACTCATCATCTTTGGCACCCATAACCTCCCCATGTTATGAGTCCCTAGGGAGCATGTAACGTGCGAGGTAGCATGTTACATATCTCTTAGCATTCTATTCAGTGTTTTCTTTAGCAAATTTTCACAATGTGGCAACAACAAAAAAGACAAACCGAGTGTGAATTGTACAAAGGTTTTCTTGGAAAAATTAAATACAAAACTGATCCATATGTTGAAAAAAAAAAATTCATGTGTCACCATATTTAGGCAATGAGTTCTTCTTGGTCTCCAGAACTAGGCAGGATTCTTTAAAAAATTTACTTCATTATTTGACCTTTAGCCAAATTTGACTCATTCCTTTTGTGGATGATTGCCAGTCAACCAATGTGAAAAAAAAAATTTTTTATTTTAAAAATTATTTATTTTTAATTTTTTAATTTTAATTTTAATTTTTTTAAAAAAAAACCCTGCCTGCAACATGCTTAAAAGGGACCTGCCTTGAGTCAAGACATGTGCACCAAATCTAGATAGGCCTTTTGCACTCAAAATTGGCTCTTTTGTCTTATTTAAGGGTCAAAAATTAAGATTCATTTGTCGTTCTTTCATAGTTATACAGATAAAATAGATTTAAAATACATTAAATTAAACTGAAGCCCCATTTTCCTTCAAAGGGTGTCAACTGCGAACGGCTACTACTTCTAACTCATTGCAAAGCCCCCATTGTTGTCCACGGGACTTATTAAGTTATGACCCTGGTACCCTTCTCTAACAACTGGTCCTCCGTCCCTGCACGTTTAGGTGGTTCTTCCGTGTTGAAGAGAGTCCACTTGCCATGTATATTACTTGATGGGCCCACATTGTGTCCTTCAGCTGTGAAAAGAATGCTTAGAAACCCTACCCTAAACCCTACCTTTCACGTTAAAAAAATTGCCATCTCCATTACATAGTCAAATTGCCAACTCCACATCACCAATACTACATAACCAACTTTCCAAAGTTGACTTCATTTTGCCATCTGCCATGGGGCAAGGAAGGCAACATGGGGTGGGGGGTGGGGTGCTTTGATTAGCTACCTACCCTCCTACCTAGTGTATCAACCTAACTACATGCCTACATAGGCTACCTATCTACTTACCTAATTAGGTTATCAACCTCCTTGCCTTGGTTACCGACTTATTAACCTACCTACCCACCTAACATACATACATATCTACTTAGGGTTACATACCCACTTATGTAGTGTGCTTATCTAGATACCTACATGCCTGCCTAAGTTACCAACCTACTTACTTTCCCCCTAAGGCTAGTACTTAGTTACCTACGTACTTACACACCTACCAATCTATCTACTTACCCAACTTCTTACCTATTACACCTTAGGTAGGTAGTTTTGATAACCAAGCTAGGTGAATAGGTACATTAGTAGGTAGGTAGCATAGGTGGATAGGTAGGTTGGGTGGTAAGTAACTTCAATGGGTAACTATGTAGATAGGTTGGTAAGCAAGGTGGGTGGGTGGGTAGCCTAAGTAAGTTGGTAGATCATAGTTATGACATTCCTGGTGCGAGAATGTTATGGAAGCTCAAAGAAGCAAGAATTTTAAAAAAATTTATAGAATTTTAATTGGTAAACAGTGTAATTTGGTAAACATTCGTTGGTAAAGAATGTTATGACAAGGTGCTAAATGAAGAATTTTAAAAAATTTTAAGTTGCAAAATGAAGAATGTCATCACTAGGTGGTAGATGAATAGCCTATACTTAAGTAGTTAGGTAGCCTTGGTGGATAGGTAGGTTGCTACAAGGCTTAGATAGCACGTAGGTAGATAAGTACACAAGGTAGATGGATAGGTAGCCTAGGTAAGCATCTAGGTGTTTAGATAGGTTCATTACGTTGGTGGGTAGGTAGGTTAGTAGGTTGGTAACCTAGGTGAGTGAGTTTGACACCTGACAGTTTTTAGGAAGGCTGGAGGAGAGCTCCAATTTTAGCATTGACAGCATGAACTTCACTGGCTTCATGCTGATGCAAATGGTTTGATACTTTTACTCCAGTTGTACACAGTCTTTGCCATTATAGGTCCTCCTGAGCATGGAGCATGCAATCAAAGAGATTCAGTCTATTAGACCATATACATCTTGAACGTGTAATGAAGAATGGAATGCATTCCATAGCTGTCAAATTGCAACCAGATCCTTCAAAAATTTTAAAAACAAAAAACTGTCGGGGAGGTGGGAGGACGTACAAGGGACGGCAGTCTCAAATATCACGAAATATCACTGGGAGCCGATCACGACCATGTGCGGGCTGTACTTGGGTTTCGACATGCTTCTTCGCCTGAGTTGATGATTTGGTGCATATGGGCATGCACTGATCCACGTCATCTTGTTTCCATCCCAGGAAGGAAATTCATCTTGTGGGAGAGAGGAAAGTTCTAAGAGTAGCTGAAAAAAGGTGCTATGCTAAGAAGAAGAAGAAGCAGAAGAAGAAGAAGAAGATGCTGCTGCTGCTGGTGGAAAGCTATCTGGATTGGAGATGTCAGTAAGAGCAAACCTCAGAGTCTCAAGCAATACAAAATTCACTAGGAGTAATAATAATCTTTTCTTTTCCTTATTTCGGCGAAAGTTTTGCACAAACAAGTATATTCTGTTGCAAATTTTCCTTTCGTAAAATGAATTTTGCTCCCCCAACTTTTGCCAATTTTTTTGTTTTTTCTGAAGGAAAACTGTTCATCACAGTTCTGTGACTCAGGACTCTTTTTTTTTGATGGCAATTTTGTGATGTTCCCACAGTGGCCAGCATCCCAACAATTGTCAACAATTGTGTACTTGCTACTACTGTTTTGATGGTCCTCAACAAATGTGTGTCGCCAATTAAGGCGAAATCTGGTTTGGGATGCTCATGCTCTCTACTATGACTCTGCTGCATCACAAAACTGAAATACAAAACACTGACTAGGAGGAGCACACGATGTGAGGAGTACTGCATCAATAAGTCTTGAAAATCCATCCCCTGTTTCTCAGCAGTGCCTTGCTCTGTGAGTTCAGGCGAAAAGCATCCGTTGTGCTTCCTCCCTCCCTCCCTCCCTCCTTCCCACCCTCCAGACTCCCATGTCTCTCTTGGATTATGGGGTGATCAGTATAAGCGACTGCCTGTCCCCCACCCCTTCGTGGGCTTGTCTGTGAGCTCAGGCAGCCCTACCTACTACCTACCTGCCACCACATCATAATGTTGTTCTTACCATGTGACCATATGTTGTTGACAAAAGGATCAGAGAGTTGTGTCATTCCTCCATTTCTATTTCCTTCAAGGGTCACATGCTATTCAGAGGTAAAAACAAGCTGAGAGCAGCAAACAAGCAAATTTGCAAATTTCACATTGCCCATTGCAGAATATGGGCAAGAGGCACAAATCAACCCTTATATAATCTGACTTATTTTATATAATGTATATCAGCCGTTATATAGTGTAAATCAATGTTTATATATATGTTGAAATAATAAAGTAATGTACACCTCAACTCTTACACTTTATATCTAAGTGAAATGTATATTTGCTCTTTTAGCATAATATGTATGTAGATGGATGACCTTCCACTGGAATTATATTAAAGGTTTATCAAAAGTTACATATCTTCTAAGGCCTTTCTGCTTGAAAAGTGAATCTATATATCACTAGTGTGAACCCGGTGCATAATGCACCCCGTCGATCCCTCCCACCCGGTCCTTCGCATTTCCCACTCTAGTTCACTTCCACCTATTAAGACCCCTAGAACCTCACCCCCACCCTCTCCCCCCTCCACGAAAAAAATAAAAATCATGACCCTCCTAAACCCTTAGCCCAAAAAAATCGCACCCAAATCTCCTCACCCACCTTCCAAATCCCAAAAATACCTCTCCCATTGACAACGGCAATTGCTGTGCGAAAACGAACGTAAAAGTAAGAACTCGAGGTTCTGAATAGCTTTTGGGCCCTCGAGTTCAGGGGGACAGTTTTATTAAAAGTGATTTGGGTTTCAGGACCTCGACAGATGGACTAACAGACAGACTTACTGAATTAATATATAGGATAGTACTTTGGCAGCTTCGACAAGTGTTTGTTGAATAATTAATTAATTTTGAAATGTTCATTTTGACAAACAAAATATTTGTGAAGATTTTATATTTTCTTTAAACAATTTTTTATATTTAAAAGATTATTTTTTTCAAATATTTGAAACTTTGTGGAAATAATATTATTAGTGTTGAAGTTGCCAAGGTAGTTGGGTATTAAGATAGATGTTTGTTTCGTTTTGTGATTACACCTTACCCCTCCCAAACCTTGGAGTCCCATGTTGCGCTTTTCACACTGTTACAAAGGCCTCAACAAATGGTGTGCACATTTGTCATTTCACAATTTTCAAACCAATAAATTTAAAGGGCTATTAAATTTAGAGTGATTTTCATCATTGAAAATTTAATCAAACTTACAAATTTTTTCAACCAATTGATGCCTCTTGATACATTGGCCCTTTTTGTTTGCCCTTTCATATCTCAAACCTTACACTTCAGCCAATAACATTTGAACCTCTTTAACATATTGACCTTTCAATGTGTTCTTTCGCATCACACAAAGAAATGCATGGGGATCCATGACTATTCTATTTTGCCCTTCCATACAAAAAATTGTGAAGCAGGTGCACCTTTTACCAGCCACCTCAAAGTGTTCAATTATGTTGAGCCGAAACCATTTTCCTGAGCCAAACCGACATATTTTGACTTTTCTTCATCCAATTGTACTGTGGAGAATCACATATTAAGCACCATTGGAGATGCTCTTAGTCAGCATTGGTGAATAAGAACCTCTTCCTTGTAAGGTGACTGCAAGTTCTGAAGGGTGGGTTGTATATGAATGACTTCAATTAATGTACATACATCTAGGGTAGTAGTGTAAGGCAGTTGAAAGAGGGTTTGAGTAATGGGGGAGGGAGAAAAGTGACAGGCTTCTCAGAGTGGGCTGTCAGCCATGCAAATTCACATTAAAGGAAGTTTGAGATTTGAATTTGCACTTGTTGAGGATGATGGCACTTGAGAAGCAAGTGATTTCTTTTTCAAATTTCAGATGTTGTGTTATTGGCTAGCATCCCCAGTGGGGTTTAGCACTAAATGGCGACATGTTTTTAAACCTGTCTTAACAAATTGAAAAGAAATCTAATTCAAAAACTACTACCAAACTAAAAGCAGAGTTCAAATGTAACAAAAAATCCTACAAAAAAAAAATCTTGAAATTTGGCTCTTATTATTATTATTATTATTAGTCATGTTTTCGCAAAATTTACCACCCAAAAAAATGCTATTGAGAAGGGATTGGGCTTAGGGCAAAAGAAAAAAGTCAACAATATCGTGATGGATATTACATCTATCACTACCTAAAATTGACAATTGCCACTTCCTTGTTGAATTTTTATTTATTTAAAAAGATGAGATTCAATCATTTCAAATCTAATTTTTCAAATTTTTAACAATTGGGGAATAAGTATGCAAAGTATAATTTGTGTGGTGTATTTGTAGTAGTAACCAATGTTTTTTAGGATTTAGCCCTTGTGATCACTTGTGCATTTGCTCCACTATTGAGGTAGTTAATAGTTACAAGTTGCAAGGATTGTCACTAGTACTAATAATAAATGTTTATTTTAAATTTGGCTATTAGTTTAATGAGAGGAATGAAATTTCTAGCTCCTGGTATAATTACTAGAGGTAGCAATATATGGCTAATATAAAATTTACAATACTTTTGATTCCTATCCAAAAACATTTAGAGTTTTCTTATTAAGTGTAATTTTTAAAAATTAAAATCTAACCATATTCAACACAAGCATGCAAAATGCAAAGGAATCATACAACTTTGTGCAAATCAATTCAAAAGTTGGCATCTCCAACAACAAAGTATGCAAAGTGAAAAAAACATATTCAAAAGGAAAAGTACACCTAAACACTGGAGGGAGAGTTGAACCTTTGAAACTAACCTTTCTAGTTAAATTGACCTACAATTTGTCACATTAATAAACAAAATAAAAAATGAAAAATTGAGGGCAAGGGAACAAGCATGTAGATTTCAAAACATGTAGCTAGAAACATGGAACAAAAGGATTGTTTGATCATCTGACTATAAAATACACCACAAACTGAAAAGAAGTCAACAATTTTCTGTCTGTACAAAAAATGGCAATGCACATACCACATATGCAAAAATGCTACATAATACTTCCTTAGAAACTTTAAGGTCCCTTGAGCAACATGATTATTGCACCTTGAACCCTAACCTTCATAATAGTAACAAGGTCATGCAACTTTCATTGTTTAATGCACTTCATGTAAAGGAAGTTCTAAACAATATAAAAGTGTTCTGCAAATGTGCAAAAAATTAAAGGTAGATGGGCAATCAACATGTTGTGAAGTTTGGACCTCATAAGAATTAATGTTAGAAAACATTTATCATTTTCCACACTAACAACTACTTGCACCATAACAAGCTTAATTAATTTACTTGCAAAAGTTACAAACCAATATGCAGGATGTTGTCACAAGGTGCCACATCCTAATTAAAAGATTTATGTCAAATGGGACAATCATACATGTTCTGGCCACACCAAACCAACACCCATCAATGCACCATGAAAGATGAATGGTAAATGATTAGGAAACAATTATAGTTGAGTTCTAGTTCCTTAGTTAACCATGGTGATTAATTCAATTACTTTTTTTCTACCTACCTAGTAACAACCCAGAAAAAGGTTGTTCGTAAATAAGTAATAAAAACAACCCTTAATTGTGTATAAACCATTTACTTATTTGGAAGTTGTTTATTTTCTTATTTATTTGCCTATATATGAAACCTATTTCTTACAAAAATGGTTAATAAGATGAAACCAAATTATTAACTCAGTTGAAGTTCATCCATAACTAAGTAATAACGGAATCCAATTGATGGCGTGCTGGTGGGTGTTGGTTCACTGTGCCTGCATGTTCTTACATTAGATTTCATAATTGACTTGAACAAGCCCTATTGAAAATCAATGCCACTAACATTAAGGAGTTCATTCGCTTGAAGCCCTTCTCATTCAAGCCTAAGATTTTATTTTGACAAAAAATTATTTTAAAAATTTATATGTGATTGACAAATGAAAATCATAATTTAATAGGAGCTAATAATGAGGATATACAATCCCAAGTGCATCCATGGTGGTGACATGAACTAAAAACCCGGTTTCTAGGTGCTTAATTAATACTTCTCTAGCACCTAGCAAAAACAAAATGAAAAAACATCCGCAGTCAATACCAAAATGCAAAAGATTATAGACAAATTAAGGATGCAAATACATGTGCATTAGTTCTTTAACAAGGTCTCAACAATAAAAACCTCCACAAATTAAAGACATGATGATTCCTATGAAAAAAAAAATGAAACCTAGCGAATAAGAGAAAAAACCATAACCTTCCCATGAAATATTTACACAAGGAGGAGCATGGAGCTAGCGACCTAAAGAGGAAAATGGGAGAATGATGGTGGCAATGAAGGTGTACTCAATCTTGTGAAGAGCAACCTTGCTGGCTATGATGTGGTCATTCAATGATTTACAACTACCCAAATGAGGCTATGTGGTGACATCCAAGTTGCACCTTTGACTCTAGGTGGTAATGAAAGTAGCATGCAATGAAGCAAAGCGGTACCCTCACATCCTAGGTAGTTGCTTTCTAGTTTAAAAAAACGCTATTTTTTCCCTTGGCTCTCATTTATAAATGTAGGACCACAATATTTTTTAGGTCAAAAATTGGCAATAATTCACCATGAAAAAAAAAACCCTAGTAATTAGGACAATAAATAGTTTTTCACAAGTTGGAAGGTACAATTTCAACAATTTCGACAAATATTAATAAATTTTTCTCTTTTTTTCCAACTAGACCTTTCATGAAGTATTATGTGTCAAACATTCCTCATAAGTAGCTAATGATTGGATCAAATTTAAATGTAAGTGTAGACCTTAAATTTTGAAGTTTTTTTGTCAAACATTTGTTGTAGGCAGCTAATGATTCAAGCAAATTTACATTTAAATGAATTTGTAAAATTTTAATGTTGGAGGATGAGACAAGGCATTTTTCTTGTAGAAAGGAGTACAAGTGCACTCCTCTTCATTGACGGGCGGTGAGGATTAAAAAGGATCAACTAGCCAATGACCCATTCATGTGAGTAGATGGGTAGATATCATATATTGCCCTTGGACTTTTTGGTATAACATACATTAATTTTGTATTGCCCTAGAGCAATATCATATTCATACAATGTACAACAAGGGGTGTGTCACATTGTGGCCTTGTCATTTACAGTAAAAAGTATCTTAATGCAAAAGAAGAATTATGGAACTCAAATATTTCACCATGCAAAAATATAATTTTCAAAAACATCCTCTAAAACAAACCAAAATCCTTCAAGATATTATAACTCTATAACTAATCTCAAGTTTCAACATAATCCAAAATATCATCTTCCAAAATTCCTCATATAAAAAGAGACCTATTACCTAGGGACCAAAAATCCCTTAAACTACTACACTTTGTAATGAATATAAACACAATATCCTTGCCTTGGTAGGCAAGGCCAACAAAGATGAAGAAATTGATCATGCAATAACAAACAAGAAAGATGACCAAGTTGAACATGCAAACTCAACGCTAGATTCATTGTAAAAATGGCAAATTTGATATGTGCCACAAATAAGATCAATAGGAAGAAACTGTTCTACAAACAAAACTTGTTGCATATTGGGGAGGTGGTATAGTAATAAGTGGATTCAAGTGGGGCTTTTATAGAGGAAGAAAATTTCTAGGAGTTGAAGCAATTAGGAAGTCTTAGGATTTGGCTGGGGCACCAACTATGTTGCACTAATTGTTTCTAGATTTTTCTTGTTGCTTGAAATAAACATTTGTTTAAAGATTTGAAAATTAGATGGTCCAAGATTTTGAAAATACCCATTTGGTGATTCAAAAGAAGCAAATCCAATGTGGTACTTGTGAAGTATGTCCTAGTTGCTTCCAACTTGAAGGATGGTAGTAAGCTTGCCAGTAATAAAGTTGTTGTTTTAGATTGGATCATGGAGGGTTTTATGCCTTAAGGCCATCAATTTTGACATATTTTCAAGTGTTGAGTCATCAAGGGACATGAGAGTCCCTGACAAGTCAGTATGTGCAAGACCAGATCGACAATGCAACAAGTTAGCAAACATTTGGGGCTGAATCAAAGATTGCACAAAAATTTATGGAGCCCACAAATGAAAAAGATTCATGTGATAATCCAAATTATTGTGCTCCCTTTGTGATTTTTCAAAAGATGTAGCTTGATATAGATTTTTCACAATGCCTCCACACTTTGTGGCTAGCCATTTTTTTTCTGGTGAAAATTTGTCAAAAGGTGACACCAAAAAAGGACTTGCAAGAGGGCCATTGGAAAAAAGGGCCCCTGATTACAAAAACTTTGCCTAAAGTGATTGATGCCAAGTGGCAAAATCCCCACAACATATGCATCCCTAAACCCTAAATCGCATGTCTCTTTCCCTTAGCAATAGGGCTTTCACCATCTTTGTCGCCATCACTTGTAACTTTTCACCATACGAACTACAACTTGTAGAACTCCATCACCAACAATGGTAATCCAACTACAATAGCAAATCGCTAGCAATAATTTTAGCAATGAATTTTTAAGGTTACATTGAATTTTGGGCATTCATATTTTAGAAAATGGGCAATTGTAACATGTAATTTGTATTAGTGATTTGGTAGAAATAAAAAATGTCATGATTCATATGTATTGCAATGTAATGCAAATTAGTTATTTTGTTAAATTTCTCGATAAGTTGATGGATTCTGAAAACTTATGGTTGTTAATGATAAATATGGTGTACAAGGCTTGACCAAAGGATTTATGAGAATAAGGTTGTTGGCCTCAAATGTAGCCAGTTGATGCAATTGTGGAAGGCCAAGCATGTTGCGAAACTCACAATTTCAACTCAAGTTCTCGAATCTCAACCATAATTTTGAACATGTTCACTATGCACAAAAATTGGAGGTATGTTATTGGGCAATGGTCACTACTATTTTTGCTTTGAAGTTTCAATTTTATATGAGAGTGGCAAGGGACTCAAATTGCATCTAGATTTTTTATTCTAAGTTTTGAATCTTGATCCAATATCCATTATTTGATTTTTACAAGCAAATGTGGAGTCTGGACTCTAGATTGTGGTTTTGAATTGAAAAATTAGAGTTCCTCATTTCTCTTTAATCTCCAATTCCAATTTCCAAGCTTTTGATTATAGCTAAATTCCAAAGTCTGTAATTCTTGGTTTTGACTATTATCTTCAAGTCCTTCCTCAAAACGATAAATATAGGGTTCAAACTTCAAAACTACACTAGAGGGGTTCAAACTTCAAATTTCCAATTCTTAACTCTTTAGACCTTGTTCTTCATTTCAAAACCAAATTAGGGTTTTTCTTTCTTTCAAATTATTTCATAACTCCAAAGTCCAAATTCCATTTTTTGTTTTGTTTTTTTTTTTTTGTGAATCTTATTTCAATTTTCAAACTTGGGTCAAAGTCAATTTCAACATTCATGGCTCCTTCATGGATCCCTAAAAATTTCAAGTTCAAACCCATCTTCCCCCTTCCTTCACCAACCCCTCA
>Ga0209208_10009632_pt1 | contig 12663 bp, 7 predicted proteins | sample S1TSphfallax_3_FD_187694 | JGI IMG/M metagenome (GOLD analysis project Ga0209208, IMG submission 187694) | Host-associated microbial communities from peat moss isolated from Minnesota, USA - S1T2_Fd - Sphagnum fallax MG (SPAdes) (version 2) | ecosystem: Host-associated > Plants > Peat moss >...
CAGCAGGACTGGCGATATGGCAGAGAGTCTGGTCTCCTCTGAAGTGAATTGCGGTTTTTTTTCCTCTTTTGAGTTTGTATCTTAGAGCTGGGATTGGAGAGTTTTCAAACCAGATTCGTTCTGTTGCAAGAAAGAGCTAGTGAGGTCGGGCTTTTCACGGAGGAGAAGAAGACACCAGAGGAACTTGGTGGCTGCAGCAACTGAGCTTTGTGGAAGTGCAGGGAGAGGCCACTGACTACGTGCTTTTCTGTTTCCCCCCTTCTTTTTTTTTGGTTTTTCCCTCCAAAAGGTTTAGGCGTGGTTGTTCTTCCAAGTTGTAGTTGTAATAGGAGCTGTGTCTCTGCATGTGGAGCATGCTTTGCGTCTTCCAGGAAGTTGTTTTCTGCCCGGTATGGCACTTTTTCTGAGGATGCTGTTGCAGAGGAAGAATCAGCTCTTCGAAACCGCTGTGGTGAGGTCAGAGAGTTTGAGACCTTTGGGAGCGGGGACAATTGGCCATTTCTCAAACACTTGTAGCAACTGCATTCCATCCGAGATCTCGCCGTCTGCACAACCGCAGCAAAAGGATCACATTGTCTTTGACTCCATCTCATATGGAGACAACAGTGAGTATGGTAAGGACGTAGAGAGAATTCCTAACACTGAACTTCTTATGGGCGAAAGCTGTAGAAGAGAGCGTGGAAGCTTGAGATGGATCACCAGTAGCAGCACACTCTCTTTTGTGCACATCAGGCACTACGGAGGATCTCGTTCTTTGAATTTTCAGCCCAGCCTTCATCGGAAGAGAATGGCCCCTAAGGTGGGGAAGGAAGTAGAGAACAAATTGCCCATCACGCACAGTGACAGAGAAGCTCCCAACCTCTCAAGGAAAAGAATAAGTCAAGTAGGTTTGTCTGATGAAACAAAGTCCATCATCTTGGGTTCACTTCTAGGTGATGGCTCTCTGAGGATCCACAAGGATGAGAATGATGCAAGGTTTTCCTTCCGTCATAGCCGAGCACATGAGGAATATTTTCGGTGGAAAGTATCTGCAATGAAGGAAATCTCAGCAGATGCACTCATGCACTATGGGAAAAACAAGAAGTTTATATTCCAAAGCCAAGCAATCAATGAACTTACAAGGATCCACGATGTTACGCATTATCACAATCAGCTGCTGATTCAAAGGCGATGGTTGAATCATCTCACTCCTCTCTCTTTGGCAATCTGGTGGTGTGATGAAGGATCATTGGTTGCAGCAGGTCGAAAGGGAGTGCTTTGCATGGATGGATTTGATCAAAAGCATGTGATGCTGGTGGCACAGTACTTAGAGGTGGCATGGAAGATCTATGGACATGTAGGAGTTATGCGAAGAATTTGCAGAGGTAAGAAAGATGGTGAACCAGAAGATATCTACCGGCTGTGGTTCAGAACTGAGGAGCTCAAGAAACTGCTTCGACTCCTCTTACCACACATTCCTGTACCAAGCATGTTGAAGAAATGCATGCTGTTTTACAACGACCCAAGACTGCAACAGAGCTGGATTTCTGAGATGAAAGAATCTCTACCTCAATTTTCAGACTGCATTGATCAAGAGCTTGTCAACAAGAAGGAGGCATGCGCTCAGAAGAAGCTCACAAGTCAGAGACTTACAGCTGCAGCTTCTTTGGGGAATCTTTTGTAGCTTCTGGACTTTGATTGATGTAGTCCCATCCCATCCACGAGGAAAAATTAGTGCTTTATGCATGCTGGCTGTAGCTTTCATTCACAACAACAGTGCAAAAGATGTGATATATTTCTGTAGAGCATGACAACAGTGGCAGTGCATCTTCTCAATGAAGAGACTTCAGTTTTGCTGAATTGGGGAGATGGAGACCACAATTTATGCAGTTAATGGAAATTGTCTTCACCTCTAGGATTGTGAAGGGGGCAAAGAGAGCATATGCTGAACTTAAGGACTGCAAGCAAACTCAAAAAGCTCTGAAGGTGATGTTCTCATCTTATCTGACTTGGAATTTTGTCTGCTCTGGCTCAAGCTATAGTTCAGGACTTTTGTTCCTACTCTGTTCAGAGTTTTTCTGACCTTGCTAAGGATTGTCATGTAAACCTTGAAGTCCTCTTGAGGAAACTGCATTCCTCCCTTATATGCAACAAGTTGTTTGGAATCAAAGTCTTTTATATTCCTGGCCTAGTTGCTGATGATCCATAGGTTTGATCTTTGTTCTAATAGACTTCTATCTTGGGTATGCAGGAAGAGCAGGCCATTTCAGAGCAAGTATACCAGTTTCGTGTATTGCAGTGTCTGCTTGCTTGTACAGGGAGAAGTTAAGATGAAATGAAGCAAAGCTTGTTGTAGCTTGAATGATGACACTTTATTGACCTGTTTTGTTTAGCTATTTCTCTTGAGTGCTATGCAATATCATGAACTGAGACTTCCTGTCACTTCTGACAGAAATGCAAGAAGCAGATCAGGTATAATGGTCTGCCTGACATTTTGTGGGGATTAGTTTATACTTCAACAACACCCATTGTTGGGAGGTGATGAAGTCAGTCAGTTGGTAGTTATGGCACCTCATCACTGAATTGCTATTCATGATGAACAGTGATGATCTCACACTTGAGGTCAGACCACTACAATGTTATGGGAGTGACTCTCGAAACATTATGACTGCACTCATTGTCATGTTAGCTTCAAAAAACAATGTTGTGCAGAGTTCTCTGCAATTTCATAGAAATGTGTGGACATGTTACAGATTGGGAAATACAGGTGCAGAAAGTTCTCTGGAATTTCAGAGAATTGTGGATTTGTGACAGCTTGGGAAATACAGGTGTGAGGATTTCTCTGCAATTTCATGGAAATGTGGGAATGTGTGACAGCTTGGGAGATACAGGTGCAATAGCAAATGCCCAACAAATCAAAGTTGTCAGCCCTACCATTTTTGAGTAGATACATGGGTGTCAAAGTCAGAATCTTCAGCATACTGCTGAGTAGGGTGGAACAATCTCTGTCCACTAGGTAGTACATCTATACCTAGTTACTGTAAGATCACCTCCTTACACATTCAATGGGATTCAGGTGTCTTTTCACTGTACAGTAATCAAACATGAAATGTGAAAACTCAGTGTATCAATCTCTCTTCTTTGTAGTATATAGGAAATATGCATGTGAGCAGGTGATGTGGTTGGAGCACTTACATCTCTCCTGATTGTGCAATGTAAACTGTTAAAGAACTATGTTGCAAAATAGAGGTTGGATTTTGTTCACCCCCAACCCAACATGATGTCCAGAGCCTCATTTACTATGTATCATGCACAGGTGAATTGTGTGATTTTTCCATCCAAACATTGGTTGGGTATTGAGGCTACTGCTGCATAGGGAAGGATTCTTGAAGCCAGATGTGTAAAGGCTTGCTGGTTATGTGAGAATATTGAATTCAAGTCCAGCCATTGAAACAGGTTCCAAGAGGCTAAAAATTTCTTAGGGTTCCCACCAGTGTGGATGGTGTTGAACATGATATTAACAGAACCAAGTTGGTAAATTGCTCAACACAAAATCAACACTTCAGTTGGTAATTGTTTGAACACAATTCAAAGCTTTTCCTGGAGGTAATTTTTAAAACAATTGTAGTCCCAAAAAAAGCCCTGAATAGGCACTACAACCATCCACACCGTACTGTGGGATGCACTGGAGTCACGTAGTGAAGATCTAGTCAGGAGTGCCTGGAAATCTCTTTTTGAATTTTAAAAATTGAAATCCATAAGAATTCTGACATGCCTGGTGTGTTGTCGCTGAGAATCTTTGAACAGATTCACTTCTGTTCAGGAATCTGCCTCTTCTGCAAGTATTCTGTACAAGATATAGTACTGTCCAATCACCTACATCATCTGAAAGATCACCGATCGAGGTGAACTGAATACATATTTCTAACTTTCAAGGTACCTAAATCTGGGCTAGGAGTGAACAGAAGCAAGCTAGCTAAAAACATCTTACTTTTTTAACTTTTGATCATATTGGAAACATGAGAGAGCTGTGGGCATCACTAAGCCTATAATGTTTGGTTACTGGTCAAGCTCTCAGAGGTGGTGGTACACTCAACCCAAAATTATCTACAAGAAGATTTCCTAAACTCTCAAGAATGTTAGAACTCAAAGTTATGAATACTAAATGGAAATTTTCAATTGGATCAAAAGATATGGATGTTTTTGGTCAAATGAATTGAAAACTCAGCCTCCACTCTCATGGGTAACCCACACAAACCAACTAGTGACGATCATACTAGTACATACCAAGTATGATCCAGTGTCTCCATAGATCAAAACTACTGAAGCCATCTCTGTGCACCAAATAAGTTTTCCTGCTACAGACAGACAACAAGTAGCATGTTGTTAGTTACAATTGATCAACAAATCAGTAACAACCAAAACTAAGCAAAAAACTATACAACAGTCAGTGACAATAAAATCATGCTATAGTGATTGAGCACAAAAGCAGAGTATGAGAAAGAAAAAGTTACCATTCTAAGTGTCAGCATCATTTGCATTATCCCCATCTCTGAAGCTAACCAGACAAGCATGGTACATGGTGCTGCTGTTATGCTTGAGATGCTGCACTGCAAAGTGTGTGAAGGGAAACACCATGTGACCACTATATCCTCTGTAAGCATCTGCTTTGAGAACTATAAAACTTTTTCCAGCAGTGCATGACACACAGCACCCATATCTCATATGATGAGGTAGATGAGAGACCCCAGGCAATTCATTAGCTCTGTCCATGCCACAAACCTCTGAAATCCTTGACCTTCCTCCAGACTTTTTGGACAAGGTTTAGAGCAGAACCAGAAGGAACTCCAGTAGGTAAGGATAGATAAGGCTTTCTAGGACCTGCAGAATATAAGAGCATCTCCAGCCTGATGGCATGGTAGCTTGTGCTGGCAAGGGAGGCCTCCATCCCCTAAAAGCTTAATGGCTCACTCCACAGATCCATCCTGGACTTAGCCTGCATTTTGTGGACGGAAGCCCGTACATAGGAGCAAGCAAGGCTTGTTTGGTCAGAGAAATTGACTGTAGGACTTGCCACCCATTTCTTCCCAACTCTAGGGTGCCTCCATTTTCAAACTGGTGTCCAAAATGACCACCATCAATTGACTGTGGCACTTGTGACCACCCACCCAGTAGCCCATTCTCTTCCAACTCTACTGTGTCTCCCCTTTCTCACAATGCTCTAAGAAATGACCACCATCAAGACCCTATATGTAATTGCTACAAAATAATTTACTTACTAGGTTGCACCTCAGCCTGCCACTCCATTGTCTATCAATCTCGACAGTTCACTTCTACTTCAGACCAATTCCTTGAGTGAAATCACAATCCTCAGACAATGGTAATTTGCTGGTTATGCCATCCTGACGAAGTCCTTCCCTATTATTATCCAGCCTGCAAAACACTTCCTATGCCACCTTCTTACACTGCTACATGTTACTCCAATAGTCTCTCACCTGCTGCTCTGAGAGAAGAAACTCCAGAGACTTGGAAACAAATCTATCCCCCCATCCAAACATTAATCATGATGTTCAGGTATATACCCCTAATCCGAAGCTAAGAACTTCTTCTGTAAGTAAATTCTAACAGATCTCCCACAGACTGACTGACTGACTGACTCCCTTCTTTACCTCATCTATGGGAAGACTCTGCCCATCAAGCAAGCAAGCTGCACCAAGCAAAATTGCTTATATAAGTGCATCTCTCTGTGCTAAGAATCTGTAATCAAGAGTGTCTTCAGTGCTTTGTTCATATTTTGGTGTTTTGGACAGCAGCAGGAGTTACAGATCCATTTCGGAGCAATGTCATGCTGAGGCTGTTGAATCGGTCCCGAGAATATTGTCTAGAAGCTTTCCTCCAGTCAGTACCTCGTCGCATCATGGCAGCAAATTCATCATAGCTAATCCGACCATCCTTGTCTGTGTCAACTTCCTCTAGAATACTGCTGATCACACTTGTCTCAGCATCTGAAGATGGATCATCATCACCAATAGCTACCCTAAGCTCCTCAACCTCAATGTACCCACTACCGTCGGCGTCAAAGTGAGTAAAAGCTTTATGCAAGTGATCGTCATTGTCAAACCTTTGAAGGTGAACAGTGGCAGCAACAAACTCACCATAGTCCAAGGTCCCATTGCCATCGACATCTGCCACATCCATCAGCTGTCGCACTTCTCCCTCAGTCAGTTGAGAACCAATCTGGATCAAGCCAGTTTTGAGCTTTTCAAAAGTGATGGCACCACTGCGATCTGTGTCCATCATGTCAAACATGTCCCGCAGTTTCTCCACCTCTTCACCTCCAAGAATCTCCGCAATCACCTGCAAAGCTTTCTTCTTCAACTTGTTCATGGCCGAGAATTGCTTCAACCTTGACCGGACCGCATCCAGAGGAAGGGTGGAATTCTTCTTCGCATTCTGCAGCCACGGGTGATCAAGCACCTGCTGTGCATTGTATCGAGCTTTTGGATCAGGTTCCAGCATATGTCGCACGAGTGCTTTTGCAGAATCCGAGACCACAGGCCAAGGGTCTCTCTTGAAGTCAAGAATCCCTCTCAGAATCGCCTGAGCAACTCCCTGTTCCGTCTCAGCCCAGAACGGAGGAACCCCACAAAGCAGAATGTAGAGAATGACACCCGCACTCCACACATCGATTTCAGGACCATAGTTGCGCTTCAAAACCTCAGGTGCCATGTAGTAAGGACTCCCCACAATCTCACAGAACTTCTCCCCGGGTTTGAAGAAAACAGAGAGACCGAAGTCAATGGCTTTCAAGGGAGAAGACTCCTTCTTATTGGCAAAAAGGAAGTTCTCAGGCTTCAAGTCTCTATGCATAACCCCATGTTGATGACACACTTGCACAACTTCCACAATGGTGCGAGTCACAACTGCAGCAGCTCGCTCGGTATAATGACCTCTTGCAATGATCCGGTCAAAAAGCTCACCTCCTTCACAAAGCTCCATCACCAAATGCACGGCTTGCTCGTCCTCGTACTCGCCCTTGAGCTTGACGATGTTGGGATGTTTGGGCAAGTGATGCATGATGGCAACCTCACGCCGCACATCTTCTACATCCACTGCCGTTCTCAGTTTGCGTTTGGAGATGGACTTGCATGCATCTTTGTCGCCGCTTTCTATGTCCGTGCACAAGTAGGTGATGCCGAACTCTCCTCTTCCAAGCTCCTTCCCTAACGCGTATTTGTCCGTGATCTTGCACTTGGATTGATTCTTCAGGATTTGTGCTGCAGCAGCAGATGCCGGATACGCTCCTCCTCCATCTTGTGCAAATGGATTCGGTTTTCGATCTTTCTTCGATTGCGATGCCGCCGAGATTCCTACACAACAGTTGCCCATCGCTTCTTCTCCTCTCCGTTTTTCCTCCCTCCTCTTCCCCTCCTGACCTAATTCCACCTCTCTTTCATTTGCCGCCGCAAGCTTCAACCCCGCGCCCCCCTCTCCACTCCTTTGTTTCTTCTCCTAAAAGATCCACTCTCTGCTCTTCTATTCAACGACCAAAGGCGCACACGCCCACAGGTACACGCAAAACAAGACCCCTGACAAAAGCTCGCTCCGCGTCAGGAAGAGAAAATCACCCCGAAAAAAAACTCCAAGCTGCAAGGAACTTCTTTGGCCAGTTCTTTCACGAGCATCCAAAAGAAAAGAAGAAGGGGAAAAAAAAAAGGAGGAAAAAATGGAAACAACAAGCTATCTACCCTTTACACTCTTACAAGCAAGCAAGTGAGCAACAACGGCGAAAGAAAACTCGCAAACTTCAAAATTCTTGAGTAACCGAAGAATTGGGATTTTTTTTCTGGCAGTGATTGTAAACAAGTTTCTGTATCAGTTTCGAGGATTCACAACCGATCCTCAACACAAAAATCTGCCCCAAAAAATGAGAATTTTGTTGCGTTGCGAAGCTCCTCCTCCCTTGACTGGACTGCCTGCCAACGTCTCCTTGAAGAACTGCGGCAAAGAAGAAGAAGAAGAAGAAGAAGGAAAGGCAGCCATTGGGTCGTTTTCACACACCCAACATTCCGCCCATGTGCACATTTTTGCCTCTCTGGTCTGGTCTTTTCGCCTACTAAAATAGACCCAGAGGTCACTTTTTCATTCACACTGTGCGACAAAGGGGTGGGGGCTAAACTTCGTGGGGAGTGTGAATGCCCGCCGGTACTCAAAATTTTCAAACAACCGGTTTGGGTACATAGCCGCGGTTTCAAGCGTTTAAAACAATCTAAGAACCGCCTGTTCTTTCGTGAAAACCGGAGAGAGATTCTTTGAGGCTTTTGAAACAACCAGAGCCGACGATTCTCCAAACCCTTTTCAAAGAACCAGAAGTAGCGGTTTTTTCATTCTGAAATATTTAAAGGATCGGAACCGGTGGTTCTTTAAAAATTCAAAGGACCGGCCAACCCTGGTCAGAACTCGGAACCCACCTCTTCGGCCCCCCCCTTTCTTTTTCTCTTACTTTCTTTTGGGTTTTTTGTTTTTTCTGTTTTTGTTCTTTTTGTTGGTGTTTTTGTTTGAGGGAGCTTCCTTTGTAAGTTAGTGGGAGAAAGGGATTCTTTTTTCAATTTTGTGAGGTCAAAAAACTGGCAACAGATGTCCCCACAAAATATACCACCAAATTTAGTCCAAAATGGAGTTGGAAATTTTTTTTAAATCCAAAAAATTTTGCGCCCACAAGTGTCAAATTTTTCCCCAAAAATATATATATATACTTTTTTTCAATTTTGGGATATCCAAAATTTGGTGAATGTTTCCAAAAAAAACATTTAGCAAAATTTGTCAAATTTTACACTACCTCGAAGGACAAAATTTTCCCAAACTTTTGTTCCAAAAAAAGACAAAATTTTCCCAAACTTTTGTTCCAAACAAAGACAAAATTTTGTTGAAATTTTAAAAAATACTGGATTACAGCAGTATACTTGTATTTCTGTATCTGGCTCAACATATGTATTAGAATACAGGTATGAGTACAGTCCAGTATTTTTATTGGTATATACATGGTTTGAACCTGAGTGTAGACTACAGGTGTGAATAGAGTGCAGTATTGTATTGGGCATATCTGGATGAGCTTAGGTGTAGAATACAAGTATGAATTTAGAGTCCAATAATTATACTGGGTATATCTGGTTGAAACCTTCATACCAGTGCTCATAGTATATTTACAGTATTTTTAAATACCACACGTATACAAATACCAAATCCATGTTCACTCAAGTTGCTTATACCCGTATAGATATCAATACCAGACTGCATGATGATAAAATGGACATATCAATCAGAGATTTATTTTTTCAAACAAAATTTGTCACTTTTTTTTTGAGGGAACAATCGGAAATTTTCTTTTAAGTGTAAATTCAAGTGTATTTTCTAATTTATTGTGAAAAAAACTGAAAAAATTTCAATATCACAAAACTGGAAAAATCAAATTAAAATCAATAAATAAAATAACCCAACATATATCAATACAAACACTTATATTGTTCACACAGTGAATGGAAATTTGGGATGGGAATGAATTTTACTTGAAGTATTTCTATGTGGATACAAGTTGTTTCTCTAAGTGGGATTGGTGGTCATCCGTGTTGGTTCCGCTTTGGGGTTCTCCCAAGTGGGTGAGTTTCACTCGTGATGTAATCCAAGGGTGGGTATTGGGTGAAGATCCAAGAACACCAAAAATTATACCCTAAAATAGGCTTTGGTATCATCACCTGATGGAATGGCATCTCACCCTACCGAGCTTCACAAGTACTCGGCCAGAATCTGATAGTACGAAAGTTCTTATGCTAAAATTTTTGGTTCTTATGCTAAAAATTTTGGCAATGTGGCATCCAGAACGAAACGTTCACGAAAGTGGGAAGTTCTTTCCTCAATGACTTCTATACAAGACCTTGGAAAGGACTCTTCCTAGTTAGCCTATTCTTTGGAAAATACAAAGTGGACACTTCAACTTGGAAGGAAGGTTCTTTGGTTAATGAAGGTTTGTCCGACTAGGTACGTGGAAGACAAGAAAGAGAAATTCCCCCCCTTGATACGGGTTATTTCTAACGAAATTGCCTGAGCTATATGTCCGTGGTCTTTTTCCGAAGAAATCTACAAGAAAAGACCAGGGTCATTTCCTTCCTAATAATAATATCTGTGAGGATTGTACAACATTTGCACCTGAAAATCGTGCCGCTTTTCTTCCATTTCAACCTTCCTGTAGGTATCCTCCGATCACAAATTAAAATAATAATTATAATTTCCCAGTTTTTCTTTTTTTTTCATATTTGTGCTGTAGCCAAACTGCTGGCAACCATGCATAATAAAATTTAGCTAAATTTGGCTCTAAACAGGACATGAAAGGTAAAAACAATTTCAAGATTCTTTCATATTTATGGTTACATGCTAGAACCCAATCAAAAAATCTGGCAATATTTCCAAATATATTTGTAGAAATGTGGCAACTAGAAGAGGAAAAAGAAAACACACACACACACACACCCATATTTTTAGCCTTTTTGAAATTTCATTTGGTCAAATCGCTAAATTTAGCCAAAAAAAAGCTGCTCACAATGTCTTCTACGACTCTGTGTGTGTCTGTATACACACATGCCTGCCGGCAACAGTGAACCAGCACCCACCACCGCATCACGAAGGATGGATGGTAAGTGGTCAGGAAACAATCTTCTGTTGGGTTCCAGTTCCTTAGCTAACCATCATGGTTGCTATTTTTTACTACCTGCCTAACTAACAACCCACAAGCAGGTTGTTAGTAGGTAGGTAGTAAAATACGGCCCTTACTTAGTAATTATCTATTTTCTTACCTATCTACCTATATATGAGATCTATTTCTTACATAATTGGTTACCAAGGTGAAACCGTATATTAACTCAGTTGAGGTTCATCCAGTGGATGGTGCGCTGGTGGGTGCTTGTTCACTGTTGCTATGCCTGCCTACCCTCCCATCTCCGTAAGTTGGACGGAGTGGTTTTGAACATCCCTAAGACCAAAGTTGTTCACCCAGCCAAGCCAAGTTACAGAGGAAATACGGCTATTAAAAATGAACTTAGGCCGCCATATCCTTGCACTATTTCACCTTGGATGAAATTTGAGCCATTTATGTTCAGTTCTACCTAAAGCAATTCACTAGGGCACTTCAATAAATTAGAATTTTTTTTAAAATAAAGCTAATAGTTGTTTATTATATTATATATTGCATTATGATTATGTATAAAATTATTAAATGTGTGTATGTTAAATATAACGACAATATATTTGAATATGTTTGTATATATGTATGTATGAATGACATTGTTTGTACATAATATTTAATATTTAATGTGTAATACCCCATATATATCAAAATATTATAACTAAAAATATAATATAGCATTTCTTGTTGACATAATATACTAATTGTTTACAATGTGATCTGAAATATTAATAAACATTTAAAAATTTTACATTTTATTTATTTTTTCCATAAACTCATTTGCATAAACAAATGTTGCAAATTTTCAAATCATATTTTCTCATCAAGAAATATTCTTTGAGTTGTTAATAAATTTAAGAATTCCACTTTTTTTTCCCTTTAAATAGTTTGGATTTTTTTTCATTTTTCTTTGCTATATATGTGTGAACCTTTGGAAAAAAATTAAATGAATTTTCATTTTTAAAATTTGAACATAATATGAGAAAAAATAATATACAATATGCTACCATCAATCGTGTTTAGAAAACATGTTGACCATATAGAAACCATACTTTGACCATAATATTAGCAATATAAACCATAATTTAATATATTTTTAAAATCTAACAAATTCACTATTTATTAATCCATCTTTTCATGATTGGAAAATTTAGTGGGTGAATTCACTATGTCTGTAACAATTGGTCCTTGATCATTAAAGGACATAATGGATTCATAAAAAAAAATTGGGATGAAATTTGGATAATTTCATTGGAAACCTATTGAAATTTGGATAATTTCATTGGAAACCTATTGAAATTCTTACTGAACTTGGTCACACCCCATACTATGGTTTGGGTCTTCCAACATAAAATATATATATATAATGATAGCCCCATTTTCTAACATTATTCATGTGATCACTTAAATCTTACAAAAATGTAAACAAACATTTGTTGTTGTCTTTTAGGAAATCCCCTATGCACAATGAATACACAAAGGTAAATAAGTGTTCAAGAACATAATCAACAATAACCTTACAAAGAGCCATGTGAAAATTTGATTGCTATCAAATATATTTTAAATAATGTTTGGACTTCAAAACCTCACATCTAGATGGTCTTGCAATATAGATTTCAACAGGAATTGATGGTGGGAACATTCACAAAGGAATCAATGGTAGGAAGACGTTTGCAATTTTCATTTGAGAAAATCCATCATTTTCTTCAAAGAAGTTGTCACTTGCAACAACATTTTGAAATGGTGCAAAATTGGAGGCAACAATTGTCTTCATAGTCATAAGACAACATTGTTGAAGAACATATGAAGACCTATTTCGTATTGGAATTGTACATCTCTGACTAGAAATGAATGAAGGTAAATAAAAATAAAAAGTTGTGCCAAATAGACCTAAACTATCAATTGATGTGAAATGTTCACATACTTATGATTAGGGTTTCCATTAGTCT
>Ga0209208_10009633_pt1 | contig 12662 bp, 9 predicted proteins | sample S1TSphfallax_3_FD_187694 | JGI IMG/M metagenome (GOLD analysis project Ga0209208, IMG submission 187694) | Host-associated microbial communities from peat moss isolated from Minnesota, USA - S1T2_Fd - Sphagnum fallax MG (SPAdes) (version 2) | ecosystem: Host-associated > Plants > Peat moss >...
AACAATAAGATGTAAAGCCCCATCACTTGTACTTCCACAGGAAGAGGGGCCAAATCACAAGTGTTTTCAATTGTGAATGTTTCGGTCGTCTTCCTTGCTTTTGCTTCAATGTTAACTCTGCTTACATGTGTTACATTTCCTTTGTGATAATGTTCGCCCATCTAAAAATAACGATAGACCTGCCAATACATAGGTTGAGTCTCAAGTAGTGTTTTCAAATGAATCTAGGCCTTTAATTCCCCTCATAGAAAGAATAAAATACCTTTCTTCACAAAAATAGACCTACATTTGGTTTGTTCTACCTTGTATGACATATTGGTTTTACAATTGCAAAATTCTCCAATGTAGGCATCTTTGTTTGGAAAATGGTTTTGGTAATCTATAGTGATTAGGCAGCACATGTAGGTATCCCACTTAAATGTGAATGAAAATTTGGGAACCTAAAATCTAAATGTGGTATAGATTATTTACATGGGCATTATAAAGATCTACAAACAACAGTGGGAAATAAATAATTAGTTAATCAACAATTGGAATTGGAAATCTTCATTTGCAAAGTGAACTTTAAAAACAAAGTGTTTGTATATTAAATTTGGAAAATAAAATGCAACAAGTTAAGTTTTTATATGAATTTGCGGTTTTAAAAAGGAATGCTAGGTTTGGAATCATACATACCTTGGCAGTGAATTAAGGAAAAGTTTCCATCATTGCTTAATTCAACAACCACCTTGTCCTTTTGATGTATGGGCCTTGGGGGTGGTAGTGCTTTATCTTGAGATTTTAAGCTTGTTGATGCAACCCTCTTATTGGGATGTTCTATTGCATCATCATTAGGGCGTTTAATTTTGTTTGGTAGGGTCTTGCCATGTTTCTCCCCTAGCCTTGTCAACTTTTTTGCCTTAGACTTGGTCTAAGTTGGGTACATCTTCAACAATTCCTTGCCCTTGTATTTCAAGCACTACATCATCATTTTATGGTAGCTTAGGGTGTTCTTGTCAACAAACTTTTCCTTGGGTGGTACCATTAAGAACCATTTTACCAAAATCACAAGAAAGTTGGATTCAATTTAAAAAATAAAATTCCATCTACTTATACATTAATGTATTTGATTGGACTAGGTGGGCTATGTGTTTTCCACCTATGCACACACTCATGAAAAATAATGAACATCCAAAAATGTATAATATGCATTAACATTTTGATTCTCGAAGCAATCCTGACCCATTCCTAACCCAATTCTTGACTTTTTTTCTTTTTAAGTGTCCTTACACTTACATAGTAGATAATTTTTACTGTTTGTTTAGTACATGCACAAGGAAATGATCCAAACTAATTGTTAAAACAACAAAAGGTGAAAATAGTTATCATTTGTGTTCTTGACATCAATGGCCCTTTGGGGCTTCACAATCTTGATTTTAAAAATTCATAATAAAATCAAAATTGATGCAATCAATTATCTATAAAAAGACATCAAATAGGTTGGCATTTGAAGTATTCTAAAAAATTAACATCCAAGAAAAATTCCCAAAACATAAATTCCTTCTGTGTTCATGATAAGAAATCCTTTCTGTGACATTCCTAAATTTTTTTCCTCATGCATTCATTTTCCACATTAAAACACATTTTCTTAAAAATTAATTAGAGTTTTGAATTCTACATGACTTGGTTAACCTTTTGATAAATAATTTACAATGAAAAGTTTTATTTATGTGAGTCCTATGTTGTATTGAAGTTGGATGGGTCATGGAAATTTGGGGTGTGATATTCTTAATGGTACCACCCAAGGATAAGTTTGTCGTTATCTTTGTAACAATTCTTGCAGAACTTGCATTAAAAGGAAGGCCGGTTTTCGGTGGGGAAATTAGGGCATTTGACATTGAAATGTGCTTCCAATGCAAAAAAATTGTACTATTCCTCAAGGTATATTGCAACACAGTGATGTTGACTTTATTACATTGTTGATTTGTAAATCCTACTTTTGCCATCTAGATATCCTAATACCAACAATATGTTGTTAATCAATTTTAATAAATTTGTTATGTTCTACAAAACAAGGTGGATAGGAAATGATGTCCATTGTTACTTTCCCAAATTATATGTACTCAACACAATAGACCTAAATTTCAAAAGAAAAACAACAAACTACAAAACCCCAAGGTCCTATATGTAGTGAGCAAACATAGACCTTTTTTTTAGCAGTTAGCAAATCCTACTACCCATTTTTTGCAACACATTCAACAACAAACCCATGATAGGTAGAAATAAAATAATAGAATGCTTATCCCTTCTACCTATCCTATTATTTTTGTCTTCACAATGTTGATATATTTCTATCTTCCAAGCATGTAGGGGTTTTCTTGCGCAAAAATTGACAACACCTTTTGCAGTAGATGTCCTCACTCTCCATCCCCTCCTCTAGTTTACATCATGTCGTTGTCAAGATTTTGTTTGTCATCATATTTAGTTGCAGGAGAATCAAGCTCACCTTTAACATTGTAAATAACAATGGGAGTGGGAGATCTTTCCACATTGTCTACGATAATCACACTACACATTATGTTGTTTTCCTCAATAACATTTACAATAATAGAAGGTGCTTTTTTTGTTCTATGTGTTGATTCCATAGTTGCTCACGAGTTAAAACAGGACACAACAATTACGAAGAAAACTACTTACCGTAGTCACCTCAACACTTAATGCAATCCTAAACCTTTTGAGGGAAGGTCGCTCTCCAATGTGTTATCTGATGAAGGACAATCACTGGTTTGCACTCAATGCTTCTTACAATCATTTTGCACCACCAAACCCTAAAAACTTCCTTACATTGCTTACAATATGAGACCCTAGACGCCCAATCTACATTTGACTATTTTTAGTTTATATTTGAACTGTTATGTTTCTAATGCAGAACGCTGGATGTCCTGCAGTCGACGGCAAAGGGAGTGACGGACAGTTGACGGTGGTTCGGATGTTCTCTGGACGGCGAAGGGAGGGCCGGGCTCTGGAGGTGGGGTCAAGTCCGGTGGTGGGGCAGGCGGTGGGTCAAGGGTTCGGAGACTGCGCCGGAAGAAGCTCGTTAGGGGGGAATTTAGCGTCTCGCATGCATCTTCTCGGTCGGCCCCAGTGACGCAGTTTTCTTTCCCTTGTATTCCATGAGTTTTTCTAGTCCTGAAAGTTGCTAGCTTTTCATGCTTTATGTCTACTGCGCTGAGCATTGCGTCTTTGAGCTTCCAAGTCCTTAAACTGCAGTTGATCTAAGTCGTGTAGTAGACCTTGATCAGCAGCAGCTTTTATGTGCAAGCTTGCATAATATTCTCGCTATTTGTCATAATTCATAGCATGGGGGAGTTTGTGAAGAGATTTAGACTCGCCCTTGTCTTTGTTGCTGCAGCGCCGCCCGCGACGGCGCGTCTTCTTCTTCTTCTTCTGCAGCTGCTATTCCTGTTGTCAAGCTCTTGTTGTGCGACACAAGAAGGTAAGCAGTTCCACATCTCTTACGCAAAACCGCACAAGACTCGATCTTGAAGAGAGTAGCATAATGGGTCGACACGGCATGATGCAGGGTCGAGACGACATGAATGATTGTAGCTGCAAGAAAATCAGATCGCCTGCATGACACAATCTCTAGATCTGCTCTTTGCCGTTATATAATATTACGTATACAGGTCGTTCTAACAACATTTTCGTCAAGAACTTTCATGTGACCTGATGATGATGATGATGATCTAAGTTATACAATTAGCCCTGCAGCTCGTGTGGGATGCAGTTTAGGGTTTTTTGGTTGTGAATTCTTCTCTAATTTCCTGCAGGAGATGCGATCGCAAGCATGTTGCAGAGCTTGCACTATACCAAGTACAATGGAACAGATCCTTGTACCTGGGATCCGGCCAAAATCGTGTGTGATCCAATTTCCGGCCGCATAACAGAACTGTATGGGGACTGATCATCTGTATCTTCTTTCTCCATGCATGAGTCCTTGATCTAGTACTCCTGCAGCATAGTATTTTCGAAGATTTATTTCTGTTTTGCACATGAAGATACCAATCTGAGATTTCTTCATGGATGTTCAGTCACATGACCGCGTGTTTTGTTTGTCGTTTGTGACTATTGCAGACATTTTCACGCTCAGCGACTCACAGGTCCCTTACCAGCTGAGATTGGTGTGTTCACTGCCGCCACTTGGATCGACCTTTCCTATAACAGCTTTTCCTCCTTACCTGACGACCTAGCAAACCTTGTGAATCTTCAAAAGCTGTAAAGACCTCTGGCTAGAAAGCTGCTGATCATATTCCTTCTGTATGACTATATTTTCTCCGAATTCTTCTCGCACCATTGCACACATGATTTTTTCGAGAACTTCTGGCAAGGAGAGGACTTGCATCTGATCTGCCTATGGTTCGGAGATCAGTACTATAGCAAAATCAATTTGGAGGTGCAAGCAGACACGAAAACTTTCAAGCTTCTTGAGTTGACAAATGGGCTCTTGACATGGCGGCTGCAGGAACTTGAGTGCAAGCATCATCAACGCTTCATTCCCGCTTGTGGTGTTGAAACTCACAAACTTGACGGACTTGTGTGTTCCAACTCCACCCAAATTCACTCTCTCTTCCTTGACCTCCACATCTCAAGGATGCACTTCTACTCTCCAGCTTGTATGACGAGGTCGATGATCATATGATGAAATTTGTTGTCAATCTTCTTCTTCTTCTGCAGGAGGCTGGAGAATTCTTTCCTGACTGGGGTCATACCTCCGGAGATTTCCTTGTTGACCAAAATGGAATACTTGTGAGCATGTTCCTGCGAGCTCTCCAAGCTAATTTTATTGTCTCTGATCTCTCGGTTGAAACTTGATTAATTCTTTCAGAGAGCTTGACATCATAAGTTCCTGGAAGACAACTGATCATGGTCTGAGGATGGATCTACATTGTTCTTGTACACATGAATCAAGATGGGTTCTAAGAAAAAAGCTTCGATTTGCACTAGACACATTGCTATCACCAAGAAGATCTGAATCAGCTAGCTAGTTGTGCTCATGAAATTATACAGTTCCAGCATGTTGTAATTTGACCTGCAAAATCGTATGCATTTTTTCTTGTTGATCATCTTTGCAGAGTTTCCCAAGTGTCCTCATGAGTTTATGGCAATGGCAGGTATCTGGGAAACAATTCATTCACTGGTCCGATTCCCTCTTCTCTTGGAGAGATGAGTAACCTCAGGAATCTGTATAACACCTTAAATCCATTGAACTCTTTGTCAACTTTCAGCTACATCTGCAACCACGATCACTGACATTATTCTCTCTTCAGTGAACTCTTCAGTTTTTTTTCCTCTTCAAATTGTGAATCTTGATCATGTGAAGGTATATATATATGTCTTGTATACTTTTATGGGATATTTTTGGTTGGTGACCATCATATTCTGTGAGTGCAGATCGTTGTGGTCAAACATATTTGTGGGTTTCACCATACCTCCGGAGCTTGGTAATCTGTCAATGTTGAGCTATCTGTAAGAAATTTGTTTACCAACAGTTCAATCATCATGCAGTTTCATGTTTCATGTTTGTAATATCTCCATCATATTTGTACAACCATTGGGTAATATGGGGTTTGAACCTGCAAGCTTTGTCCAGAGATATGAAGATGAGGAAAACCTTGTAACCCTAGACATTGATCATCCTGCAGGGCTCAGCCACTTGATAGATCTTTGACCTTGAAGTTTGTTGCAACAATGTTGCAATTTAGTGCTGATCATGTCTTCAATGAAAGAAAATCTTCTAGCCCCAAGTATACAAGAGAGAATAACTGATGATCTAGAAAACTGAAGCTGCAAGATTATGATGGGTTTAGGGTTTAGGGTTTGGGGTTTAACCCTAAACCCTAAACACAATTGTTAGAAACCTCCAAATTTGGCACAGGTAGGTTACCTGAGACAGGCTCCATACTACTAATGAGTGGTGATCGTGACTGTGAGACAGGAACTTGCATTCAAGTTTTCTCTGGGGTGGTCTTCCACAGGAATTGGCAGCTCTGAACAACTTGACAATTCTGTAAGTAAATTGCCAAAATCATAAACAAAACTTGGAAGAAACCCATTGAAGTGATCATTCTTGCATAACTGATATTGGATGTACCTTCGTTACATGTATGTGTTCGTGAAGATTCTAATCACCTCTTTTCCTAATGCTATAAATTGATTGCACACATTCATATTTCATGAGGCACTCAAAATCCAGAGTTAAATTCATATGTCATAATATGATGTTAGGAGCAGTTACAGAGTCATGGTAGAAAAAAAACTGCAGCTCAGAAAGTGTTGCAGTTTAGGCAGGACAAACTGCTGTAAGTAGATACAGTGTAGTACCATCATCGATAGTAACTGAATATTATGGTGGTAAAACTCTTTGAATTTTTTTTTCTCAATGGCAGGTCTTGATCATCTGGTTTTTAATCTAAGCTTTATGTGACTCGGACCAAACACCTGCAGATGGCTCTATTCAAATTACTTCAGTGGCTTCATCCCTGCTGCGTGGAAAAACATGATTGCCATGCATGATCTGTGAGTCTCTGTTTTCATAAATAATAACTTACAGATTTGTGGAACAAATTATGTTGTGGTCCAGCAGCTGCACTTAGTGCTCCTGTATGAAATCTGTGTACAATGTTTAGAATTTTGTCTGAATGCATCAAGAAAATCAAGAAAAAGAGAAGTTGTTGTTGAAGCACAAAATTTAGCATGGGTTTGATACTATTATGCTAGTGACCATCAATTGGTGTGGATTTTGCTAAGGTCACATAATTGGGATGTGCAAGGAATCCATGGTTGAATTATTGGGTTTACAGTTTATCTGAGTCTGTCTGTGTCCAAATTTTCCTATCACAATGGATGTACAGGAGAATTCACTCAAACCATCTTTCAGGAGTATTTCCAGTGTGGCTACCATCATTGCCAAATCTGACCAACTTGTAAGAGCTACACTCTCCCCTCCACTCCTGAACTAAATTAGTTATTCATGAACATTTTATGAATCCTGCTGTTTCAATGAGGAAATCTGAGCAAATAAATGGTAATGACATATTCTGAATTTTTTCTATTCAACTTTCAGCCTAGGATACTGAGGTGTCAGATTTACAGACTTATGTACTAACCGTGGTATTTTGTGGGCCTTGTTGTCTAGGGAGGTTGATAGCAATGAATTCTCAGGAACAATTCCAGCATTCACTCAGAGTCCCTCCCTTCTAGAAGCTTACAACAGGACAAATAAGACCACTTTTAATTTGTAAGTCTTGCTTCAAACAGTGAAATGGATACAATCTTGGAGACTTTGTGTAGGTGGTTGTGTCATGGACTGTGAGAGACATTGAAGTTTTCACTTTGCAAACTTTTCTGGACACATGTATTTTTCTGAACATAGAAGAGTTTAGCAAGAAACCCTAAATGCAGACCCAAGTCTTAGAGCTTTGTTTTTACTATGACCCACTAAAGATGTCTGTCCCGGTAGCTGATTCTTGCCATTTCTGAAGGACCCTTGAATTCCGTTTGTTAACAAACTCTGATTATACTACCCAAAATCAAAACTAAGCATTGTTTGTGATTCAGAGCTTGTAATTATTTCAGTTCAAGCAATATGTCGGCATTTCCATCATACATGTAAGCAACAAATTCTCATTCTAAAACTCATATGAGAACACACCTTTTTTGGTGAATTCTATGCAAAGATGTTGAGTATGTTTCATGACAATGAACTGGGTTTTCTGCTGAAAGTGGTTAGTGAATACGTGTACAGACAGATTCTCAATTCAATTACCACTCTATTTTATTTTTCATTTGGTTTCTCTGTCAACAGTATAATGTAAAATTGATGTACTTGACAAAAAAATTTGTTGCATTCTAATATACTACTTTTCACAGAAATGTTTCTGGAAATTGCTTGAGTGCGAGAATCACAAGTGAAACATGTCCCAGTAATTACAACTGTAGGATTTATCCGAGCTTGTTCCAAAATGGTGAGGGTCTTTTCAAACTGAATTCTAAATTATTTCCACATTGTTTTCTCATTGAGTTTGAAGAACTAGAAATAAATTTTCAAGTGAAACAGAGTTTGGTTCAAATAAATTCTAAGCATCAAATTAGGACTTTCCAACAGGCTTATTGTCAAGTTTTTGATAACAAGAATTAGGTCTACATCAGATGTTTGATGGCATTTCAATAGCATAGACAAATCAACATGCAACCCAATTGCACTGCCAAATTGATTCACTAAGCATACAAAAAAGTTTGTGACAAATGAGAGTTTTTGAATAGGTGTCTTGAATTGTTTTGAATCATTGCCTTAATAAACTAGTACTTACATGTTGCATGCAAATGACATAAAATTTGCAAAGAGCTTTTAACAGTAATTTGGAATTCTACACATCATTCATTCTCTAATTTTGTGCAGGGTGCTCTTCATATTAATAAACAAGGGTCTCTGGTGCATTACTTCTGTTGTTTGTTTTTTGTTCCTAACAGGATGTGCACCTTGTCCTGCGGGTTACTTCCTGCAGGACCCAAAAACATGCATCTGTGCTTATGGTGGTATGTGACCAAACTTCTGTCATTGCTATTTTTTAGTACTTGATTTCTTTGTCCTAGCTATCACTCCAACAAATAAATGTCTTTTTCAACTTGGGTTTAGCAACTTGGGTTTTGTAAAGCTTTTATTTTGGGATTTGCAACTTCCATTTTTAATATGTATTTGTACCATATAATGGTACTGAAGCTCATATACTCTAAAGAAAGAGGGAAATGTACTCCAAGTGATATGACACTCTTGTTGGGTTGGTTGGTTCATGTTTTCAAAATAGGTTTAGCTTGATTATGTGTATGCTCATATTGGGTGTTGATATAAATTGGTTGCTGATGCTTAATAGGTTCTAGTTCTGGGAAAAAGTTCCCATATGGAGCTGTGGTTGGAGGAATTCTTGGGCTATGCATCCTTATCCTTATTGTGGTTGCTTTAATACGCTACAAGCCCTTCCATATCTTTGACCCCTTTCACAAGAAGGAAGATTGTAAGTTTCTCTTTGTTCTCATGTTATTTCCTTCTATTTGCAGAGTATTCTCAATTTTGGGGACTAATGGTATTTGGAAGCTTTACATTTTCAAAGATCATACATGTATGTGAATTCCTTGGCAGAAAAACAGCTCTAGATGATTGATTAGTTGATTTTTTGTATGATTTGTTTTGCAGATGGTGATTGGCAAATTCCCAATGATGTAAAGAAATATGCATTTTTGGAGCTTGCAAAAGCAACTGACAATTTCAGTGCAGCGCATGAGATTGGTGCTGGTGGGTTTGGCAAGGTATTCTGTGGAACCTTTGATGATGGAAAGATGGTTGCTATCAAGCGTGCAAGAGGTGAAAGTATGCAAGGCATGAAGGAATTTCGAAATGAGGTGCTATTACTCAGTAGATTACATCACCGCCATCTTGTAAGACTTGAAGGCTTTTGTGATGACAAGGGCTTGCAGGCAAGTATATAATTCTCCTTGTGGTTGAATTTAATACAGTTTTACTGATCAACACAGTCCAAATCCATAATTTTGTTTTGCAATTTGTCAATTGTTGCAAATTTCTTGCATTGAAGAAAGCTTGGAATTATGTGGACAAGTGTTTTGAATCTTAACCAATTTTTTGAGCAAAAGTTGATTTTTGCCTGGCACTAAACAGATCCTTGTTTATGAGTTCATGAAAAATGGCAACCTTCATGACTTCCTTTTGGGTATAATATTCTATCAACCCACTTCAACAAGATCTGGAAAATGCAATTAGTATGTGGAACATTGTCATTTATAGCTTACTAATTTTGTTTAGTCTCTTGAAGACTTGCAATTATCTTCACTTTGAAAAGGTGGCACTAAGGAAATTAATTGTCATGCAGATGGGAATGGAAGCAAGCTTTTGTCATGGGGCAAGCGGCTGGAGATTGCTGTTGGAATTGCTCAAGGCTTGGATTACCTGCACTCTTATGCAGTACCCAACTCCTAAACTTTTCCCATGAGTCAAAGTTTAGGGTTTAGGGTTGCGATCTGCAATAATGCCCACCCAAATACTAGTTGAACAACCATTATATATCAGTTACTTGGTTTGATTACAATAGTACTTGGTAATTCTAGTCAAAAAGTTCCTAAATAACATGGTCATATCTCTAAATTTGGGAGGCACAAGTGATGCAAGAAGGTTGAGAAATTTTGTTTTGTGTAGGATCCTCCGGTAATCCACCGAGATGTCAAGCCCAGTAACATATTGCTTGATGAAAATTTAATTGCCAAAGTCTCAGACTTTGGCATATCCAAAGAGAACGAAGACTCGTTCACCCACATCTCCACACGTCCTGCTGGCACAGCTGGGTGGGTGCTTGCTTGTTCACCCATATCAATTCAATTTCCACTTCATAATGCACCTTTCAAAATAATCATGCTTTGATAATTGGAGTTTCAAAGTTGTGAAAAAATCTTGAAGTAATTCATATGGGACTACTCACCCATTTCTAGTGCTTTTGTTGTTCATTGCACCTCATGTCACAGCTACTTGGATCCTGAGTACTTTCTCAGGCGCCAATTGACAACTGCAAGTGACGTGTATGGATATGGAGTTTTGCTTTTGGAAATCATCACTGGACAACAGGCAATTGATCATATGCGCGTGGAGGAAATGAACCTTATTAGATGGGTAAAATATTGCGTCCACTCATTCAATTTGGGGACTAATTTCTACATTGTTTTTAGATAGTTTTTGTGAGATCTATGTGTGAATGCCCTGTAGGTGCTCAGGATCTCTCATCTTTGTGGTAAAATATCACATCAACCCAAATTTTATCATTTTATGAACTTGCATATTTCTTACTACAAAATTCTTGCTCAAGATCTTTCTTGTGAGAGGGCACCATCTTCTTGGCTGAATCTCATCCCTAGTGCAGACACATAATAATGGGCTATGAGTATTTGAATCATGTAGGTGAAACCAAGATTCAAGAAGGAAGGAGTGGAAAGGATTGTGGATCCAAAGCTTGGAAATGATTATAACAAAGAGACCATGAGTGTGATGACAGAAGTTGCACTAATGTGTGCAGCCTCTTCAAAGAATGATCGGCCATCCATGAAGGTATGTACAAAACTCCTCCTCCTATTATATTACCTGAGGAGTTGCCTTGAGCTTGACTGTCTAGGTTTCAGACTCCGATGCAACTAAGGATTGTAGCATCATCAACTTATATGCATTTTTCTCCTTCAAAAGTCCACAATCAAGAATGGACTTGTTGATGGCCGGGTCCAATTGAAGCAACTCATTAATTCCAATCAACCCACAATCAATTTCAGTGTTGAAGTTCAATCCCTGTATGTGATGGTTGGTGCATTGGGGTTGCATTTTGCAGGAGGTTTTGACCTTGCTGGAGCCACACCTTATTGCCAGGAAGCCAGTTGCACACTCTGAGCTGCTACCCAGTGGCATCCAAAGCAACAATGAAAAATTAGAAGCAAAACTCTATGAAGGAGTCACGTCTGAGGCTATGTGGGCAAACACAACAAACTTACAGCAAACCAAATTCTCTGGATCAAACACTGGATCGAGCACAACATCAGATATTACAGAAATAGACCCCCGGTAGCACTAAACTCCAAATTGCCAATGTGGTTAAATGTTGTGATGTAGAATCCTCCCATGAATTTTCACTTCTAGTCTCTACTACTGCAAATTTTGGCTTCCATAACCAGCATTAGGGGTCAACTTGCTAACCATCTCTCTTCCTAATTGGACCCTCCATGCCCCACTTATATAGCATACTAAGCTGCTTGTACACCATTCTATGTGGATGAAATGTGATCCATATCCATTGTGTGTATGGATGAAAAGAAATCCACATCCACCTGCTGCTAAGCAGGTTATGGATGTAGAGGACACTACTTATGTCTGGTAATCAGCTTGAGGCGACTTGTTACCAAAAATAGCTTTAGTGCTCCCATGGTGCCTCAAGCTAATTACCAGTAACAAGCAGCCTCTTGCCACCCCTGACCTTGTACATATTGTACAATTTGTTTTTTGCTTGCACTGCATGCATCATCCTCTTGTTTGCCATTTTCATTGATCCAATTTTGCCATGGTATAGAATGGAGAGAAATAGATCATGGTATTCAATTGTTGCTGGAAAGACAACATTACATGAATCATTGCCCGAGGTACAACTTTTCTGGGCTTGTGTTTTGTTATTAGTTGCAGCTATAAAACCTAGTAACCGAGTATGTATGCATGTAGTCAATGAGACAACTGAAGATTAAGGGGGGTGAGGGGGTGAGGATGGAATTATTTTTATTCTTGTGTTCCCATCCTGTTCTTGTATGTTCTCAATTATGTTCCCCAGGTTTTTATGGGCTTCCTATGATGTTTCTCAAGTTCTGGATGTGTTCCCCAAGGCTGTTCCCAATAACACCTTGCTTTATCCCATATCCTTTGCCCAAAGTTTTCCCCTTCATCTACAGAGGTGAGCCAAAGAGGATGTACTCCACATAGAAACTGCTATTTTGGGGAAACCTCCCAAGTTTAAGTCTTTTTTGGCAATGGGCCAATCAAAATGGCCAATTGCAAAATAATAATAATAATAATAATAATAATAATAATGTTTTTT
>Ga0209208_10009634_pt1 | contig 12661 bp, 11 predicted proteins | sample S1TSphfallax_3_FD_187694 | JGI IMG/M metagenome (GOLD analysis project Ga0209208, IMG submission 187694) | Host-associated microbial communities from peat moss isolated from Minnesota, USA - S1T2_Fd - Sphagnum fallax MG (SPAdes) (version 2) | ecosystem: Host-associated > Plants > Peat moss >...
GAGGGGGTGAAAAATTTTAATTGAGCTGAACTTGCGGATTTTGACACGAATATAGCGCCTCAAGTTGAATTTATACTATGCCTATAAGGTAAAATATACTGATTTATATTTAGATTTATTTTTACTCATAGACAATTTAAGATTTTTTAATCTATGTGGCATCACTCAGTTTACATTCAAACAATAAAAATGTGGTTTCCCTCATTCAAAAAACACATAAAAGACTTGTTTCTTTACCTTAAATTTATAGATATGTAATTAAAACCCTTTGTCAGTCAGCTAAAACTTATTTTCTGCTGCAGTAGTAATAGATTAATTGCCAAGTTGCAAAATCGAGTCTATTGTAATTATTTATACTAAAATGAATGAGCATTTATACTCTTTTTGAATCTTGGAGGGATCTGAGATAGTTGATGGGTCTAAATAATCTACTACATCAACCTAAACCAAACCTTGTAATTTTCCCAACATCCCTAAGGAGCTTGACCAAAAATGAAAGTAAAACAGTTAGCACTAGCTGTAAGTGTTGCAGTTGCTGGACTAGTTGTTAGTACATCGGCTGCAAAAGCTGCAACTGTGGTTCAAACTTACGACTTTAACCCTGGGTCTGCGAGTGTGCCAGCGTCTTATAGTTTCGATTTCAATTCTTTTGATAAATCACTTGGCACATTAACTGGAGTTTCCATTGAGGTGGATACTAGTATTGATGCCACTGTTTATGTGTACGCAAATCAGAATAATGGTACTCAAACTTTCAACAGCGCAATTGCTTCAGTTCCTGTAACAGTTACAGGTCCGGATGGGGGCTTGACGCCAGTCACTGCTACAGCCACAAGTTCAGGTGGCACTACTAGTTTAGGGAATCCTTATACTGCCTACGGTCTGACAGCTTTTGGAACAAACACTTTCACCGACTCAGACTTAAATACCTATGAGCAAGATTCAGTAGTTTCTCAATCTTGGTCCGCATCTGCTGCAAGTGCCAGTTATTCTGGTAGTACTAATGGTAGTGGTGTATCTTTCGGGGGTAGTGCAACGATTAATGGTGACGTAATCTTGACCTATACCTATACTCCAGCTACAACTTCATCTGTACCTGAACCAACAACCATTTTGGGTAGCCTCGTAGCTTTGGGCTTGGGTGTAGCAGCAAGAAGAATGAAAGCACGACGGACTGCATAGGGGACTTCCAGAAAATAAAATATAAAACAGTCTCCGTATACCGATAATAATCATTCTCATGCTAAAGGGGGGTAAAAGAGGCTGCCGATGGCAGCCTCTTTTACCCCCCTTTTAATAAACAGGCATGAAAATTTCTACACTTTATTATTCGTGTATGAATTAATTTCTATTTAGTATTTTTACAGCCTTAATGAAATCGTTCTAATTTGTTCGTGAAATTAAGTTGCTCCATAACATATATCAATAAACCACTTACCTAAATTCGGGAACTTTTTATCATTTGAGTTTGTTAATCTTTGGATTTTATTTTCAATTTCATCCATTGCTTGTTTGCTTAGCTTAACCCCAGTTTTATAAGTTTCATTTACTAATTTAACAACGGGATTTTTGCCATTCCATTTCATATTCTCGGCATAACTTAACGCCGTTTCCACTTCATCTAGTATACTACCATTCCAAGAATTTTCTAGAATTGCCCAAGTCCTTTCAATCGGATTGTATTTACTATGGTAAGGAGGATAATAGGCTAAACGTATATTAATTTTATATTCTTGAACAAATTCAACTATGCGTTTCATAAATTGTGTACGTCTAGAATGATTTTCCGGACCATTGTCTTGATTTAAAACAAAAGTTTTAACTAGGGAAAATCGGTGGTTTTCAGATTTCCAAAAATCTATTAATCTATCAACTATAAAGTCATTCAATTTTGGATTTTGGATTTTAGATTTTAGATTGTGAAGAGTTCTCCCGATTTTGGATCAAGAGTATCTCTCAAAGAACCGTTACCCTGTTCCTAACTCACTAATTTTCAATCCAAAATCCAAAATCTAAAATCTAAAATTGGCTCGGTCACTCGTTACTTTTGATTCTGTGAAGTATAAAAATAATTCTTCAAACTCTGGAAGGAATATGCCATAAGGGACTACAGTCGTTTTTGGATTATAATCATGGTCTTCGGACTCCGTTGGTATTGTGCTTTTACCACCTCTATCAAACGAGCCTATTGGAACACGAGCTTTGGCATCAAGGCTCATACGTAAACAAGTTGGATCAGCATCTGCCTCTGTATTAATTATAGCTATTTGCTCGAAGATTGCATCCGTTTGTGGTATTTTTTTTTAGGTTGAATTTTAGCTACTCGTTTCAACCGATAGCCTAAATCATTCAGCTTAACACGAATTGTCTCATTCCCTGGTAATTCTTCATCGCTATAACCAATCTTTTCAATTAATAACTTTCTAACTTCAGCAGCCGTTAAACGTGTATATAGCCTCTCACTTTTAAAAGTTGGATCTATTTGAGCGTGCCAATTTTAGATTTTAGATTTTAGATTTTGGATTGGGAAGGAGCTAGTTGGACCCAGTGTTGGGCTTTCTTGAGATCTCTATTTAATCTAAAATCCAAAATCCAAAATCCAAAATTGTTTGAGTTTGAGAGTCTACTAATTTTTTAATATCCGATAAAAGATTTGGTAAATGTTGTTCTGATTTTTTTCTTCCTCGTCCTGAATAGTTATCAACACAAGTAATTCCCGTTGTTAATTCTTTAATTCCTTTATTAATAGTTATGCGGTTCCACCCTAATTCTAATTCCGCCAGTCTGATTCCTTTCTTACCTAATTTTTGGACTGTTTGTGCCATGAATTTACGCTTTGTTGCTCCCCTTAATTGACGTGCAGTTTCCTTCAATAATTCTTTTAACGCTTCAGTTAATTTTATGAACACCTCAAACACCTCAAAATTCAACCATTGTTGAATTTACTACAAAAAAGGGGAGTGGGGAAGGGGTCAGGCAACGCCTGACCCCTTCCCCACTCCCTCTCCGTATCAGAATGATTATTATACTCATACTGTGACCTTTTGATATTTTATTTTCTGGAAGTCCCTAGATTGAAATAAGCTAAGGATTCAGGGTGTTTCAGACCTAGTTATGTAGCCAGTTTTAAAATTTACTCTGGCTTTCTATTATGCCTTCACTCACATCTTGCACCAATAAAATTTGATGTAATTTAATCGCACAGTATGAATCACAAACCCTTGATTTAGCGAGAAAAACCTAGCTGAAGCTAGGTTTTTCTGTTCAATAGCGTTGCAGTCTTCCCCAAAAAGTAATGTGGGGAGGATTTCTTTGTTAGAAGTAGGAAACAGTTAATAATAAGGCTCTAGCTAATGTAATAATTCCTCTATCTGATGCTGGCTCCATAAAGTTCTATATAAACCAGGCTGACGTAACAGTTCCAAGTGTTTACCTACCTGAGTGATTCTCCCCTTCTCCATCACGAAGATGCGGTCAGCAGTGGCAGCGGCGGACAGTTGATGAGTAATAAAAATCACTGTCTTTCGGTTTCTGCCATGGGAAAGATTCTGCAAAATTTGGGTTGCAGTTTGATTATCCACACTGGAGAGGGCATCATCTAAAATTAGGATTGGGGCATCAATGAGCATTGCCCTAGCTAAAGCTGTTCGCTGTCGCTGTCCCCCAGAGAGGGTGATGCCACGTTCACCGACAATCGTTTCGTATTCCTGAGGAAAGTTGATAATTTCTGCATGAATTTGCGCCATCTGGGCAACTGATTCTACGTACTTCTGTTCACTTACAGGGTCGCCGTAGCGGATATTATCTTTAATTATGGTGCTGAAGAGAAAACTATCTTGAGGTACGTAGGCAACTGCTCTGCGTAAATCAGCTAAGGCAATCTTGGTAATATCCAACCCATCCAAAAACAACTGTCCCGGCTGAATATCTAGCAGTCGGGGTAGAGAGTTTGCCAAGGTAGATTTCCCGGAACCAATGGCACCGACAATGGCTACAATCTCCCCTGGAGCAATAGTGAAGTTAAGCTGGTCTAAAGCTGGAGTGGAGGCGCCATAGTAAGTGTAGCTGAGATTTTTAGCCCTCAGTTCCCCTTTAACCTCCCCCAGTGGGAGGTGTATAGTATCCTCTTGGTCCTGAATTTTCGGCGTGACATTGAGAATAGATTCCAAGCGGTCAATACTCACCTCGCCCCGTTGGTAGGTGATAATTGTAAATCCTAATAATGCTGTGGGGAAAACCAGCCGTTCTACATAAATCAGCAGTGCCAGAAAGTCCCCCACAGCTAGAGTTCCAGCAGATATCCGTGTAGTTCCTAGCCAAATAATCACTAAGGCGCTGAGATTAGCTAACCCACCAACGAGGGGAAACAGGGTATTACGAATTTTGGCTAATTGTAGGTTAGCTGTTAATAGCTGTTGATTCTGGTGGTTGAAGGCTCGACGTTCATTTTGCTCTTGAGCATAGATTTTAATCAGGGCCATGCCGCTGATATCCTCTTGGATGAGTTCACTAATGCTGGAGAGTTGCTCTTGTACTACCTGTTGTTTTTGCCGTAGGCTATCAGTAAACAGATATACTAGCAGGAACATGAACGGGTAGACTGCTAGAGCTGAGAATGTCAAATCCATACTAATTGCTAGCATGACCGGCACCGTCAAGGTGTAGGTAAATAGGGTATTTGCCAAGTTCAGGATCGCAAAACCCAACAACCGCTTGATATTGTCAACATCGCTTGTAGCCCGACTAATCAAATCCCCAGGGGTGTTGATAGTGAAGTAGGCTGGTTCTAGTTTGAGTAAGTGTTCAAAAATCCGTTGTTTCAGGTCAAATTCCACCTTGCGTCCCACACCCAATAACCACAGCCGGGAGGCCATCCGGATTAGCCACATGGCTGTACTCAGTAAGACAATGGTAAGGATGTCATATAGTATCTGGTTTAAGGTGAAGGTCTTCGAGAGTTTTTCTACCCCCCCCCGAATTAGTAAGGGAATGTATACACCCAGTCCATTGACAGATAATAGAGCCAGGATGCCTAATACTGTGTCCCGCCAATGGGGACGCAGGTAAGTAATGAGTTTAGCAAGTCTTCGAGATTGTGCCATGGAGGAGCAGGGGAGTGGGGAGCAGGGAGCAGGGAGTGGGGAGCAGGGAGAGTTTGATGTGTTGTCCCCTAATCTAAAATTCCTTCTCCCCCAATTCAAAATCTATGAATGATGACCACGCAGGAAAAAATAAATCTGATTGAGATAACTTTCCCACACTTGAGTTGTTAGTTGCAGGGTTTCGGCACTGGGTACAAAGTCCTCAACCCGTAGCCCCCGGGTCCTGATTTCTTGAGGATTTTCCAATAAATAGGAGGGGAGTTGGAGATTCTGGGAACTATTAAAGGCTATGGTTTTCTGATTCCTCTCTGCTCCTGGAAACATCCTATCTTCTGTTACGGTTGTTGGTATCATTGCCACTAGATTATGATCATTTACTAAGGCAATTGGTGCCCTGACAAGGAAGTAAGCGATCGCTGGTGTACTTGCCAATAACAATATTGTCAACGACCACCCCAATAAGTACCCTCCTGGTTTTTCTATTCCTCCCCCCTTAATCTTTTGAGCAGCAAAGAACATCATTAGCACTGCTGCCCCCAAGGGCTTGAGGGGAAATGATACCAAGCGCCACAAGGAAGCTACAGCTGGTTCATTAGGATTAATAAACGCTAAAGCTAGGACAAACAGTAGTAGTCCTAATATTAACCGCCCAATAAAAGATCCGGCAGGATAAAATTTCTGGAATAGGGCATAGGCAATAACAGCTATCAGTAGCCACAGAAGTACCCGGCTTAACAGTACGAACATAGGTGAGCTCTCAAGTTTTTTAGTGTGGTAAGCCCAGAGGTTTTCGGGAGTGATTTATTTTATCGTCAAACTGTAATTGCACTGTTACCTGACTTATAGAACCTCACACCCAAAGATTACCTCGTAGTGATTTTAGTGCAATTTTTTGACACTGCGTATATTATTTAGAATTTTCCCAATTATTCACTACGCTATCTGTAAATTAAGTTAATTTTAGCTAAATCAAAAAGAAGCCTCACACTGCCCTGACGGGTCAGATGTGGGATGAGTTTTTGATTTAGACCCATAACCAATTCCGACCAAGGGAATCACCACTCTCCGGTGGGGCTTGTAATTGGATGTACTGTTTTAACGTAGAGTAGGTAGTTCACTAGTTGTCAAATCAAAAGGAAAAACTATGTCGTTGAGAGGGCAAACCATTTTAGTCACGGGAGGAGCTGGATATATTGGTTCTCATACAGTGCTGGCACTGGTACGAGCAGGTTATCAGGTAGTTATACTCGATAATCTGGTGTATGGGCATCGTGATTTAGTCGAAAAGGTCTTACAAGTAGAATTGATCGTTGGTGACACAAGCGATCGCTCCCTGCTCGACCACCTATTTAAAACTCGCAGCATTGATGCTGTGATGCACTTCTCGGCCTACGCTTATGTGGGTGAATCGGTAACAGACCCTGCCAAATACTACCGAAATAATGTGCTGGGCACACTGACACTTTTAGAGGCGATGCTAGCAGCCTCAATCCAGAAATTTGTTTTTTCTTCCACCTGTGCCACCTATGGAGTCCCGGAATTTATTCCCATCCCCGAAAACCACCCCCAAAATCCTATCAACCCTTATGGTGCTAGCAAACTGATGGTAGAACGGATACTAGCTGACTTTGATGTTGCATACGGTTTAAGATCCGTGCGCTTCCGTTACTTTAATGCAGCTGGTGCTGATCCTGATGGTTCCCTAGGTGAGGATCACAACCCGGAAACCCATTTGATTCCTTTGGTTTTGCTCACAGCTTTAGGTAAACAGCAAGCAATCTCAATTTTTGGTACTGATTATCCTACACCTGATGGTACTTGTATACGTGATTATATTCACGTCAGTGATTTAGCAGATGCCCATATTCTAGGATTAGAATACCTCTTAAATGGTGGAAAAAGCGAAGTTTTCAACCTAGGTAATGGTAACGGCTTTTCCGTCAGAGAAGTAATTGCAGCTGCCGAACAGGTAACGGGACTGACGATTCCCGTTCACCAGAGCGATCGCCGTCCTGGTGATCCACCCTACCTGATCGGCAGCAGCGAGAAGGCTAGAAATATTTTAGGTTGGCAACCACAGTATCCAGGAATCACAGATATCATGGCTCACGCATGGCAGTGGCATCAACAGCGACATGGCTATAAACAGTCACTCAATGCCTGAACTACCTGCTGCTGTTGTTGTTCCGTTAACTCTGGGAATATGGGCAAGGATAAAACTTGGTGACAGGTATGTTCTGACACTGGTAATTGTCCCTGTTGATAACCCAGATTGGTATAAACTGGTTGTAAGTGGAGAGGGTAGGGGTAGTAGACCATTGAACCTACTCCCTTTTCCTGGAGTTGGGTCCGCACTGAGTCCCGATATTTGGCACTAGCGCCATTCCTTTCTTCACCAGAGATGCGGATGGTGTATTGATTCCAGACACCGACACCCCCCAACAATTCTTGAGGTGGGGTAATGCTGGGAATTTGACTTAAGGACTGAAAGTAATTAGCAGCAATTGTCCGTCTTTGTTCATTCCAACGATCCAGATAACGCAGCTTAATTTGGAGGATGGCTGCTTGGATCGCATCTAAGCGGCTATTGACTCCAATTTCCTCATGGATATAGCGAGTTTTACTTCCATGCTCCCTTAGTACCCTAAGCTTAGTGGCAATTGCTGGATCATTGGTGGTCATTGCTCCGCCGTCCCCACAACCACCAAGATTTTTGGTGGGGTAGAAACTAAAGCAACCGATATGGCCAATACTGCCGACTTTTTTCCCTTCCCAGCTTGCCCCTGTGGACTGAGCGCAGTCTTCAATCACTGCCAAATTGTGGGAAATGGCAACCGCCATGAGTTTTGTCATCTCCACAGGCTGTCCAAACAGGTGAACTGGGATAATCGCCTTAGTTTTGGGTGTAATTGCCGCTGCTATTTGCTCAACATCCAAATTAAAAGTAGTAGCATCAATATCTACAAAGACTGGCTTCGCCCCCACGGCGCTGATTACTTCTGTAGTCGCAAAAAATGTAAACGGTGTAGTTATGACTTCATCCCCAGCACCTATGTTCAGGGCACGGAGAGCTAAAAAGAGGGCATCAGTGCCTGAATTACAAGCTACACATTCACTTACACCATGATAGGTGGCAAACTGCTGCTCAAAGCCTTCAACCACAGGGCCACCAATGTAGCGACCAGAAGCCAAAACTTCTAGCACGGCTGCATTTACTTCTGCTTTGGTAGACGCGTGTTGCTGCTTGATATCAAAAGCGGGAATGGAATTTATACTTTGGATCATGAGTTCTTAGTTCATCGAAGGACACGAAATATGCATTTCGACTGTCAATTGTTGCCGGATGCAGGGGCTGCTCATAAAAACTACTTTTGTGCTGCTAAGATTATCTATCTATTTCTGCCCTACTGTACTAGTACATATTTAAACAACAACTATCAAGAATGATTAGTTTATACCATTTTGCGGAGTTTAGGTTTCCTAGAGCCGATTTTGAAGAGGTGGAAAATTCATGCAGGAACTGATCAAGCTAAATGTAGCTGATTTAGCTATGGTTGTAGGGTTAATAGGTTGTACCATTGGCTTGTCCGCTTGGGAAAGATTGGGACTAGAGTTAAGTTTAGCCCTAGCTAGCGGTAGAGCTATTCTCCAACTAATGGTTTTAGGATACGTTTTAGATTTCATATTTGCTGTGGACAACATTTGGGCAGTTCTCGGCATTTTAGCGGTCATGCTGACAATTACGGCGATTCTCGCACGAAATCGCATCAGTCAAACACTCCCCCTGGTGTCACCCCTAGTGGGAGGAGCAATTTTTACTAGTACTGCGGTGACACTGATATACGCCAACTTTTTAATTATTCACCCAAACCAGTGGTACGAACCGCAATATGTGATTCCTTTAGCTGGGATTATTCTCGGTAGTGCTATGAATGCAGCAGCTATTGCCGGGGAGCGTCTAGTCAATACTATTAATGCCTTTCCTGTAGAAATCGAAACTCACCTCAGCCTAGGCGCAACACCCCAGCAAGCAGTCAGCCAATACCGCAAAGATGCCATTAGAGCGGCGACGCTGACTACCCTGAATCAAATGATGCTGATGGGTATGGTTGCACTACCAGGAATCACTAGTGGGCAGTTATTAGCTGGGGTAAAACCTTCAGATGCCGTATCCTACGAAATTTTGATTGTGTTTATGGTTGCCTTTGCTAACTTACTGACCACAATTTTACTTACTAGGGGGTTGTGTCGTCGGTTTTTTAACTCGGCAGCGCAGTTGGTGAGATGAGGTAACTGCCAGAACATCTAAGGTCAACCGAGACCTATCATACACCTCCTGCCTTAAACCCCATTTTCCGCACTTTACTCTCTTCTTCACCCTAAGTAAATATATTTAAAATATTTTCCCAGCAGGTTGTTTTACCAGAAAAATAATTTTTGTAAAACAGCTAAAACTCAATAATGGTAAGCACTTTACCTATTGATATTACTGTTGTTTACCAAAGAAAGGCAGAGGGCAGGAGGAAGAAAATAGATTTTTTGCCCTCTGCCAAGCGGGTTTAAAGCCCCTAAATTTATTTATGAAAAACCAAAAAATATATGTATTTCGAGACGCGCAGCGCCAGAAATACAGCGTCTAAATCCCCTAAACTTATTTATGGGGATTCATAGCTGCTTCCTTGAGGATATTGGTTTATAGCTGTACTTAATAGATAAAAGGTATCTGTTCGCTTTCTATCCACTTAAGTATTAGTTTAGGTTGTACTATATGTAATGAATGCTGTGCTGTTGAATAAATAGCATGCTCTTTTCCAATAATGATTTTTGTATCGTTTTTCTTTAATGTAAAATCATCAAAATTGCGTGTGATTATAGCTTTAGCTCTTCCGGCAATTGCTGTTTCAAGAATATGTGCATCTTCGTTGTCATTTAATGCAATAACTTTTGTTCCTCCTAATGTTAGTTGTGGAGTTAATTTCTTTTGCCCAAGTTCGGTATATTTTTCTATGCTATTTATATAAGAGTTTATTGTAGATTCATCTAAATTTAGATTTTTTTCAATGTTTAGTTTTTTAATTGTTTCTCCCAAATGATTTAACATACCCCAAGATATAATTAACTGCACTCCACCAAGATTACAGTAACCTCTCTGAATAATCTCAACTATTACTTGGCACGTAGTATTTTTTTTGCCTTTTAGAGTGGATATTAGATTTCCAATCCATATGTTTAAATCAAGGCATAGCCTTATTTCTTCTTCCATGAAAAATTTTATCTAGATCAATAGACATTTCTTCAATATCATCATCATCTAATCTTTCGATGTTTTCTAAATTTACTTTTGACCTCATCTGTCTAACTGCTATTTTGTATTGAGCATGCGCCAGGGTACGTAAATCTTTTACTATTGTATACTCTTCTCTTTTTAATTCACGGTCACTATTGAAGTCTTTTTCGTCAATTATCTTGACTATATAGCTTGCGGCAAATTTGAGTCTTCTTTTATATTCATCTCTTCTATGGTTACTAGATGATTTTTCTGATACTATTGAGAGTATAGTCATTGCCAGATTTTCTATACTTTCAAAGTATATATCTTTAATGATTTCAATCTTAATGCATTCTTCTAGGCAATTAGCAAACATCTCAAGTGTTTCTGCCCATTCTTTAAATATTTTTTTATTACTATTTGCTTGAAGGTTTGGTAGATATTTTTTTGAAATAGGTGTTAGTGATTGTTTGATAAATTCTAATTTCTGTGTAAAAGAATCTACTTTCTTCGTGCATGAGTTAAGTATTTCTTCTAAATCACTAATTATTTTTTTTAAAGTGTCAATATTTTTATCTTTATACTTTTCTAGTAAAATTTCAATTTTTTTAATTGCCTCTGTAGTTTTTCCTAAAATAGTATCGATTTTTCTATCTAAAATTGTTGATTTTGCTTCTACTTTTCTTGCTTCGTCTATAATGTATTGGATTTCTCTTAAATCATCAATATCTTCACCACTTAATGATTTTATTTCAAAAAGTCTATTTAATTCATGCTTAATTGAGTCTAGCTGTTCATAGACAAATTTATCTACACTATTTTCAACCGCTACTGTTAACGGGTTTTTATCAATAGTGGATTGCATTTTAATGGCCTCTAAATTTTTCCGGTGTAAAGGAAGGAGTTATGCTGACCTAATGTTCTGATTTATTTGTACATCATCTATATTAAATCAACTTTGACACATTGTTGCAGCCAAAAACACTGTAAACTTAATCTCTATAGGAATCCTATTTGATGTTTGAGAAAAACTCAGTAAACCTCTACCCACTTTTGTGTTAAGAGTTTCCTACGTACACAGATCCTTTCTCGCCCATCAAACCGGATTACTATTATGATGATTATATCTAATATTAAGCACATTTTAACATCATGTTTTTATACTGTTGTTTGCCGTATATTAATTTAATTATCAGGGATAACGCTCGTCGTACCTCACGTTGTCCTTTATAATTTGAGCGTTAAGTGTGATCGCTTGCTGAGCAAAGAGTACAGCGTTTTTATCAATTAAATGATAATTATTTTAGTAACCATTTACATCTTCCCCCACCTCTCAGCGTTTTAGGGGTAATTCCCTGAAAACTTATTGATTTTATGGTTTTTTAAGGAAAAGCCTCTGTAACAAAGGGTTGAGAATTAATACACCAAGTTATTCGCGCCGAGGTAGCCCCTAGATTCATCTATGGGGGTAAGGCGCGGGCGAATTCATTCGCCGTCAAGCTTTTCTTGGTATAAAATAGAGAAATATAATCAAACAACAAGGGGGTGATTAATTTTGGCAGTAGGAAGAACACTAAGCTTTGTAACCGAAATTCCATTAGTTACTACATCCGAAGATTTAGCAGTGCTTACTGCCAGATTGGAGGCAGGGAGACAACTGTATAACGCTGTTTTATCAGAAGGCAAGACCAGGCTAGATTTAGTCCGCAATTCCGAGCTTTACCAAGAAGCTAAAGCCATTCCCAGGACCGAAAAGAAGGCACGTTCTACAGCGTTTATTAAAGCAAAAGAGGCTTATCGATTTACCGATTATGATTTACAATCCTTTGCTAACCAAACAGCCATAGCTAGCGATTGGATTAAATCTCATCTAGATGCCAATACCATTCAGAAAATAGGGACCAGAGCATTTAAAGCTTTAGAAAGAGTTTGCTTTGGTAAAGCTAAAAAGGTGAGATTCAAGCAAAAAGGACGATTCACCTCACTGGAGGGTAAAACCAACAAGCAAGGAATCCGCTGGACTGGGGATTGTGTTGAATGGTCTGGGTTGAAATTACAGGCTATCATCAACAATGATCCAGTAATCTTGCATGGTTTAAACTCAAAGGTTAAATACGTCCGGCTAGTCCGTCGAGTAATTAATCAAAAGGTTTATTGGTTTGCACAATTAGTTTGTGAAGGAGTGCCATATCAGAAACCGAGCAATATCATCAACAATGGAATTGTTGGAATTGATCTTGGTGTCTCAACTGTAGCAATAGTAGGGGATAGAAAAACGATCTGGACTCCA
>Ga0209208_10009635_pt1 | contig 12661 bp, 9 predicted proteins | sample S1TSphfallax_3_FD_187694 | JGI IMG/M metagenome (GOLD analysis project Ga0209208, IMG submission 187694) | Host-associated microbial communities from peat moss isolated from Minnesota, USA - S1T2_Fd - Sphagnum fallax MG (SPAdes) (version 2) | ecosystem: Host-associated > Plants > Peat moss >...
CAGAGCCATCGTAGAAAGGAGTCCCTCGCTGACGGATGCCATGCCAGTGAATGCTTACTCCCTCTGTGGGAAGATTGTTCTTCAACTTCACCACCAAGGTGTCTCCCTCTACTGCGTGAATGGTGGGTGATGGGAATTGCCCATTGATCGCAATCACCATCTTCTCCACACAATCAGGCGCCGCTGCAAGGTAATCTACTTCCCAATCGTATTCCAAAACAGCTGCTTCTGCTCGCGACTCTCTTCCACCTGCTGCTGCTGCCAGCAACACCACTACTAGGACGTATGATCTGATCAGCAACAAGCTTCGCAAGTCTTGTTGCTCCATGATCTTGGAGCTTCGCAATTGCTGCTGCATGATCTTGGAGCTTAGATTCTCCTCTACTACCTTCAAACAAACTCTCTTTTTCTTTTTCTTTGCTTGCTTTGTGTGGGGAGGTGATCACTGAAAATTGTTGAGTGGGATATAAGAGTTCTTCTTGGGACTGAGGAGCTTTGCAGCGAATGCTTTATTGCCGGGTCGGGAGCGGAGGAGGGGGAAGCTGGAACTTGCTCCGAAATTCGTTGACCAAAAAAAAAAAACAACAGAGACTCTACCAAAGTACATTCCCGCAATCTGTACACGGAAACTTAGCATGGCAGCCAGCCAGCTAGCGAGCAATGAACTTTGCAGCAGCTCAAAGGGGTTGATGGTGGGTCCACGAACTTCCACGAACTTTGCAGCAGATTTGCTTCCCTGAATTCTAAAATTAAACATGGCAGCCAGCCAGCTAGCGAGCAATGAACTTTGCAGCAGCTCAAAGGGGTTGATGGTGGGTCCACGAACTTCCACGAACTTTGCAGCAGATTTGCTTCCCTGAATTCTAAAATTAAACCCAAATGGTTAGAAAATACTTGTCTGCTGCCAAGTCCAACTTCTGCTTTCTTCTTCTTCTTCTTCTTCTTCTTCTCACTCAATTTCAAGGATTTTGGTTAGGATCTCTATAATTAGCGAATTTTCCACAATTCAGTTTTGGGTTTCTTTCTTCACCATATCAATGGGTCCACCAGTGTTGTGTTTTTAGTCTTCACAATGGCCTTGAACATTGCAGCAACAACATCACAAGAAGGTCTTCATTGCTGCTTCTGTTGCTGCTCCTCCACTTGATTAAGCTCTAATGGGGATGATTAAGCACTAAATCATCTAACTACAGGATTTAGCAGTTGATTCTTTCATGTTGACCTGGTTGCACAAAAAAAACCAAAGTAGGCTAGACTGGCTTCATTAGCTCTAAGTATGTACAAAGGGTTAATCCTCTACTTGATTAAGCTCTAATTAAGGTCTAATTAAGCACTACATCAGTCTCCCTAATTACTGGAGTTGGTAATTTCATTCTTTCATGTTCAGGTGGTGACTTTCTTACTATGGTTGGGTTTAAAGTTTAGGGCCTATAATAGAATATGTTACAACATCTAGCTTTTCTTTGTGGTGATTTGAACTCTCAAACACTTGGAAATTGAGATCTGCCCCCCCTCTCCCCCCTCTCTTTTCCTACATAGATAGTTTGTTTTATTTAATTGTTTGATTGAACCAATGAGCTCTATTATAGTTGGTTTTTTTTCATGCAAATAGCTAAATCAAACCATAAGAATGGTTGTGATTTTATGGGGATTTGAACTCACAACCACTTCCTAAGGTGACAAAACCCTGACCTTGTTGATTTTTTTCTTAATCGGCTTCATTCAAAACCTCCAATTTGGAAATGGGTCCTTCACTTATGACCATAGCCAAGACCCAAAACCTTTGGCAAGGTTTCATGTTTGATCCTCAAGTATGGACGCGGTGGTTTTTGAAAGGCCATTTGACAGTAGTTATGTTGTTTGTAGCATCTATAGCACTGACCAAAGGGTGGATGGAATTGACACCGATTTATTGCACTCGATCACTCCCCATTGTGTTGGCGACTTATTGGCCTTGATGATGAAAAGATGAGCCTTCATGAGATGGTGCCTGATGATGGTGACTTGGGTTGAATTCTTCAGCAATGACTTGAAAGCTTTAGCAACTTAGAGATTGTAGATTTGACCATAGATACTAAATTATCCCAATCTTGCTCATTTTTCATGATTTTGTTTTTCAGATACATAAATTGTGGAGTGTGCCTGAGAGCAAGTCCACCCAACAACTTGGGCATAATGGACTCTAAATAACAAATTTGAATGAAGTTCATGCTTTAAATAGTGTAAATAGAGTTTGGATTTTGGACCTCTTCTTAGTAAGACTCTTGACAAGAGTAGCTCAATCTTAAGCCTTGAACCCATGGTTATGAATGCACACTTGAAACTTATGAAAGCAATGTAATGAAGGAAGAAATTATTAGCCCACTAGAGTTTATAGAGCCCATAGACAAGTTTATTGTTATTACCAAATCAAAGAGTTGGTGCTTTCATGTTTTATAAAGCCAAGCCATTCAACTCCTTCCTATTGATTCAGTTTTCATATCTTCTCCTTAAGAAATTAGAGTTGAATCAAAGTGTGAAAGTGATTTAAGTTGTTCCCTTTGAGAATATAAGTAATGTGCGAATGTGGTGTAATCGATTCAACAACATAAAAGCTGCCAACATACATGATTTTGCTTCTCAAGTTGATTACAAGATGCAATTTGAAACCAATGTGCGAACTCGGTGTAATCGATTCAATAATATAAAGCTGCGGACACACATGATTTTGCTTCTCAAGTTGATTATAAGATGCATTTTGAATTTTGAGAGTAATTTGCTTAGGACACTAATATGTATAGGCCAAAAAAAACAAAGTGACACATCGGACTTTAATTAAATGGTCTTGAAAGAGACAAGCAATTGCTTAGGACACTAATGGTGCATTCACACTTGATGTTAAGTCAGTGTTAAATGAAAATCTAGGTGGCATCCTAGGTGGCACCTGATGTTAAATGGTTAGCATGGTGTTAGGGGATGGACTCAACACTAGAGTCCCTAACACCAAGTGTGAACACACCTTAATTAAGTATAGGCAAAGAAAAACAAAGTGATGGATTAGGCTTTATTAAATGTTTTTCCCCCTCAATTGGATTTCTCTCAATCACATATACTTCAGTTTCCAAGAGAGTTTGGTCTTGTTCAAGAATTGTCAACTCCGGGTTTTTAGATATTCCAGAATCAGAGAATGGTTGGTCTCAGTTCACATACGCGTTGAAACCAGCGTCTTCAAATAACCACCGTGGAAATTAAAGAGCTATGAATAAGAAGTTGCAAAACAAACGAGTACTAGCTGATGATCATGAACACACCAAATTTCCTGGAGTGAGTTTTTTTCATACCCACCAACTTCAACAGCAACAACATGAAATCCACCTACACCAGCAGCAGCAGCAGCAGCAGGCAAGCAACTGCAGGCAATCAAGCAAGTGCAGCAGCAAATGCGGCAGGCAGCAACGATATTGACTAGAGGAAACGGGAGTTTTGGTCACGTTTCTCCACTTCCGCTTCATGTGGATATGAAGAAAGAAAGAAAGAAAGATGTGTGGTGGAGAATCTCCAACTCCGAATAAGAAATTTTGGGGAAAACAAATTTGGGTGTTTGTTTTCTTTTTTGGGTCGTCAAATTCTCTCTCAATTTGGCGAATTTATTTCTTTTTACAAAATCAGAGAAAAACACTTCACCAAACTTTTGTGATTCGTAAGAGATTTTTTGGACATAAAAATTAATTAAAGTAGCCATATCTAGACCGAGGCACTTACTTCCTACCTACAACCTAGGTAGTATAACCTACAAGCTTTAACAAGTTAACTTTTGCCAAAAGTGCACTTGTTTCACACTCTTTCTGTGTTAGTGTGTCACCTTCCATACAAGTCGTTTCCTTAGAAACAATTTTCAATGTTGAAACCAAGAAGACCGAAGTTGGCTGTTTTGGAATACGATTGGGAAGTAGATTACCTTGCAGCGGCGCCAGATTGTGATCAAGTAGAGCGCAGTTGAGTTGACTTCTGCCACTCTGTTGACCACGTCTGCATGTAGGTATGGGCTATTGGGTTGTTAGTTGTTAGGTAGTAATAACAAGTATCCAACTAGTCACCTATTTCATTACCAAATTACATTACATAGGCTACTTTTTTTAGGATAATCTAACAATCTTGTTGTGTCCTCTTCGCTTTGCCATTTTTTGTATGAAAATGTCAAGTTGACAACATCCATAATTGTCATGGTGATGACCAATAATTGATCCTATACCTAGCTCATCTAAATTAGTTTTGAGTATCATCATCATTGGAACTAATCCATATACACCTAGGCTGGACCGTGTATATTATTACAACAATGGAATGTTTTCTACCCATGGCTTTACCCATTGTAAAATATGAAATAAATACTAGCATTAACCTAAACATGCATAGATCCACGAGAAAGATGCAAAAGGCTTTTACACCTATTCCTTAAAAGTGAGAAGGACCTTACATTTATATATCAAGATTACCCTTAAATTTGGGCATTTAGTAATAGGCATACAATCTATAAATAAGCCTAATATATCTCCTTTATTTTAAGAGGGATATTGATGGATATTATGTGCCCCCCTAACAGTTCTACATGTAGGGTAAACCCTTAGGGTGGAGGCATTTTCATTTAAAGGGATTAAGATGAGGCAATAGTCAAGTTTGGCCTTCCATTTCAGGAATGTCCCTCACCCATGGGCTCTATGAATTAAAAAACACATTGCTAAAATTATTATGAACCTAAACATATGTAGATTACATGGCATAACAAGAGAAGAGTTCTTACACGTAGTCCTTAAGAACATGAAAAATCTTACACCTATAAATGAAGATAATATTCCTTTTTTTTTAGGAGGGATATTTGTGAATGTAAGGTACCTTCCAAATACCCTAGGGTATTTTTTTTAGTATTTTGTGTATAAAGGAAGGCATGTTCCTTAAGGTTTCCCCTAATTTGAAGGTTGTAGCATTGAAGGCAATAGCCCAAGGGTGTGTAGGCCCAAAGTTATGAAAGGTTCATGTGAACAAGCATTCCCAAGTGTAAAACTCAAAAAAAGGTTTTTCAATTCAAAATGGTTGAAGGTTTACATGTGTGATTAATGGAAGTCTCCTTCAACTAATGAACTTATCTTCCATGCTAAAATGTGCATTTAAATACAAAATGAAAAACCTTTGAGTGCTTTGCATTATGTTAAATATTCATTCCTCCACTTCTATCCCAATCAAAATTGAACACTTGAAAAAAATTATTACATGTCTTTGAATAACACTTTATGTTCATAAAATTATCTTTCTTACAAAGGAAGAGGGATTTGCAACTAATGAATTACAAAGTTAAAAATACCTCCCACTTTGAAGGATTAAGTGTAAGAGCCCTTTGTCTCTTTAACCAAAAATTTATAATATAACATCCTCCAAATTTGAAGGATTAGGTGTAAGAATTTAAGAACCTTTCACCTCTTCAACTGACAATTTATAAAAATGATATCCTCCCACTTTGAAGGATTAGGTGTAATAATGTAAGAACCCTTCCCCTTTTCAATCAACAATTCATAGGAGTAAAATTTGTGTTATTTTGAAGGATTAGGTATAAGAGCTTAAGAATTGAAAACCCTTCCCCTCCTACTAATCTCCTTATGAAGTTTCATGACATTGTAAAACCTTGACCTAATTCAAGGTGCAAAAAAGCACATCAAATTGTTTTACAAATCTATGAGATCTTCCTTGTAGGTTCATTCCTAACACTTCACATGGATACCTAAAATTATGTTAGATTTTTATGTAAAGCAAGGCCAAGGCAAATGAACATTTGTTTACTTGAAAGTAGAAGGAATTGGGGTTATAAATAACCTTAGTTTCCCATGTCTTCAAACAAACAAATGGTGTTTGGCCTTGCCCTTCTAATATAACTTACATTAATTTTATGTTTTACTATGTATGAACCGGTGTTGTCCAATTATATATAAAATTCCAGATATACATTTGGATAACGGTTAGATAGTTGTAGATTCATATTTGGATTTTTGGTTCATTTTGATATCAATCGTTTTATATACAATTGTTGGATGCCCATGAACACAATATTTTCATTATGCATAACCTTATCCAAACCACCACATAAGGATAAAATAGATATTCGTGGAGGTGGCATTTTGACAATCCAAGTATGCATTAGGTTTAGGGTTTAGGTGTTAAGAATTAAGGTTTTGCAAAACGGGAATGCATTTAAATGTTTGCACTTTGCAATAGTTCACCACTTTCTTTGAATGCATAGTGGGTGCACACACATGGATTCCAACTTGCTTTACTTTCTTTGAATGCATTTAAGTACCACCTGAAGTTTGACATTTCCATTGTTCTTGTTTATTTGAATGCATAATGGATGCACACACATGGATTTTGGCTTGTTTTAGTTTCTTTGAGTGCATCTAAGTACCACTTGAAGCTTGACATTTCCATTGCTCTTGTTTATTTGAATGCATAGTGGGTGCACACGCATGGATTTTGGCTTGCTTTAGTTTCTTTGAGTGCATATAAGTACCACTTGAAGTTTAACATTTCCATTACTCTTGTTTATTTGAATGCACAAGTGCACTCAAATAAACAAGAATAAGGTGACTTATTTGACCAATACATCTAATCAAGTTAAACAACCCTAATCAAAATTGTCAATAAGTTTTAGTCAAATGGGACACATTATGCCTATTACATACCTACTTCCTACCTCCCACTTACAATTTTACAACCTACCTACCTACCCACCCACCTACCTAGATGTAATACCTACATACTACCTACCCACGCACTTGCCTATCTATTTACCTACCTAGCCACCCACCCACCTATCTCCTACAACTTACATACCTCATAATCTTGGAATGAAATGTCAAAATAAACATGTGAAATAAAAAATTTAACAAAAGTTGAACACTTTTTGATGATGTGGTTCATTGGTTAAGGACTTGGTTTATCATTAAAGAGGTCAAGGATTCGATTCCTAACATTATAATCTATGTACATGCTTAAGGGGCTAAAGTAAGTAGGGTAGGCCAAGTAGGATATACTAGGTTAAGTTAAAGTAAGTCAAGTAGGAAAGGGTAGGCTAGGCTACCACCTACCTACCTACCTACCTACTTGCTTGCCTTTTATGATTTACTTACTTACCAACATGCCACAAATAATTTTTCTGGGCAAAAATTTGACTAGTCAAATTACCAATCAAATGGTCTATTAAAAAAAACCAACCCAATCACAACATACATGTCAAAATCGACTTGTCCAAAATGATTAAGTGGTCTTTTTTATGCTTGTTCAAATTGGGTACTTTTTTACTATATTTTCCAGTAAAATAATACCATATTTTCTAATAGTGATTGCAATTGACAATGGTGTTTACAACAATAAAGGCCAAATGCAAGGCATTTACAAATGCCACAAGGCAGATGACTTTTCAAGGAATTTAAGCTTGATATAGGAAAACCCATGGTCATTTGATGTGATGGCGAAAGCATGGTAAATTAGACAAAAAAATATCTTGCCTAAAATGCAGTTTTAAAATATGGTAGATTTCAACATAAACACAAGAAAATATATTCAAATCATTTAAAAATGTCTATGTCTCCATTCAATTTATGGCCTACTTGAATACACAAATTTTTTAAAATAAATGTAATTAAAACAAACAATGATTTTTTTTCATATTGATCGGTGAATATTATTATTTTTACTTTTACCTTAGAAGTTTGATGTAGTTTTATAGTAACATGAAAAAAAATGGCAATTTACAAGTACATTTTAGTGCACCATTAATTTGAAAATAGGAAAAATTTAACATTTCATCTACTTGTAACCTAATTTGTAACACGTGATCTTTGCATGTATTTGAATGAATTTTACTTATACTTACTTTAAACATGTGGTTGTTAAATACAATTATAACAAATTCAAATAACATGTTCATATTAAACATTGTCTTAAAAAATATTTTGAAGTTCAATATATGAAAACCTACTTGAGACCTAAATTGCCTACTTTCCATTTATGCTACAAGGAACATGATTGGTCTAATTTATCATACTTGGACCCCAAAATATAATGAAATTGATGAAAAATCTAGATCTACACACAATAATGAATTACATAAAATTTGAACATCATTTTATTCAAAAGAAAGTTGAGCATCAAGCAATTGAGGTGGCATGTGTACACACATGTGATTAAGATTTGCAAATTTATTCCAAACATCATTTGCAAGGCAAAGATTTGAAGATTTGAAAGTGCAAATTGAAGTTATAAACTCCAAGAAATTTTGAAATAAGAAAATTATGAAAATTTTAAGCTATTATTAAACATCTCCAAAACTAGGGTTTTTCACATCCTAATAATTGATGTGTAGTCAAATGTGAAGGAGGATGAATTATAATAGATCTACTAATGGCATATTTGCTTCCTTATAAATGGTATAATTTAGGGTGGCACTAAAATTATTTATATAATTTTCGTACTATTAATGGTCATGTAGGCAGATTTTTGTGAAATTTGTTGGAACATGCAAACACAGTTGAAATCTTTAAATGGCAAAAAACCAAGATTATCAAAATTTTAAACCAATAAGAATCAATTAAAATCAATTTGAACAAGTAAAAATCATGGTTAACTAATTAAAAACTAGCTATTCATTAATTGATTAACTAGTTAATCAATTATATATAATAATAATTCGTCAATAGTTTATAGTTACATAATTATATATTTTAATTAATTAATTAAAATATTATTAGATAAATAAAAGTGGGTGTTCAATGTTTTTTAATTAATTATAAAGATCTATTATATAATTAATCAATATTAAATATGAATAATGGATATTACAAGTTTAATTATTAAATTAATTATTGTAACCTAGGCTAGTTATTTTATTATCATTCACAATATTGTTTTGTTTGTTATAAAAAATTTAGAACTACTATAATAAATATATAATTTAATAATTATTATTATATTATATATAATACACAATATTAAATTTTGCAACTACATACGTTAATTAATTGATTTCATTACTAGCTATTACAATATTTTTTATACTCCACTCATAAAATAAATACATCATTGTAAATTCATACATTTTAGAATATGCATGATACACCTTGAATACACATATAGGGTTGCAACTTAGTTGACCGCATTTGCAATTAATGGGACATAGATAGATTTTCTTGAATGAAACCCATGTAAAAAGTTGTCCAAATGGAAGAATGAAGAAAAAATTAATGGCAAGTTAGTTGTAATGTAGTTGCAACGACAACAAAATGCAAAAAATAATTGTAGAAATAACCAATGATAATCACAAGCACATTGATTGGTTATAAAAATTCACTTTTTTTATAGTGATGTTTGCCTTGCATTTTAGGGTTTCATTCCTTTTTTTGGTTTATAGGGTTTTAGGGTTCAATTTTCTTTTTGTTATTATTTTTATTTTTTTTGCCTTGTTTTTTGTTATTGCCATTTGTCTTTTATGCATTCTTGCCATTTTTATTTTTTTTGTGCATTATTGTAATGCAACATTGCCTACCTTTTCTACACAATTGTTTCAATATATCATTTTTGTGCAGTAAAATGGAAGCAACCCAAATAGAAAATACATATGTATAAAAGAATTGGATCAAATATTTTTGGAATATTACTAAAGATGCAATAGTTTATTTGAAGAAGCATTGAAAAATTAGCTTCAAAGATATTTTGCAACTATCCTAGGTTTGGATTTTCCAACATTATTTCAAGGTGAGGTTAAACTACGCAACCCCTTGTTTTTTGTTTCAATTTACAACCTATTTTTTAGAAACTTAATTTTAAGGACATAGTTTTTATTTTATTATTTAAATTTGAGATTCTTTTTTGGTCAAAAATTAATGTCAAAGGTAAACATTTTAGTTGTTTTCTATTTTTTGCTACTTAAGGTCATTCAATGGTTTTGGTTGTCACATAGATTTTTTTTTTCACTTTATTGGAAAGTGATACTTCATAGTGATGACATCTAGAAAATTTTACTAAAGTTCCAATGTATGCAAAAACTTTTGTACCTTTCAAAAAATAGCCACAAAAATACTTGTTATCAAAATTTGTAAATCCTAAATTCAAGTATCTATTGTTTTGATGGGTTTTACATATGTGCATATAATAATTCAACTTATCATATTAATCTAAATATCAATTGCATATAAGTTAAACATTTATTTCTTTGTAATTTTGACATGTTGTCTTTTTTTCGTGTACAAGATGCAAAATGGGACGCCAATGAAGGTTGGAATGGGAACACATTGAACTTCCTAAGTACAAGGGAAGATCCAAGAGTAAATGCTGAAACTGAAAATATTGTCAAAACATATTCACAAGCAATGGAACTAGTACAATGGCAAAATGTGGCATTTAGAACTACATTTACAACTATAAAACTAGTTGTAAATGTCATTTGTGACTAGCTGTGACTACATGATTTTGTAGCCCAGATGACCACGTTGTAAATGCCATTAGTTGCTAAGATGGTCATAATCATAAACACCCATTGCAATTACACCTATGACTACAAAATTATATATATATTATTTTTGTATATAAAAAAATATGTATATATTTTTTTTAATTATTATTTAAATATATTTTCAAATATTGATTTTACAAAATAATTATTCATTTAATTGATTTTTTGATTATTTATATATCGTATACATCTGGTTTGTATAGGAATTGTATAATACACGAATCGTATAATCATACATACAATCATATAAAACATTATTATATTATACATACCATTGGTCAACATAATCAACATATGTCATTATCATATCGATGATCAAAGTTGACTATAGTGAACATTTTCAAACTTGTCAACATGGTGGGAACAAGTATCGATCCCCTGGACCTGCTTGGATAGGGCTGAGGCCTTCACCATCAACCTACCACATCACATGTGATATTATGTTGTCACATAAAAAATTTATCATGTTCCAATGTTTGAATGTGTAAAAATATAATGTTAAAAATTTAATTTATTTTTCAATATTTAATCAAATGAACATATGAATATGAATTATTAAACTTTGGAGCATAATCTACATATGTGGACCAACTAAAAATTCAAATAACAAATTTAGTACATAAAAAATCACTTTTGAATTTTTAAAATTTTAACATATCTGTTATGTTTCAATACATAATAAAGTTTAATAAATATATGTATAATTTGAATATTTTTAATGTATTTATAAATTCTGAAATATGAATATAATATGATATTATTAATATATATTATGTATCATATGTATATAATATACACGTATTATAATATACGTATACATATATACATATATTCAATAATTATATTTTATATACGAATATTTATTTTCTCATTATATCATTTAATTTAATAATCATATATTAATTCCAATTTAATATTGCTTTTCAGTATATTGTAAGTTAATTAATAGAATTGATATTTAGAAAAAAAGATTCACCAATTAATTTTATTATAATCCAACCACTTAACATGACATTATAATTGTACTAGTATTTCATTATTTCAATTAATGAAAATAAAGATATTTAATACAATATATACACATACATATACAATGTTATATGTATATAAATATGAACTGAAATATTATATATATATATAATAAAATAACTTTTTTCATAAATAAATTTAAATTTTATATTTAATCGTTTTTTTAAAAAGGTCATTATATATAGATATTTAATATGTAAATTTATGAATCCTAAACCCATAGATAAATTTGGTAAAACTTTGTTAAATTTGGTTTAAATAACATGAAATTGCTTGAATTATGTTATTTTTGTTATTAAAATAAAATATTTAGATTTAACTTGGCTAGAATAAAGCTAAAGTTCATTAATTTTGTTTAATTTTGGTTAAAGTAATATAAATGAAACTAAAGTAGTTTATTTTGGCTAAAATAGGATAAATTTTCATATATTTTGATAAAGTTGGCTAAAACTGGGTTGAGCTTGGTTAAATGAAAATAAAATTTTATAAACTAAAAAATTTTGGCTAAATTTGGTTAAATTTAACAAATTTTTATTTAAATTTGATTAATTTTTGTTGAAATTTGGTTATGTATTTGGTTAAATTTTAATAAATTAAGTCAAACTTGGATAAATTAAAACGTTTAAGTTAAACTTCAATATTGAAGTTAAATTTGGTTAAAATTGGCTAAATCAAGTTACATGAAAACACTTAGGATAAACATGGTCAATTAAACTTGGCTAAATTTGAATTTTTTTGGCAAATAATCTTTTGAATGTATTTTGTTGGGATTGAGGCCAACTAGGTTTGATTTAATTAATTAATCTAAATTTGGCTAAACTAAACCAAATAACTTACATATGTTAAATTATGTTACATTAAGTTAAAATATAAGATTATTTATAAGAAATTAGGTTATTAAAATAAATAAATTTAAATTAAATAGGTTTAATTTAATTCATACTAAAATAGGTTTAAATTTATTAAGTTAGGAATTATTTAAATTAGATTAAACTAAGGTAAATTAAGTTAAGTTAGGCTTTTAATACAAATTTGACCATGTTGATATATATATATAATTGTTTTTTTTTTTTTTTTTTTTTTATTTTTTTTAAAAAA